>Ga0187861_10004334_pt1 | contig 11925 bp, 8 predicted proteins | sample June2016WEW_10_1_3_FD_132986 | JGI IMG/M metagenome (GOLD analysis project Ga0187861, IMG submission 132986) | Peatland microbial communities from SPRUCE experiment site at the Marcell Experimental Forest, Minnesota, USA - June2016WEW_10_100 | ecosystem: Environmental > Terrestrial > Soil >...
CCTCACCCGGCGCTAAAGCGCCGCCCTCTCCCCACAGGGGAGAGGGTGAACGTTTCCGGCAGCCCTTACTTCTTCCCTGCTTCCTTCTTGGCGGCAGGAGCGGCGGCTTTGGCGCCCGGGGCTGCGGGCTTGGCTTCACCGGCAGGGGCGGCGGCGGCTGGAGCGCCTGGGGCGGCGGCGCCCGGAGCGGCGGGAGCGGCAGCTTCCTTCTTGGCGGCGGCTTTCTTCTTGGCCGCCGTCTTAATGTTCTTGACCTTGCGCAGGCCCCAAGCGCTGTCTTTCTCTTCGCGCCAGCGCCCGGCTTCCTCGAGGACCTTGATGCGCTCCGCGCGTGTCAAGACGTTCCGGTGTTTGACCAGCGCTCCGCCCGTGTGCAGGCTCTTGTGAATAGACATGGTTCCGCTCCAAGCTGTGCCGCCAGCAGTCCGCCCGCGGCGGTCCAAAACAAAAGTCCGCGCCCGAACGCGGCGCGGATGCCCTATCCTTTTACGTGGGGCGGGCGTCCGCGCAATCGGATTTTCGATTTTCGGGCTCTTCCAGGCGCGCGTACATGAGCCGCAACGAATTGCCCACCACGAAGATGGTGGTGATGACCATGCCCCAAGTGGCCAGGGCGGCAACCGGGCGGTTCAAGAACGCCAGCGCCATCATGACGGGGTTCAGAGCGAAGGCGCAGAGCAGGTTCCAGCGGATGATGCGCAGGGCCGCGCGGGCCAGCCTGATCGAGCGCGCCACGCCGCGCAGATCGCTGGAGACGAGCACGATCTGCCCGGAGTCCGAAGTGATCTCTGTGCCCCTGCCGATCGTGAACCCGACGTTCGCCGCTGCCAGCGCAGGCGCGTCATTGATGCCGTCGCCCAGCGCCGCCACGCAACGTTTCTGCGAGCTCAACTGCCGGGTGAAATCCACTTTGTCTTCCGGCCGCATCAGCGCGTGGATCTCGTCATCTTGCAGCCCGCAGCGGCGGCCCACCGCCTGTGCGGCCTTGGGATTATCGCCGGAAAGCAGGTGCACGCGCAGCCCCTGAGCCCGCAGTTCCGCGACGGCTGGCTCCGCGCTTTCCTTCACCCGGTCGCTGAGCGCGATGGCGCCCACTACGCCCTCCTGCGCGGCTTTCGGTGCGGCACGGGCAGCCTCCGCGGGCTGCGGGCTGCCTGCCGCCGGCGGCTCCTCAGCCAGGAAAACGAGAGTGCAGCCCATGGCTTCGGCGGCGTCAATGCGGGACGCAAATTCGCCGCTCAGCTTCAACCCGCGTTCGGTGATCAAGGCCCGCGAGCCCAGGAGGTAGCTCTTGCGGCCCACAGTGCCCTTCAGGCCGCGTCCCGGCAGCGGCTCGAAGTTGTCCACCTTGCGCAGTTGCAGAGTGCTCTTTTTGGCCTCCTTGACCACCCCCTTGGCCAGCGCGTGTTCGGAGCAGGCTTCCAGGGAACCAGCCAGCGTGAGCAACTCTTCGCGGTCCAGGCCGGGCACGGTCATGACCTCCTGCGCGCCAAAGGAGCCGTCAGTGAGCGTGCCCGTCTTGCCGAAGACTACGTCCGTGATCCGCGCCGCGGCTTCCAACGCTTCGCCGCCTTCGATCAGGATGCCGCACCGCGCCCCCAAGCCCGTGGCCACAATCACCACGGCGGGAGTGGCCAGGCCCACGGCGCAGGGACAGGCCACCGTCAGCACCGCGATGGCGGCCCGCGCCGCATTCCAGAACGAGCTTTCGCGGGACAGAAACCTGAGCCAGTCGTTGTCAACCCATTTCCCGATGGCCCAGCCGCGGCTGAGCAGGCCCTGCACCGCCACCGGGCCGCAATACCAGGTCACAAACGCCAGTGCCGCCAGGGCCACGCTCACAGGCACCAACACTGCGGCGATGCGGTCCGCCATCTGGTCCAGCCGCGCCTTGCGTTCTTGCGCGTCGGAAACCAGGCGCGCGATCTGCGCGATGGTCGAATCCGCCCCCACGCCCAAAGCCCGCACGCGGATCAAGCCGGAACCGTTCACGCTGGCCGCAATCACGTGGTCCCCCTTGACCTTGGGAACAGGGCGGTTCTCGCCGGTGATGAAGGATTCGTTGACTTCGGAGCTGCCCTCCACCACCTCGCCGTCAACCGGGATCTTCTCGCCTGGCCGGACCAGCACAATGTCCCCTATGGCCACCACGCCGGCAGGAATAATCTGCTCCCGCCCGTCCCGCAGGACGCACGCATCCCGGGGCGTCATTTCGACCACGCTGCCCCAAAGCTGGCTGGTGGATTCCTGCGCGCGCGCTTCCAGCCACTTGCCGAGGCTGACCACGGTCAGGATTACCGCCGCCACGTGGAACTGCGGCGCGTCATCCGTCAGGGCCGCGTCGCCGCTGACGTGCCTGAGGAAACAGAGGAAGCCTTGAAGGTACGCGGCGCTGGAGCCCAGCACCACCAGGCTGTCCAGGTTGAGCGCGCGCCGCCGCAGCGCATGGATGCAGCCGCGATAGTAGTCCCAGCCCACGGTGATCTGCACCGGCGTGGCCAGCAGGAACAACAACAGCGCCTTGGAGAAGTTGGCCGCCCAGAACTGGTTGATGAGCAGGATGAGCAGGGTGAAAATCGCGCCCGCAATGAACCGCGATTTGCGGCTGGCGATGGCTTCCATAGTATCGCCGAAGCTGAGCCGCGTGGACGCATGCGGGCCGGGACTGGCCTGCGTGGCTTGGTAGCCGACCGCGCTGACGGCCTCAATCAGTTCGCGCGGCGTGACGGCGATGGAATGCCGCACCGTGGCCAAGCGGGTCAGCAAGTTCACGCCCGCGGTCTCGACGCCCTCGCGCGAGCGCAACGCTTTCTCCACGCGGCTTACGCACGCGGCACAATGCATCCCGCCGATCACCAGGACAGTGGTGCGGTCTTCACGTTCATGTCGTCCCATCGGTCTAAGAGACTAAAGGAGAATCGCCGCCAAGCAAGCGGATTGCGCATTGCTTTGTGCTACCGGGTGTATCACCGGACTAATGCCACGGATGTGGCCGGGTTCCGGGGACACGATCCCGATTTCCAAACAGCCGGAAATCGGGTCATGTCCCCGGAAACCTACTTGTAATGTATCTTGAACCAGATCCCGAGGCCGCGGCACTGCGGGCAGCGGTGCTGCTCCAGTTCGGAAGTCGCCCCCTGCAATTCGATGACGCCCTTGCCATTGCAACCGGGGCAGGGCAGCTTATCCACTTGTTGGACCGCAAATACCTTCTCTGCGGCAATGGCCATCAGCACGGCAGTCTGGGTCTGGACTGACTGGTTCTGCCACCACACCAGAGGATCGTCGGTCAGATTGGGGTTTTCCTGGGGATCCTGCGCCTTCTGGTTTTTCTGAATGTCGTTCGCTCCGAGACGATTGTTGAAGTTGCGTCCCCGGTTCGCGAGTTGCTGATTCTCCTGCGTGTCCCACGGCGTCAGCTTCGCCGGCCTCTGGCCTTCGCGCAGCCAACTGCCCGCCCCATAGCTCGCCTGGTGCATCGTGGCGTAGCAAGTGCTCTGCGTGTAGACCCCGTTGTCTTCAACTTTGGCCTTGACTGACAGACGGTTATCGAAGATCTCCTTAACCTTCGCCTCGGTTTCCTTCAAGAAGCCGGCAATCTTGGCGATCATCTGGTTCTTCAGGCCGTCGGGGCGGTTGGCGTCGCCGACGTACTCTTTCAACTCGTCGAAGGACGGGTTGATCTCCCCGAACGACTTGGCCAGGTTGATATCCTGGATCATCATCGCTTCCTTTGCGGCGATGGTCACCTCCTTCTCGCCCTTCACGCCGGTATTGAGCACAATGTCGCTGCCGGGATCGCCGCCGCTGACCAGTGTCCCGCGGAAAAACATGCCGTGCCGCGTCGTCACCTGTTTGCCCGGGATGCTCGGCACCGGGTTGCCCTTCTCATCCACCGGGATCTTCATGGCCAGCTTCCGCGTCACCAGGTCGCCGGCCACTGTGTAGCCCATTTGGACCACTTTTTTCTGGAGGTCCGTCTTCAGCCCTGTCTCGATCTGCGGGCGCAGGCCGTCCCAGCGGGTCTTCATCTCCGAATTGGGGAAGTTGCGGTCGAGCTGGTCCAACACCAAGGCGGCATCAATGTAATTCTGGGCATACATGTACCTGGTCATGCGGCCGTAGAGTTCCTCCACGCGCTGCTTGGCGTATTCGGTCATGAGCTGCGCTTCAAAGTCCTTGTTCCGGTCGCCCATCTGCGGATCAATGATCTTCGCCTTTTTGAGCTCTTCCAGCGCATTGGAATAGAGGTTGTTCTTGGCGCACCATTGCGCCATCTCCAGGTGCCCCGGCGCGTCCTTATCGGTGAGCTGTTTCTCGGCCTGCCGCTTCAGGAGCCGGTCTTGCCCGCTGAAATAGTCATCCTCGAAACCCTCGAAGTTTTCCTTGGCCTGGATGTCTGCCTCGAAGATTTCCATGGCCGGCACGGTGGCGGTGCGGATCACGAGCGCGCCCGGCCGGCCCCGCTCCGGGATCAAAAGCCCCTCGACCGTCTTGCCGGATTTCAGTGTCAACCTGATGGCCGGGACCTTGTCTCCAGTGCCGGCTTTCCCGTTTTCTCTGACCACCAGGTTAAAGAGCTTCTGCACGCGCCCGCGCTCCGATTCTGGCAAGTCGGTCCAGCGCAGTCTGACCACGTCCCCCGTATCCGAGAGCTTCCACCCGAATTCCGTCTCGTTGGCCGGCAGAACCGGCCGCCCGGGCATCGGCACGTCGTGAATTATAATGACATCCTCCCGGTCGCCGATCGTTTCCGGCTGCGCCTGTGCCGGCTTCCCTGCCGCCGCAACCTTGTCCGGGGCCTTGTCCGGCTTAGCCGCCGGCGCCGCCTTCTCGGTCGGCTGCTCAGCGGCAAGGGCGCCGCAGAGAACCAGCAGTCCCAGAGCCGCCAGGCTGCTGGACAGCCCTGCCCACGAAGTCCTGCTTTCCGCTACTCGCTTCATAGTCAGCCTTCCCTTCTCCTGGACCACTCCACTGCCTGAACCTATTCCCTGTCTGAAGACGAAGCAACAGCCGTTTTGCTGCGCTTTTCTTCATCGTTCTACCTCTCCCCACCGGGGAGAGGGTGAAGAGATGCGCTTTCTTCCGCTGCCTGCCTACCCCAACTGCTCCATCATCTGTCTACACCAGCCGGACAGGTCCTGCAGCCTGGCTTTGAGCGCGTTTTGCGCTTCGGCGGACATGTACTGCCGGTAGCGCATGAGCAATTCCACCTTGCGCTGGAATTCCCGCGGATTCACGCCTTGCGCGGCCGCGTCAATGGTGCTCAGCCGCCGCGCATCCCCGCCAGCGTCCTCCGGCAGCGTTTCCGCCTGCGCCTCTATGGACTTCTCCTTGATGTCCGCTGTGCTGCCGCCGCCGCGCAGGTGGTCGCTCAAGACCTGGGCCACGTGGCTGGCAGCCTTCTGGACTTGGGCGCGCACGCGTTTCCTGTCCTGCTCAGTGGCCTCTTCGTCATTCTCTTCCAGGGCGCCCATTTCGGACTTGAGCATCGTCTTCTCAACACGGCCCACTTCGCGTTGCACGCCGCGGGAAGCGGCGGGCGGCAAGCCTTTGAGCTGCTCCCGCCGCAGCGTGCCCCGGTCAAAGAGTCCCAGCCGCTGCAGCGCCAGGCCGGCCCTGGCTTCGGTCCAGTTCCCGCCCAGGAACTGCGCGATGTCCGAGGCGCTGATCTGGTTCGCCGGCGTCTTGGTCTGTTGTTGCAGATACTCCCGCGCTACGCGGACCGTTTCATCCACGATCTCCGGGGTAGCCTTGTACTCGTCGGCATTCTCGTTGGCCATGATGCGGAGCATCGCGGCGTCATCCAGCTTGCGCACCGCGACGTCCACCTGGAATTCGGGGTCCAGCAGTTTCTCACGGACCAGTTCTTTCAGCGCCACCAGCCGGTGGTGCCCGTAGGCCATCTCATAGTGCTCCCCGTTGCCGGACTTGCGCACCAGCACATTGTCCCAGAAGCCCGTGGCGCGGATGCTGGCTTTGAGCGCCTCCACCTTCTTCCTGTGGACCGGGTACAGCGTTGGGTCCTGAAACGGGTTGGAGCGCAACTCTTTCAAGCTGATCTTCATTTGGTTCCTTTGCTCCCGCGCCCGGCAGTATACCCGCACAGGCGTTTCCGGGGAAAGGGCAAAAACCGCAGGGACGGAGAATGGGATGCGTAGCCGGCCGGTAACCCGCAAGACGTGAAGAGATGAAGAGGTGAGGGGTGAACAGGTGAAGAGGTGAAAACGCCTTTTCACCTGTTCACCCCCGCACCCCCTCAGGCCTCAAGCCTACTTGTGCTCGTTAAACCACTGCTCGGCGGCGGCGCGCGTGGACTCAAGCATAGCCTGCTCCTCCGGCGCAAGGTCCGCGCTTTTAGCGCGGCTGCGCGATAGATCGAAGAATGTGTGGCGTACAACGCACACGAGCAAGCCATCGAAGAAGTGGCAATCTCTCTGCAATTTTCCATTGCCGTCAATGAGCATGGAAAGGCTGCCTGCGGCGTAGCAACGGATACGCCCGTCAGCGTCATCGAGAATAGGCAAGAGGAATTGAACAAGCTCTTTGGTCAAAGCAGGATCGCTGGACTTGTAATCGTGGAAGACGAAGACCCAGGGGATGAAGTGAACAACCTCCTGCAAATCTTGATGCAAAGGAGGATCGCGGCTTTCAAAGCAGGCGACGATGATCGCGAGCCGCGCTTTCCTATCGCGGATAGAGAACGTAACGGACTGTTGCCAATCCCTCGGCAGGTCCTTGGGCGGCAGCATGCTTGCGAGAGCCTGCAATGCCTCCCCACGGCTTTCGGAGTCTTTCCTGCAAAAGCTGGCAAGTTCTGGCAGGAACTCCGGACGGCCGCACAGGCCCGACAACAGGCTGCACATGAATTCCCAAGACGGCGGCGACTGTGTTGCGGCCTGATTGAAAAAGTATCGAATGCGCGCCAATGTCCCGCGCTCCCCCATCAGTCTGCCGGCGTACCGTGGCAGGCACGACTGCCTTCCCGAGGTCCAGGTCTGGCCAATCTGGTCGCCCAGAGCCAGCGCCGCCTGAGGGTCGGCGAGCGTCAATCCGTCGAAGGCGCACGCCTCCCCATTGAAGTAGCCTGAATTCACTTCCGTAAGCAGCCTGTTCTTGGAGACGCGGCCACTCCTGAGCGCGCAATCGTACAACTCAACCACCGCTGCGTGCGAAAACAGCTTCAGCGCCCCTGCTGCCGGGTCCGCGACGAAAACAGGCGTATGCTCCACCACCCATGTTCGCCAAGTGTGGTCCGGACCGTGGCAATGCCAGTAACAGCAGTGCAAGAAGAGCGGACAGGGCAGCAGCAGCGCGATGAGCAGCATGGCGGCGGCGTAGAACCAGACTAAGCCGCGCTTCCAGTGGCTGTGTGGCAAATCCGGGGACACGATCCCGATTTCCAAACAACCGGAAATCGGGTCATGTCCCCGGATTTGCCTGGCCGCGCGGCGCAAACGCCACCAGGTTACGGGCACGGCGCCCAGGTACGCGAGCATGCCCACGGGCAAAAAGACAATCACGCCCGTATCACATGCCCACTGGAAGCATCTGTAGGGGGTGTAGAACCAGAACACAAACTTGATCAGGAGGGCAGCAGTACCGAGGAGAACTGCCTCCAGGCCGCCCAGGACCATGACGGCCCAGCACCAACCGCTGCGCTCGCCTCTCCGCCACGCCCGCACAGCCAGTGTGAGCGACCAGGCAAGGAGAACGCCAGTGGCGGCGAGGGCCACGCCCAACCCTGGGCCGAAGGCCTGGTCATTCGGGTCCAGGATAGTGGCCAGCATGATGCCGGTGCAGCCTGCCAGCGCCGACAGCCCGTTCACCAACACGGCATCGCGCGTGCCGCTGAAGTTCCGGCTCGACCAGATCGAGGCCATGCGCGCATTGTCCCGCATTTCGCCGAATTGTGCGCCCGCAATTTGGCAAAATGCGGGACAACCGCCGTTCAACACAGAAATACAGAGACGCAGAGAACGGCAGGATTCAGGCTTTTCCAAGACCGAAAATCCAAAATCTTTTCTCTGTGTCTCTGTGTGCCTTGCGCCGGTTTAACTCATGTTTCCACAAGAACTTGACGATCCCTTGTGTAGGCCCCGGAGGCATACACATGGCAAAGAAATTCTTGTCCCTCGATGACCTCGTTACTGCCACGTATTGCGCGCTCGACGATGCACTCGCCGCAGCCGGTATTATTGCGGTGGACGGCAAACTCCTTCCGCGGCGCGGGCCAGCACCTAAGGTAGATGACCGCGAGGTGCTCTGTCTGGCCGTGCTGCAAGAGCTGTTGGCCATCGAGTCCGACAACGAGTTCCATGCCTGGCTGGAAGGGAATCGCATCATGCGCAGTCTGTTTCCCCAACAGTTATCCCGGCAGAATTTTGCGGACCGCAGAGCGCTGCTGACGCCTTTGATCGAACCGCTCTGCGGGACCTTTTGCGACCTGGTGGGTGAAGGCGCTCCCCCTTTTTCATTATCGACAGCCACCCCGTAGATGTCTGCCGCACCTCCCGGGCTGAGCGCGGTGACGGGCGCTTGGACGGCTTGGGCGAGATCGGCTACTGTGCCGGCGCGGGTCGCTGGTTCTGTGGAGTACGCGAGCATCTGGTATACACACCTCACGGGATGATCGCCTGCATGACCCATGTGGCCGGCAATAGGCATGATGTCCAGGGACTCTACGCTCTGCTGTATACGAGCTTTCGCGGCCGTTTGCTGGGGGACAACGCCTACACCCCGGGGCGCAGCCGTGATCTTGAATTGCGCGAACAGCAGATTGCAGTTGTGGCCATGACGCGGAAGAACTCGCGCCAGCCCTTGCCATCCCGCACCCGCGCGTTTGTCAGAGTGAACCGTGGCCGCGTGGAACGTCGGATCAGTTTGTTTAACCTGCAATTGCACGCCAATCGAACCCTCTGCCGTTCTGCCCGGCATTATTGTGCGCGCCGCTGGTTCAAAGCCCTTACCCATGACGTATCTCGTTACCTCAATCCCAAACTGCATCGCGCCACAGAGAGCATGTTGCATTTCCGCATGGCCTCGTAGATAACCGGCGCAAGGCACTCTGTGTCTCTGTGGTAAGAAGTGGTTGTGGGATTAGGAACCCTGTCCATGTACACTGAAATCGCGGCGCGCGCGACACTGGCTTGGCTGCTGGCTTGTATGGCTGGTCTAGGGTGTGGCGCAACGGAGGCAAACATGGAAAAGACGGCCGGCAGCCAGGTCCGAGTGCACAGTTTCCTTCCCGAAGAGCCGATCAGCAGAGCGCGCCGGCCGGCGCCAATCGCGGCTGTAATCGAGAACCTCGGGGACGCCGCTCTGGACGTGCAGGCACGGCTCATTCTGCCCAAGGGCATCAAAACAGTTGGAGTCCCGCAATTTGCCAAAATTGCGGGCGCGCAATTCGGCGAAATGCGCGACGCGGACACCGCCCTGCGCATCGAGGGTGCAGAAGAGAAGAAGGTCTTATGGGAAGTTGAAGCGGAGGAAGCAACACAAGGCGAGCTGCGCCTGGAAGTCCGCGCCGGAGGAAAAAGCGTGGCCACGGCTGCGCTGCCGATGCTGTTTCTTCCGCCGGTTGAGGTCCGCAAACTGCCGTATATCCCCGAGCCGATCCCGGCGCCAACGACGGTCCTCGTCGGCGCGCATCATTGCCCGCTCTGGGAGGCCGACAAGCCCAACATGTGGGCGAACCTGCGCAAGCATCCCGAGCGCACGCCCGCGTTGGGGCTGTACGCGCAGGAGAACCCGGAAGTTTCCGACTGGGAGACCAAATGGGCGGTTGAGCACGGCGTCTCCTTTTTCATCTACTGCTGGTACAGGACCAGCCAGGGCGGGCCGGTGCAGACGCAGTTCAGCAGCGCCATCCATGACGCGCTCTTCAAATCCAAGTTTGTGGACAAGATGAAGTTCACCATCATGTGGGAGAATCAGAACCGCGGCAAGGCCGGCGTCAGCGACGAGAAAGACCTGCTGGCCAACCTGCTGCCCTTCTGGATGGAGAACTACTTCAAGCATCCCAGCTACCTGAAAGTTGACAACAAGCCGCTGCTCTTCATCTACCGGCCTGAGTTCCTCGTGCAGGACCTGTGCAGCGCGGAAAACGTGGTCCAAGCCTTGGAGAAGATGCGGCAGGCGTGCCGGGAGAACGGCTTCGCCGGGCTGTATATCCTGGGCGAGTACCGCGGCCTGGATCCCAAGGCCCTGAAGCTCATGAAGCAGCTCGGCCTCGACTACACCTTCGCCTACTGCTGGCACATTCAGAACAACCCGACGCCCGAGCAGGCCATACAAACCCAAATGCAGTACATCCAGAAGACGCAGGGCCTGCGCATCCTCCCGCAGGTGGTAACCGTCTCGCAGGCCTGGAGCGGCTGGAGCGACGAAGGCAGCATCTGGAAGATTCCGCCGCGGGAATACGAGACACTGCTGCGCAAGGCCAAGGACTTCATAACCGCGCTCCCGCCCCAGGAACTCGGCAGCCGGCTGCTGCTGCTCGACAACTGGAATGAGTGGGGCGAAGGGCACTACATCGCGCCGTACCGGGAATTCGGTTTCGGCTACCTGGATGCGGTGCGCAAGGTCTTCTCCACTGCGCCGGAGCCGCACGTGGACCTTATCCCGGAGGATATCGGCCTGGGGCCCTACGACACGGCCTACAAGACCCACACGCAGCAGGTTGAAGAGGTGCGCAAGCTGGTCTCAAGAAAAGTCCTGCCGCCCGACCCGCCGGAAGAAGGACTGCTCGGCTGGTGGACCTTTGACGAGGAGCCGGGGTTTCCCGTAGCCCTCGACCATTCCGGCCACAGGCTGGGCGGAAAACTCTGCGATGCGGAGCGGGCCAAGGGCATTCGCGGCAGCGCCCTGGTGTGCAACGGCGGCTGCGTCCTCGTTGAGAACCACCGTCTGCTCTCGCCCGCCGCCGCGCTGACGCTTGAATGCTGGGTCAAGACCGACACGCCCAGACAAGACGACAAATGGTTTGTGAACCGCATCTTCGGCGGCGGCGCTGCCAGCGGGTATCGCATGGGACTCCAGGAAGGGAAGCCCTGTTTTGCAATACCGCTGACCGACTGGAGCCACCACCTTAAGGCCAGCCTGGCGCTGCCGGTGGGCAGGTGGGTGCACCTCGCCGGGACGTTCGATGGCAAAATGATGCGCATCTACATGGACGGCGAGGAACGCGGCGTCCTGGAGCGGCCTGGCGAGATCAAGCCCAACGACTTCCATCTCTGCCTGGGCAACTATGAGCTGGGACACGCCGCCCACTTCGCCGGGCTGCTGGACGAAGTGAAGCTCTACGGACGCGCGCTGGGCGCCGATGAGGTGCGGGCGCACGCAAGGAGGCATTAGCCCGCATTATTCACCGCAGGGACGCAGAGAACACAGCTCGGCTGAGCCACAACCAAAAGGCCTGCCAGACGCGGAGACACGGGGACACGGGGACACGGGGACGCGGTGACGCGGGGAGAGCGAATGACAGCCTTACTTGGTTCTGGGGACGCGCACGTATTTCCTTGACAGAGTTTCAGGGACGCTCTCGAAATGTTCTGGAGTTGCGGCTTTCCTAGACTGCCGCGCGCCTGGCGTGGGCGGGCACGGCGGCCAGCACGACGGCCTTGGTGCGGCGTGTTCTCCCGCAGCCCTGCACCAGGGTCAACTCCAACCCCATCCCGAGCGCGGAGACAATCCGCTGCAGGGTCTTGAGCGAATGGCCCTCGTAATCAGGGTCTTCCAAACGGGAGATGACGGACCCTGTCGTGCCTATCCTCTTGGCCAGCTCTGTCTGAGAGAGGCCGGCGTTCTCCCTGATCTCGCGCAAGCAGGCGGCCAGCTTGAGCCGTTGCTCCTCCTCCCGCAGCAGGTTCTCCATCCTCGGCTTGCCTTTGACGAAACGGGCATAGGCAATTTCGTACGCGTCAG
>Ga0187861_10004336_pt1 | contig 11921 bp, 12 predicted proteins | sample June2016WEW_10_1_3_FD_132986 | JGI IMG/M metagenome (GOLD analysis project Ga0187861, IMG submission 132986) | Peatland microbial communities from SPRUCE experiment site at the Marcell Experimental Forest, Minnesota, USA - June2016WEW_10_100 | ecosystem: Environmental > Terrestrial > Soil >...
AAATGGCAATCACCAGCGTCACCATCACTACAAAGCGCAGCGCGACCTTCGCTGTCATATGTGGAATTGCGGAGTTGCTCGGGTTGGTGGAGTTGGTTGGGGGATGAATCTCTAAGGAGGGGTGTGTTGCGCTCGCGTGTTGCATCGCTGGACTCTCCTTGCTGAGCCCACTCGGACTACGCGGCAAGCATAGCTCCTTTCTTGCCGGGGTGCGACTGCCCAACCGGGCGACGCGTGCCCGGCGAGGCATCACGGCCATGCTGACCAACGGCGTTGTCCCCGCGTACCCAAACTCAGCCAGTCGTCTAACTTCAGGGTGTGCGCGGAGCCGCGTGGGGATATTTTGGATGTAAACCGTTCGGAATGAAAGAGATGCGGCGCGATTTTTTACATGCCGATTTGCTTGCTGGAAATGCTCATTCTAAACGGGTTATTGGTCATAAGTTCGATGCAATTCGACGCCATTTATCGCAGTTTCCGAAATCGTTCTGTTGATTCTAAACGAGTTAAATGGCGAAAATCAGGCGAAACATCCCAATTTTTTTTGTTTAATTATTTTCTCCGCTCCCAGGTGCGGCGAGTCTTACGAACCTTGCGGCTTGCACTCACCTAAGACAAGTGTAGAGATTTGGCAGAAATAATCGGCAAACTTGAGAAGAAAAAGTGAGGGAGTGAAGGGGTGAATAAGTGAAAGGAAGCCAATGAGTTGGCGGGCGAGGTGGTCGGGGACGCGCCGAGGTGAGGGCTTGACTTGTCGAGCGAAGTTAGCGGGGTTAAGGAGTCCGGTGCGAATCTGCGCAGGCGCAGTCCTAGGGACCGCGCCGTTCCAATGGAAAAAACAAGGTACGCAGCGCAGCCGAGCCATCGCGCCCGCCTGACCTTCCGCGGCATCAAGGCCATGCCGGCCAATGGCGCGGCTGTCGGTTGAAAACCAACTAGAAAGTTGTATGGTCGACTTCAGCGGGGGTTTGGGGAGATGACCACACCGGACGATAGGTATGCTCGGGCAAAGGAGAGGCGGGACAAGCACGTAAAAGCCGTCCTCGAGTCCGATTCGAAGCGAAAGGTTGTCGTTGCGGGGCCCGGAACTGGTAAGACCTACTTGTTCCGCAGGATTCTAGACGGAAAGCCAAACTCGCTGGCGCTCACATTCATCAATTCACTCGTGGACGACCTTTCGATCGACTTGTACGGATCAGCAGATGTTCGGACTCTCCACAGCTTTGCAACTGACCTTCTGCGCAAGTCCTCACATGGCAAGCCTATTCATATATATTCGCTTCTGCCGGAGCTAATTAGCGAAGACCTATTGCTCTTGACCGGAGAACAAGTCGATTTCGTAAAGATATTCAATACTCTTGACGATAAGAACCCAAATTTGGATTTCTACCGCAGGCGAAAGAAGTACTACGACAATTCTTACGGGCACTCGGAAGTTGTCTTTGCGGCCGTGATGTATCTGAAAGAGCATCCAGAAAGAATTCCGAGCTACGATCAGGTTCTTGTCGATGAGTTTCAGGACTTCAACATACTTGAAGTCTCGCTCATCGGCATGCTCTCTACGCGCAGTCCCGTCCTGCTGGCCGGGGACGACGATCAAGCGCTCTATGACTTCAAACACGCCGACCCGAAGCACATCAGGCTCCGGCACAGCGATGGCGAGGCGTTCGAGGCGTTCAATCTTCCAATGTGCTCAAGATGCACCCGAGTAATTGTGGAGGCCTCGAACGACGTCGTTGGAAATGCCGTCCGCCGCGACTTGCTCAGGGGACGGATCGAAAAGCCCTTCGAGTATTTCGATGAAAAGGATAAGGACCAAGTCAGCGATAGTTTCCCGAAAATCACCCACGGCCAAATCTTCTCGGCGCAGGTCCCATGGTTCGTGGAAAACAAGCTAGACGAGGTAGCGCGATTGACGCATGGAGGATTTTCAGTACTGATCATCTCTCCGATTAGGTCTCACGCCCGAAAGCTGGCCATGGCTTTGCGAAAGAGAGGATTTCAAAACGTCGAGTTTGCGGATAGACCGGACAAGGGCATCAACTTGATGGATGGTCTCAAGCGGCTGCTAGCGAATGAGGGGAGCAACCTCGGCTGGCGGATCGCCTCCGCGGCGCTCTTGGATGCAGACTCCCTAAAAAGGCATTGGCCGATACGAACTGCGACGCTCCTCCAACTTTCCAAGAAACCCTCCATGAAGACGAGCGAAGGACTGTCAAAAAGCTACTTTTCATTCTTCGAAAGGTTCGAGATCAAAAGCCCGCGACAGAAGAAGAAATCAAACTGCTGCACGATCACGGCATAGACATCATTCAGCCCGGGATGGAGGCGTTGGGGGAAAACATCCGCGCCTCAACCGAGCCCAGCAGCGTAAGGGCGGGACTCCGGAGCATCCCCATTAAGGTCACTACAGTGCAGGGGTCCAAGGGGTTAGCCAGCGACGTTGTCTTCGTCACAGATATGGACGATCGGTTCTTCCTACCGAAGGAGGGACTCGACGACAAGTGTGTCTGTAATTTCATCGTCGCACTAACACGGGCAAGGAGGAAGCTGTTCCTCGTCTCATCGCCGGGAGCAACGCCAAAACTCGTTGGCTGGATAGGCGAGGAAAAGGTCAAGGTCGAGAAATTGGGCAGAAAACATGCCGATGCATGACACAATTCGCGCCGTCGACCCGGCTAACCTTACTTAACTGAATTTCGCCCAAATTTGCGCAAAATGCGATTTCTGCCGCAAGGTAAGTTCAGAACGATATGGACTGGGATGACTACGAACCCGAAGAATACTTCGTACCTGAAAGAGAACGCCCCGGCCCCGCCGACGACCTGGCAGTCCAAGAACTCGAACCTCTTCTATCCGCACTGTTCGAGGATAATCCGGAAACTGTCTTCTACGAGACCCAATTGGCAGTCCGCTTCGAGGACCGCTTCTTTCATTGGGTGACGTCGCGGACCCTGAAGGAATTGAGAGAAGGTGGCAAAGTTGCGAGCGCCCTCCAGGAACTGACACCCAACACCCCATTACGCTTCTACTTCAATGGGCGGTATCGGTACTGGAAAAGGAAGGCCGAAGAGGTTCGTAAGCTTGTTCTCTCATTTTCCGATCCAGTTTTTACTCGCGCACTCGGCGCGCAGGGCGAGTTGCTCGTCGATGCCGGGCTACCCCGCGTCGGGTTTTGACCAGTAGCAGACACGGTTCGATCATGGGACGGGAAAACCTGGTTCGAGACTAACCATGACCTAGACCGCATATTCCATCGCGACGGAATCAACTACGGGACGGAAATCAAGAACCGGCTCGGCTACATCCCTCGAGAAGAATTTGCGGTGAAGCTCAGGATGTGCGCGGCATTGGACCTAGTCCCGCTCTTCATCGCGCGCATGATGCCAAGAACATACATTGAACAGGTTCGCCAGGCTGGCGGCTTTTCGTTGATCATGAAGCATCAGTTCTATCCGATGTCACACCGCGCATTAGCCATTCGAGTCAAAGCTGAATTGGGGCTGCCAGTGGATTGCCCAACTCGCCTTCAAGACTCGACTTTGCAGCGCTTTCTCAAATGGCACGAGGCCAAGCTCAAGCGAATCGAAAGCACCTCGCATTAGACCATTTGTATTCATACGGGTTAAGCATAACTCCTTTGCTTTCTGCATACTCCGGATACCGTCTTGTGAATTCTAATCTCAATTCACATCAATAGGTCGGCCACCCTCAGCAAGTTTGCTCCCTCACCCCCCCAGCATCCACTCGCCATGAATTCCTTTGTCGTCCCCACTCCCGCGATATACCCTTAAGCCCGCTCTCCTTGGCCCAAGCCGAGCCTCACGGGTCAAGCAATCTCAACAATCCAACATTCCCCGAGGAGGAGAAATCATGAAGTTCATGGTCGTATGGAAGACTGTCCCCGGTAAGTACAAGACTGCCGTTGACCAGTTTCTGAAGACGGGCGGCCCAGCGCCGGCCAAAGCCAAAACAGTGGGTCGCTGGCACGTTCCAGGATCGGTTCTCGGCTGGCACCTGATTGAAGCGAGCGACCCAGCGGCTCTCGCAGAGCACGCCGCCGAATGGGCAGACGTTCTGGAGCTGGAGATCTATCCGGTGATTGAGGACGCCGCCGCCGGAGCCGCCGCGAAAAAGGTCTTCGGCAAATAACCCCACGACCAATCGTCCGCGCCGAAAACAAGTATCCGAAATGTCGTTGCCCCATCCTTCCCGCAGGCTTATCGCGGGAAGGGTGGGAAGGCGCAAATCTCCGCGGTCGCTCGTCACACGATTCCACGCCAGGCCCGCGCTAGAATCGGCCCACTATGCCACGCGGACTCGTTAGGTTCCATCACTCCGGCGCTTTCCACTTCATCACTTTCAGTTGCTACCATCGTCTCCCGCTCTTGGCGCGCTCAGGAGGTTATAGCGTCTTCGAGACCGAACTTGAGGCCATGCGCGTTCAATATCAATTCGTAGTGGCCGGTTACGTCCTGATGCCCGAGCACGTCCATTTGCTGGTCAACGAGCCGCGCCTCCGCACGCTGGCAACGGCAGTTCAAGTGTTGAAGCAGAAGACATCGAGACAGTTGAAGATTGCCGGAGAGCCTCAGTTTTGGCAGCGGCGCTACTATGACTTTGTTGTGCCCTGCGAGGCAAAACGCGTCGAGAAGCTGCGCTACATCCACCGCAATCCCGTCAAGCGCGGGCTCGCGGCAGACCCCTCAGGGTGGCGCTGGTCGAGCTTTGGCCATTACGCGACCGGCTCCGTCAGCACCGTGGAAATCGAATCGGAATGGACTGCTCGCAAACGCGAACAACAAGTAAGATTGTCGACGTCGGAGCGCTAGTTCTCGCTCTCCCACCCTTTCCGCGATAAGACTGCGGAAAGGATGGGGCAACGATCCTGGTTTGGCGACCAAGATTGTCGACATCGGAGGGTTAGTTCTTGCTCTCCCACCCTTTCCGCGATAAGACTGCGGAAAGGATGGGGCAACGATCTCTGTGTGGGGAGGGAGCCTTTTCGCAAGCTGCAAAAAAACGCCGCGTATCTCTTTCTTTTTGCTTGTGTGTCTGTGCAAATGTGAGCAAGAACACCGGTCCAATTTCAGAAAGTCTTCACTCTGCACCAACCTTGGTGAAATCCACACATTTACTTGACTTTTGCACTTGCATCCACAGATTCAGGGGACGTACTGTCACTTCAACTGATGAGCCTTGTGGGGCATCGGGAATTGGTCGCCGGAACGGTTGGTGGAATGAAAAGCCGATGAGAATCGGAAAATCGCCGCCAGCCCAGCCAGAGGGTGAAACCTGGAGCGAAAGCTCAAGAGGGATCGCTGGCCGCGTCAGAAGATGCAAAAGTCGGCGCAAGCCGAAAGTTGTTTAGCTGACAGATCCGGAAGATACGCGAACCGGCGGAAACGGAATACTCATCGACGGCTCAGCTGGCGATGCAAGGTTCGGTTGAAGTTAGGGGCGTATCAAAGGCCCAGCCGGAGGTAGAAGCGCCAGGCGCAAGCCGGGCGAATCGAAACCGGTGAAGCCGGAGGGTGATACAGCCGATGCGAGTCGGAAGTTCACCACCGGTTTGGCAAAGGGGGCAACTACTGGCGCAAGCTGGAAAGTTGCAGCAGCGGAAGGCGCAAGCCGGAAGCTGCAACAACAGACGGCGAAAGCCGGAGGTTGTTCGAGCCAGCCGAGCTGAAGGGTCAGAATCCGGTGTGAGTCGGCGCTGATCGCCGGCCTTGCCGGTGGAGGGGTCGTTCGGTGAAAGCCGGATGGATCGCCATCGGTCGATCGGAAGCGCGGTGCACCCGATGCGAGTCGGAGGTCCGCCACCGGTCGAGCTGAGCGAAGCCACACCGATCCGAACCGGGGAAGTCGGCCTTCGGTCGAGCCGGGGAGCGGGCGAGTAGGCGCAAGCTGAAAGCAGCGCGTCGGCGCAGCCAGAGGATGGAGCGGCAGCGAAAGCTGCAGGTTCGCCGCTGGGGTAGCCGGGGGACGCGACAGCCGGTTGTACTACCTGATCATCAAGATTGAAACGCCAGAGGCTTCGGTCTCTGGCGTTTTCAATTTGTGGGCATTTTTTCGGGGACTCGCATTCGCCCGCGGACCGCGGGAACGAAACTCAGCCTCTAATCAGCGGCAGACCCGCATGTTCCGCGATGAGCCGCGCGACTCTCTTGGGCCGGTAAAAGCTGTACGACGTGAAGGTCACGGTGCTGGTGTCCGTGCCGAGAATCGTGAACTTCTGCTGACTCTCGATTCGCTTGTAGTGCACGGCCTCGATCCCGTTCCACGGCATAAACACTTCTTTGCTGTTGGTTGCGCTGGCGATCCTGAAGTACACACCCCGAGCGTCGAGCAGCACCGAGCAACTGGCCATAAGATGGCCCTGTCTCCACAGAAAGACCTGCGACATCGCCATCAGCCACGCGCCGAGTGCCCACAGCGCGCCGGCGGCGAATCGGTCCAGGTTGAGCGCGCCGAACGGGAAGAAGTACATCAGGGCGACGATCGCCATGCACACGGAAATGCCGAGTGCGGTAGCGCTGCCCAGAAAGGTGAGAAAGATCAATACGCGATTGTTGCGCAGCAGCGTCGGCTGCTCGCCTGCCATGTGAACTTGTCGCCTGACCCCCGATTGAGGCGACAAAAACCGTTCTTGCGCTTCGATCACACAAGCCTCCTCCACGATCGCGTCCTCTTGCCTACGGGGGAAGCAGGCTTGCTGATGGACCCTCGTGGTCGTGCCGCCGCAACAAGCACCAAGCGCAACGCGCATTTGGCGCGCGGCCTTCGTGCCCATCCGGCCTGCATACAGGGAAGTCCCGGATAGGCTCACCGGCGAGGGAGGCCGGTGGCAGGTATTTCACAATACACGAACTTTTTATCAATTGACAAGTAGTAGAAACATAAATTTCGCCGGCCTTTCGCCTCGAATTTTTGCGCCCTGCACTACACTGGCTCAGGGTGAATATGAAGCTCGGTCTGGGACTTTACCGGCACATGCTGAACGACGAATATTACGCATTCGCCGTCCAGGCTGGATGCACCCATGTCATCGTCCACCTCGTCGACTACTTCCGCCAGGGAAAGGCCAATCCAACCAACAATCAGCCAACCGGCGGCAAGGACCAGCCGTGGGGAGTGGCCGGCGATCCCAATCGCCTATGGACGGCTGCCGAGCTCATCCAGCTTCGCAAGCAGGTCGAGGCCGCAGGGCTCAAGCTTGAGGGCATTGAGAACTTCGACCCCGCCCACTGGTACGACATCCTTCTCGACGGACCCAGGCGCGCTCAGCATATGCAGAATGTGTTCGCCATTCTGCGCGCTGTGGGCGAAGCCGGCATTCCGATCTTCGGCTACAACTTCTCCATTGCCGGTGTTGCCGGCCGCACCAGCGGGCCCTTCGCGCGCGGCGGAGCGGAATCCGTCGGTATGGATGGCCTCGTCGACACCCCCATCCCCAACGGCGTGGTCTGGAACATGGTCATCGACCCCAAAGCGCCCCCGGGCGCCCTGCCCACCATCACTCACGACGAGCTGTGGCGCCGCCTGCAGCGGTTCCTTGAGGAAGCTCTTCCCGTTGCTGAAAAAGCGGGTGTGCGCCTCGCTGCGCACCCAGACGATCCGCCCACTCCGACCATGCGCCGCCAGCCGCGACTCGTCTATCAGCAGGCCATGTATCAGCGGCTCATCGACATTTCTCCCAGCCCGTCAAACATGCTCGAGTTCTGCCTCGGCACGCTCGCCGAGATGACTGAAGGCGATATCTACCAGACGGTCGACCGTTACAGCAGCCAGCATCGCATCGCCTACGTCCACTTCCGCAATATCGCCGGCAAAGCCCCGCACTATCACGAGACCTTCATCGACGACGGCGAAATCGACATGCTGCGCATCCTCTATCTCCTCGACAAAAACGGATTTGATGGCGTTGTCATCCCCGACCACGCTCCGCAGATGACCTGCTCCGCGCCCTGGCACGCGGGCATGGCGCACACTCTCGGCTTTCTGCGCGCAGGCCTCATGGCCATCCAACGCGGCTTCAAGCCTGAGCCGCTTCCGCGCGACGCCAATCTATCGTCTGTCGCCAATTTGCGTGCCTGACTTTGCGGCTGGCCAACCAATGAGGATGGCATCGTGAATCAATCCAGTTTCGATGTCGTCATCCTCGGCGGCGGCGCAGCGGGCCTCATGGCCGCGATCGAAGCGGGACGCCGCGGACGCCGCGTCGTGGTGCTGGAGCGCGCAGAGCGGCCGGGCAAGAAAATTCTGATCTCTGGCGGAGGCCGCTGCAACTTTACCAACCTGCGCGCCGGGCCGGACAATTTTCTCTCGGCTAATCCCCACTTCGCGAAATCGGCGCTGGCTCGCTACACACCCGCGGATTTCATCCGCCTCGTCGAGAAGCATGGCATCGCTTACCACGAAAAAACCCTGGGCCAGCTCTTCTGCGACGGATCGGCGCAGCAAATTGTCGACCTGCTCATGAACGAATGTGTGAATGCCGGCCTACGCGTACTCCTATCTGCCGCGGTCAGCGAGGTGCGCCGAGATGATTCTTCCGGAAGGTTTACGATCTTCGCCGGAAAGGAAGTCTTCACGGCTCCCGCGCTCATCGTCGCCACCGGCGGCCTGTCGATTCCGAAGATTGGCGCGACGGGATTCGGCTACGATATCGCTCGCCAGTTTTCGATTCCCATCGAGCCCTGCCGCGCGGCACTGGTTCCGCTCACGCTGTCCGGCGCGGAACTGACACACTTTGCTCCTCTCACAGGCGTTTCTGCACCGGTCGATGTGACCTGCGGCAAGCGCCGCTTCACGGAAAAAGTTCTGTTTACGCATCGCGGGCTGAGCGGTCCGGCCATCCTGCAAATCTCTTCCTATTGGAAAAAGCATGAGGCAATCCACATCGACTGGGCGCCAGGCCAGCAGTTGCTTGCGCCCCTGCGCGCCAGGAACGCGCCACGCGATCCAGTCGCGGCGAAGGCCGCGCTGCGCGCACACTTGCCGGCTCGATTGGCTGACCGGTTGATTGAGGTCGCCGCGCCGCAGAGCTGGACGAATCACGCGCTCGATGAGTTGGAGCGCAGCCTGCATTCCTTTGCATTGAAGCCGAGCGGAACGGAAGGATATGAAAAAGCCGAAGTGACGGCGGGCGGCGTGAGCACGAGCGCGCTTTCAGCACAAACCATGGAGTGCCGCAGCCTGCCCGGCCTCTACTTCATCGGAGAGGTTGTAGACGTCACGGGCCACCTGGGCGGATTCAACTTCCAGTGGGCCTGGGCGTCGGGCGCAGCAGCTGGACGCGCGGTCTAGCGGATCTGCAATGCGGCTTGCCTCAGTAGTATGGACAGACCCTAGGTCGAACCTAGATGAACCGAGGCAGTGCGGCAATGAGCACTTAGCTTTTGCTGCAGCATCGGCAGGTCGGTAAGATGGCCATCGGGAATCGGAATCCGCTGGGTGATCTGGTTTGACGAGCTTCCGTTGAACGATTCAAAAATCAAGATCAGCCGGGCCGGTTGATCCATCGCGGCAGTGGCCTTCAGCAGGTACTTTCCGGAGAGAATCCAGGGCATGTATGTTCCGTTGCAGAACACGCCCTCTTCACCGAACCACGATTCTGGTGCTGCCGCAAGCAGTCGCCGATAGCGCCGGTCAAAGTTGGTGCGCTTGAACCAGTACGCCACCGGCACGAGCAAGATGACAGAACCCGACAAGGCGCCCAGGATGATCATGTTTTCTTCGAGGCTTGCGCCCGTAAAAAGAGTGCCAAGCGCAAAAAGCCCAACGCACACCAAGACAAAGACCGAAACGCCCTTCCAGCTCCACGGGCCCTCCCGGGCTATTTCCCACTCGCGTTGATTATCGGCCCATTGCGCCCATTTCTCCTGCGCGTATTGCCAGTGCACCCAGGGATTGGCGATCACCGCCGACATGCCGCGGTCGTTTCGCCTCGCCATCATATAGGCGATCGAAAGCGTGGGGCCGCAAGCGACCAGCACAAATCCGCCCAGGCCCACGGGCAGCCATTGCCAGCTAGTTGGAAGCACCAGGGCTGCAACTGCGTTGATCAGCAGGAAGGCCACGAGAAGCCAGATCCATCGGTAGATCTTGTGTCGATTAAAGCTGACAAGCCTGGCCGTAGGAGGCAGCGCGGCAACATGCGAGTCGGTGATGCGGACGATAAAGACGCTGGCTCCGCAGCCCACCGCGATCACTGCCACGAGACTGGCGATTACCTCCGCAACCGGCGATCGGCTCAGAGAGCTGTCCGTGATCGCAATGATCGAACCCGCAATCACCGCGACGATCAGCAGAATTCCGCCCACCAGCTTCAACGTGGTCTTGATGGAATAGAGCGGACTCTTCCGCCAGGCCCTGAAAGAGCCGGCCATGGTGAGCAAGCAGAAAATCAGCAGAGCAATTTGCATTGTGTTCCGGAGTGAAACGCGCGACGATCAGGCCTTTTGTATAGCAAGACCCGTCCGCTCGGCAATCAGGCTAGCAACTTTTCCGGGGCTAAGAAACGTGTATGACCCGAATCTGGCCTCTCTGCCGTCTTTGGCTTGCACGGAGTATTGTTGCGAGTTGCCCACGCGTTTGCGCGTGATCGCGGCGATCTCATCCCAGGCAAAAAACACGCCCGAGGGTTTCTTCTTTGTGCCCAGGTTGAAGTTCGCTCCCCTGCCATCCAATGTGACACTATAACCTGTCATACCGCGGGCCCGGATCCACCATAGCGGGCAACCATAACCGAACCCTAATGCGCCGACACCCCACCAGAAGACGTTCGTGAAACCGCCGCCCGAAGAAAGAACCGACATCACCATGATCGCCATGCAGATCGCAAGGAAAGCCATGACGACACTCATGACATAAATCATTCCAATGCCCAACCGGCTATTGCGAAATACCATCGGCGTGGCCCGATTCATTTCGATCTGGGAAGTAATGCCCGCGCCCGGCCCCGAAGCCGGAAATCCTGGAGTACCCATAACATCACCTCCTCGGCGGATTGATTACGACTTTCTGCCTCGACGAACGGGCACGACGAGGATCCCTTAGGACCGTAGGTACCTGGTCGTACGCGTCGTTTTTGTCGCTTGTCTGGTCAGTATCGCACGCACTTTCTGCCAGGACGCCAGGGATCTTAATTTCTAAGCTATCTTGCCGCCGCCTCCGCTCCCCTTGGGTCGCTCGCACATAATAAAAGCAGTTAGAATTGCTGTCTGGCTCAGGCCGGAAAGGAATAGAGCCTGTGATCGGCCCCGAAACGATCCTCGATCAGTTCAGCCTCAAGGGAAAATCCGCCCTGGTCACTGGCTCCTCTCGCGGATTAGGTGCGGCCATCGCCGTCGCCTTCGCCGAGGCCGGCGCCAATGTCGCCGTGCACGGCTCCAGTTCCGCTCCGACAGCGACGCAACAAAAGCTACTTGCTCTCGGAGTCAAATCGGCCGCGCTGGTTGGCGATGTTGGCGATGCCGCAGTCTGCGCGCGCCTCGTCGACGAAACCGTTCAGCATTTCGGAACCATCGACATTTTGGTCAACAACGCCGGCATCATTCGCCGCTCGCCCGCAGCCGAACATTCTGAAGCCGACTGGAAAGCGGTCATCGACGTCGATCTCACCAGCGTCTTTCGCCTCACTCAGCATGCCGGCCGCCACATGCTCAAGCGCGGTTCAGGAAAAATCATCAACATAGCCTCGCTGCTCACTTTCCAGGGCGGAATCCTCGTGCCCTCCTATGCGGCAGCCAAAGGCGCTGTCGGCCAGCTCACCAAGGCCTTCGCGAACGAGTGGGCATCGAAAGGTGTCAACGTCAACGCGATCGCGCCCGGATATATGGATACCGACAATACCGAGGCACTGCGCAACAATCCCGAGCGTGCCCGACAGATCCTGGAGCGCATTCCTGCCGGCCGCT
>Ga0187861_10004345_pt1 | contig 11896 bp, 7 predicted proteins | sample June2016WEW_10_1_3_FD_132986 | JGI IMG/M metagenome (GOLD analysis project Ga0187861, IMG submission 132986) | Peatland microbial communities from SPRUCE experiment site at the Marcell Experimental Forest, Minnesota, USA - June2016WEW_10_100 | ecosystem: Environmental > Terrestrial > Soil >...
CGGCGGCCAATCTTCGCAGCAGGCTCAGCTCGCGCTGGCCTAAGGATGGGGTCGGCCTCTCCGCCGAAACGTGATGCTATCTTCACGCCTCAATCCGCAAGATACAAGGATGGGGCACCCGGCACCAGGATTACAGCTTCATGGTGGTGCATTCCTTTTGGGCCGGATCAATAACATCCGAAGGTTTTGTAAATTCCGGATCTACCTGGTCCCGATCAGGCGGATGCGTGCTGTGATGGCTCTGCCCTGGAATTCGCTGAAGGTACCGTACTCCGGCGAATCGACCACGTTGTTGACGACGAAAGGATTTTCGCTGTTGGTAATATTTTCCAGGACGCCGCGCAAACCGAAATAGGAACCGCGGAAGTGGAACCGCCATTCCAATCCAGGGTTGAAAGAGAGATAGTTGGGAAACCGTTGCGAGCCTGGTGATCCCACGACCTGCCAGTTTTCGCTGATCGATGTGAACGGGAAGCCGGAATGCCAGTCGACGGTGTAGACAAAGTCCCAGTTATGCTTGAGTTTTGGCAGTGACAAGGGCAGCCAGCCACGGGAGATGACGCGGTTGGGCGTGTCCCAGGCCAGGGGGCCGCTTTGCTGTGGACCAAGCAGCGACAGGGTGGGGATATAGTCGATGGCCGCGTTGGTGCGCGCCGAGGAACGCGTATAGGAGACAAAGAGCGAGTATCCATTGGCAAACAGGTGGCGGGCATCTAACTCCACGGAGTTATAGTGGTCCTGCCTGTCATTGGTCAGCAGATAGTTTCCCGACAGGGAGGCGGGTCCGCTTTGGTTGGCATAGACGAATTGATCGGATACGCGCTTCTGAAGAAAGCCGGCTGAGGCAAAGATGGAACGGGGAAGCTTTTGCTCGACGCTCATGCTCCAGTTAACGGCACGCGCCTCGTGGAGGGAGTTATCGTTGGCGATAAAGTCGGTTTCCTGCGGCGGGCCGAGGGGAGTTACACCGTCGGTGGCATAGTTAGTATCGTAGCGGATGCCGGCCAGCGCGCGGGTGAGATATTCGAGTTGCGTGTGCTCGTAGTAAAGGCCGATGCCGGCCGAGAGTTTGGTTGCGCCCAAGGCGGCGGGCGGCGAGTAAGTGGCGGCAATGCGCGGCGCGATGAGCGGGCGGCGAAGGATCTCGTCCCAGTCGAAGCGCAGTCCGGGCTCGACCAGGAGCCCGGGGAGCATAAGCCAGCGGTCCTGCGCGTATGCGCCCAATTCGGCGTTATGGAGCGTGAAGGGCGCCGTGGCCGGGAAGACGCTCTGGCGCAACAGCGTTCCATCCTCACGCAAATAACTGACGGGCGCGCGGCTGACGTTTTCGCCGTAACCGATATGGTCGAGATCGACGCCTAACTTGAGGTCATGGCGTCCGGCCCAGCGGCGCGGAGGAAGATACAGGCCCGCGGTTCCCTGAACGCGCTGGGAACGCCCGGTAAGATTCTCGAAATAACTGCCGCTGGGAAGTTCGGGAGTGATCTGATAAGAAGTATCTCCATGCGGTTCGTAGCCGTCGCGGAAGCGCACGACGCCGATGGCGGCGTCGAGCAGCGCGCCGTGGCCGAAGCTCCACTGATCGCGCAGGTAGGGAAGCCAGGCGATGGTATCGCGCTTTGTGGTGCTCTGCTGGGGCGTCAGCGAAGAGATGCCTTCGTAGGGCGAGTGGTAATCGTTGAAGAGAAGGCCGCCGGTAAGTATGTTTGCGGAGGTCAAATTGACCTGGAACCTGGCCAGGTTGCTTCCGCGCACTAACTCGTCGGTATCGGCATTGGCGGGAAGCTCAGTGATATAGATGTTGTCGTACTCTAACTCTACACCGTCGTAGAACCAGGCGCGGTCGCGCACCAGAGGCCCGGAAAAAGTGAAGCGGGGAACGAATTTATCGAAGCGAATGCCGTTGAGGTCGCGGTAGGAAGGAATGAAGTTAGTGGCATTGAAGCGGAACTTGTTATCGCCCATTCCGGTATAAAACGCAAGCACTCCGCCGGTGGTTCTGCCGAACTGGACCGGATAGCGGGTGGTTTCGGCATCGATGGAACGAACCGCATCGGGGCTGACGCGCATGCTCAGCGAGCCGCTCATGGGAGAGCGGATATCGAATCCATCGAGCAGATCGAGGGTGCCCCAGGTTTCCGATCCGGCCACATGAACCTGGCCGGTGACATCCTGCACGACGCCGGGATAGAAGGGCAGAAGATAGCGGATATCGCGGGAGGTTATGTAGGGGATATTTACAATCTCCGGCGTGTTCATGGTGCTTTTATCGGAGATCTGTTCGGTATCGATGCCGGGAACCGAGGCGGTTACATTCACCTGCTCCTGTACGATCTGTTCGTGGCTGAGGACGACCCGGACGCTGTTGATGCGGGTATCGAGATCGCTCTCGATGGCCTGGTAAAAGCCGGGCTTTTCGACGCGAAGCCGGTAAGGCGCGTCCTGTTGAGGGATGTGGGAGCAATGGCCGGCATAGTCGGTCCGCAAGCTGACGGCGGCAAGTCCAGGCTCAAGAATCGTTACCCCGGCGCCAGGAACCGCCAGGTCATTCTCGTCCACGACCGTGAAGATGACCGGCGCACGAGCGGCGGAGGACTGCCCGTGCGCAAGGACTATGCAGAAGAGGAGGGTCAGGACAGCGATGAAGCCCTTCACGCAGTGGCGACGCGGCATGGAGAAAAATCGTAAATTCCGTTCAATCTCCCAAGCGACCATGCTCATGCCCTCCAGTTGAGGGGTGAATCGCACTCGATTTCCATGGTAACGCTCAGCCACTAACTCCGGCAGAGAAGCGCGGCCCATTTGCGGACGGATTGGGGCGTGATGGGCTGTGATTTGGACTCGCCGGCGGCTAATTGGATAGCGAAGTTGCCGATGGTAGAGCTTTCCGGCTGGCCGGTTTCAACGGGCAGGCCGGTGCGGTGTTCGGTGAGTTTGGTGAGCAGCTTGTTGCGGCTGGCGCCGCCGAGGATGTGGATGCGCTCAAGCTTGCGGCCCAGCATCTGCTCCAGGCTGGCGATGGCCGAGGCGTAGCGGTCGGCGAGGCTCTCGAAGATTACCCTGGCGAAGATGGGCTCGTTGCCGGCAAGGTCGGGAATGGGTTCCATGCGGAGACGCCACAACTCGTGGTTGATGCGCTCGGGCATATTGGAGTCGAGCAGCAGCGGCTCGGCATCCACGTCGATGACGCCAGGCGCCGTCTTGCAAACGGCGGCTTTTTGGACGAGTTCTTCGATGGTCCAGGGGCGGCCATCGACGCTCCAGGCATCCATGCATTGCTTGATCAGCCACATGCCGTTGACCAGGGTGTGGAAGCAGAGGCCGCCGGTAGCCGCGCCGAGGTTGGTGTAGCGGGCGTCAAAGGCTTCGTGGGTGGTGACGGGCGCGGAGGTGAACGTGCCCACCAGCGACCAGGTGCCGGAGCAGATATAGACGGTGGAGTCGAGGCTGGTGGGAATGCCGGCGATGGCGGAGGCGGTATCGTGAGTGGCGGGGGCGATGATCTGGGTTTGGCGGAAGGCTTCAAGCGTGGCCAGGGGACCCTGCAGGCGGCCGAGAATGGTCCCGGCGCGGACGATGGGCGGAGCGGCGTCGAGGGGGAGATCGAGCAGGCGGAAGAGCTCGGAGTCCCAGTCGCCTGTCTTGAGATCGACGAGGCCGGTGTGGGTGGCGTTGGTGTACTCGGCAACGCGGCGGCCACCCAGCCAATAAAGGACATACTCGGGCAACATGACCCAGGGAGCGTGGGGGTCGATGCGGTCTCTGGGGCCGGCGGTGGAGTCGGCGAGGAGCTGGTAGACGGTGTTGAGGCGAAGCGGCTGCGCGCCGGTGCGCTGAAAGAGCTCCCGGGGCGGCACAAGGAGATCGGCGTCGTCTTTGGTGGCGACGGTGCGCTCATCGCGGTAGCAGAAGGGCTTGCGCAGGGGCCGGCCGTCGGAGGCGAGGCGAACGTAGTCCACCGACCAACCGTCGACGGCGACGGAGGCTATGCCTTCGGGCGCGGCGAGAGCGGCTTTGCGCAGACCCTCTTCGAGACCGGCAAGGATGGTATCCAGCGGCCAGCAGAGCCAGCGGCCGCGATGGACCGGGCCGTTGGGGATGCGATGAATCTCTTCGATGGATGGCTCACCGCCGCTCCAGCGGAGCAGGGAGACGCGGCAGCTTTCGGCGCCTAAATCAATGGCAATGCGCGCGGGTTCTTGCATAACATCAGGCTGATCTCCGTTCGAGTGTACCGCACAAATGCCTGCGTACGACCTCTGTCCACGGACCGCAGGCTACAAATATTGAGCAATTCCCTGCTCTTTTCAGGGCTATGATTCCTGATCGGCGTCCAGGGTTTCCGGCGTAACTACGCGGTGGCGGACGTAGTTGTAAGGGGGAACGGCGTAGCCGCGCAAGAGGGCAATGCCGAGCTGGATGAGGCGCGGGCCGTAGGTTTCTGCCTCGTGGGAGATGGAGCCGATGATGGCGCTGGAGCCGGAACGCATCTCCGCCAGCACCTCGGGAATGCAATCCTGGCCGGCGATGGCGAAGTCCTGCTCGCGGCCGGATTGGCGGGCGGCGTCGAGAACGCCGAGGGCGCTGGAATCGGTGGCGACGGCGACCAGGATGTGCTCACCCTTGCGATGGCCGCGCAGGAATTCCTTCACCGCAAGCTGGCTGGGCTGGCGCATGCCCCGGCCCTCGATCTGGACAAAGCGGTCGACGGGCAGATCGTTGAGCCGTTCGCGAATCCCGTCGAATGCGCCGGTGATGCGGCTCTGGACAAAGCTGCCGGCCTCGGAGAGTCCGATGCCCAGCACCCAGTCCACCTTGCCCTTCCACTTGTGCAGGGCGTACTGGGCCAACAGTACGCCGGCCTCGTAGCCCACCTCGAAGTTATCCACGCCAAAGTAAGTGGCGTTGGGGTGGGGTACGTCGACGGCCACCAGGGGGATATCGGCCTTCTTGAAGATGTGGGCCACGCGCGGGGCCATGTGCTCGGTGACCTCGAATTCGAGCACCAGGTCAACCTGCTTGGCGACAAATTCCTCGGCGTTCTGAATGGCGACGGCGGCGTCGTAGCGGTTATCGAGAATCAGCAATTCGACGCCGGCGGCGGCGGCGGCGGCGGTGACGCTCTGGGCTACGGCCACAGAGAAGGGCAGCTCCATGTTCTGGACGGCGAAGCCGAAGCGGAGGCGGCGGGGGCGGGAAACCAGGCGGTAAAGGCCGTTCTGCGCCTGGGCCACGTAGCCGCGATGCACCAGGGTCTTGAGGATGCGGTAGACGCTGGTCTTGGAGATCCTGGTGCGCTGGAAGACGTCTTCCAGCGAAACCGGAGCGTGGTTCTCCTCCAGCAGCTCGATCACATCGAGCGCCTTGGAGAGAATGGGAATCAGGTACAGCCGCTTGATTCTTGCCTTGGGCAACGGTTCGCCTCCCTGTGTTCCGATATTCAACTCGGAAGGTTAGAGCGTATTTCAAAAATGGCGTTGTAAATGCCGGTTGCAATCCCTCCGGGGCTAAAGCCCGCATTCATATTGCCACTTTTTCGGCACGACTGAAGTCGCGCCCTTTCAAAACTTCGACTTATTCCGAGATTCCATAAAGATCAGTACAACATTTTTCAGGAGCAGCTGTTGACGGTTGATTGACGACAGATCAAGTAAATCTGTTTCAGGCGTAGCTGTTGACGGTTGATTGACGACTGCCACGCTCGCGGGCGATGCGCTCGACATAACCGCCGTCGCGGAGGGCGGCCAAGGGGTCGGCGGGCAGGCCGCGAGCCTGGCGCCAGGCTGCTGCGAGGGGGCGCACATCGCGCCAGAAGGCGCCGCGGAAGAGCTCCTCGGCGGCCATCAGGTCGCAGGAGTGTTGATAGACGGCCAGTTGCTCGCGATCGACGAGCGCGGCCTTCAGATATAACTCCTGGGCGGTAACGACGGTCTGCACCATGGCCTCGATCTTGCCTTTCAGGTTGTGGCTCTGGTCGATCATGTAGGCCACTTCGTGGGGAAGACCTTCGGTTTGGGCGCAGTGCAATTCATGAAAGATGCGGAAGACCTGGTAGGGATCGATGGAGCCCAGGGTGAGGTCGTCGTCGGCGTAGCGGCGGTCGTTGAAGTGGAAACCGCCCAGCAGGCCGGTGTGGAGGAGCCAGGCGACGATCTGCTCGATGTTCTGCGAAGAATAATGATGGCCGGTATCGACCAGCACGCGGGCCTGGGGTCCGGCATGGCGGGCGAAGTGGGAGCTCATGCCCCAGTCGGCGATATCGGTGTGATAGAAGGCGGGCTCGAAGGGCTTGTATTCGATGAGCAGCCGCTGATTGGGCGCCAGGCGGTCATGGGAGGCGCGCAGGGCCTCCTCAAGCCAGCCGATGCGCTTGCGCATGTTCTGGGAGCCGGGATAGTTGGAGCCGTCGGCCACCCACATGGAGATATCGCGCGAACCGAGGTGCGTGGCGATCTCGATGGAATCCAAAACATGGTTCAGGGCCTGCTTGCGGATTTCCGCGGAGGGATTGCAGAGCGAGCCGAACTTGTACTCCTGGTTCTGGAAGAGGTTGGGGTTGATGGATCCGGAGCGCACGCCGAAACGGCTCTCCAATTTCTTCACGGCCGGAACGTCTGCAACGCCATTGGGCAGGTCCCACTGCACGTGGAGAGCCAGCGTGGGGGTTGCGCCGGTGAGGCGGTTGACCTCGGCGGCGTCGGCGAATTTCTCCTCGATGGTTGCAGCGGCGGCGGCCTGAACAAACTTGCCAAAGCGCGTGCCGGTATTGGCGAATCCCCAGGAGGGGATCTCGATGTGAAAAGCGTCCAGCACCTGTGCTGCCAGATCGAAGATTGCGGATTCGGATTGCGTCATCGTCGGTTACCTTTATCGGGCGGCTTGCCCCGATTGAATTAAACATCGTCGCGCATGAGGATTACATGGAGAAAGCGTGGCCCGTGGACGCCCTTGATGCGCGTCATTTCGATATCCGCCGTGGCGCTGGGCCCGGAGATCCAGGTGACCAACGCCGGCGGCTGTTCAAAAAGGCTGAAGTACTCGGGCAGCGTTTCCACCACCTGGCTGGCGCGAAGAATGCAGAGGTGCCAGTCGGGCAACAGGGTGAGCACGCGGCGGCCTTCGGTTGCGGAGTGGTGAAGGACGATGGTTCCCGAATCGGCGATTCCGCAATAGGCCGCCGTAACCACGCCTTCGGCCTGCTCGATTTCAGCGGTCGTCAGTCCGTGGTCGATATCCCATTGGTCGATATTCCATTCGAATCCGGTGATCTGCCACGCGGCCGTGACCATCCGCGCGGGCGGAGTTGCGGGCGGGGCAACAAAGATAAGTTTGCCGCTGGCCGCGAGCTGGGCGGCGATGGTATCGGGAAGTTCCTCCGGCGAGCACTCGACCACCTCGGCGTCGTACTCGCGCAGGCGTTCGATCATCAGCTCGATGCGGGCCTGGGGAGTGAGCTGGCCGCGTCGGATATAGTTGCGGGGAAGAGCCGCATAGTCCTCCGCAATTTGTGCTGTGGTTTTGGCGAAAGACCCGGTCGCGGTACGGATGCGGTCAAGGATCTCGCTACGGCATATGACTGGGGCGGTCATTTTGCCTCCTCCTGAGGAACGGACGACAGTCGAGTTTCGCGGTCTCCCACCCTTTCGCCAGAAAAAAGGCGAAAGGATGGGGCACGGAGGCTGTATGGGTAAACGCGACCGAGGAATTGTTGGCGGGAGGGGGTAGATGCGGTCATTTTGCCTCCTTACCCGGCATCCGGCCGCGCGCCGCCCACCAGCCGTGAAAGGTCTGGCTGGGCAGGCCGCGCAGATCGCGGGTCTGGGTCCATTTGGCGCCGATGCCGGGCAGCGAATGAATCCATCCGTCCCTGTGGGTGAAGATGCGCAGGCCGATGCGGCCACAGAACTGCGCGGAGTGGAAGAGCCAGGCGCGGGAAAAGAGGAGGTTGGCGATGCGCAGGCCGAGGTACATGGGATCGAGGAAACGGCCGAAGCTGCGGCGCTCCTGATCGGTGACCTGAGAGCGCAGGTCGAGCAGCACATCGGGAATATTGATTTTGACCGGGCAGACTTCATAGCAGGCGCGGCACAGCGAAGAGGCGGAGGGAAGCGACTGCGCGTGTTTCATCTGGATCAGTTGCGGGGTAAAAATTGCGCCGATCGGTCCGGGGTAGACCGATCCATAGGCGTGACCGCCGGTCTGGCGATAGACGGGGCAGGCATTCATGCAGGCGGCGCAGCGGATGCACTTGAGGGTTTGGCGCTCGCGGGGCCGGGCGAGGATGGAGGAGCGGCCATTATCGAGCAGCACCACGTGAAAGCGCTCGGGGCCGTCGCCGGGCGTGACGCCAGTCCACAGCGAGGTATAGGGGTTCATACGCTCGCCGGTTGCGGAGCGGGCCAGCACCTGGAGCATGACTTCGAGGTCCTGAAATCGCGGAATGACTTTTTCAATTCCGGCCAGGGTAATCAAGGCGCGCGGCAGGGTGAGGCACATGCGGCCGTTGCCTTCCGACTCAACTACTGCAACCGAGCCGGTTTCAGCGATAAGGAAGTTGGCGCCGCTGATGGCCGTGGGGATGGTGAGGAATTTCTGGCGGAGCCAGGTGCGGGCGGCGTTGGTCAGAGCTTTTGGATCGTCGGAGAGATTTTCCAGTCCCATGCGGCGGGCGAAGATTTCGCGGACCTGACTGCGATTGATGTGCAGGGCGGGTACGACGATGTGAGAAGGTTCTTCATCGCCGAGCTGGAGGATGATCTCGGCCAGGTCGGTCTCGTAGGCGTTGATGCCGGCGGCCTCAAGAAAGGGATTCAACTGAATCTCGGCCGAGGTCATGGTCTTGATCTTGATGACTTCGGTGGCGTTCTCCTGGCGCAGCAGGGCGAGAATGATTTGGCGCGCTTCGGCTGCGTCCGCGGCCCAGTGGACCGTGCCTCCGGCGGCGGTGCAGCGGGTTTCAAATTGTTCCAGATAAAAGTCCAGATTTTCGAGGGCGTGGGCGCGAATGGCCGAGGCCGAGGTACGCAGCTCCTGCCAGTCGGTTTTTTCGGCCACCAGTTTGGCGCGCTTGGCCTGGATGACGTCGATGGCGTGGGCCACGTTCTTGCGCAGTTGGGGATTGCGCAGGACGGGCAGTGCGGCTTGGGGGAATGGAGGCGCAAGCAGGGGGTCCAGCACGGGATGGGTTGAGGGTGCGTTGCTCATGCGGTCGCCTCCGGGGGTGAGGCTGCGGTGCTGGCCAGAATCTGGGCCATGTGAATGGTCTTCATGCTCGCGTATTGGCGGTGCATGGCTCCGCCCAGGTGCATGAGGCAACTGTTGTCGAGAGCGGTGCAATACTCGGCGCCTGTGGCGACGACGTCCTGCAGTTTGACGGCCAGCATGGCGGAGGAGACCTCGGCGTTTTTCACCGAGAAGGTGCCGCCGAAGCCGCAGCAACGGTCGAGATTAGCGAGCGGCACGTGGGTGAGGCCGCGCACTTTTTTGAGCAGGCGGAAGGGACGGTCGCCGAGTTGCAGAGCGCGCAGGCCGTGGCAACTGGCGTGGTAAGTGACGCGATGCGGGAACGACGCGCCCACGTCCTCCACGCCGAGGCGGTCGATGAGGAACTCGCTCAGTTCGTAGACCCTGGGCAGGAGGGCGGCGAACTCGCTGCGCAGGGATTCATTGCCCAGTTCGGCGAAGAGCGTGGGGTATTGATCGCGGATCATGGCCACGCAGGAGGAAGAGGGAATGACGACGGTCTCAGCATCCTGATAGAGGCGGACGAAGCGCTTGGCCTGGGAGTAGGCCTCGCCGCGGAAACCGGTATTGGCATGCATCTGGCCGCAGCAGGTTTGCCGGGAATGAAAATCCAGATCTACCCCCAGTCTTTCCAGCAAACTGACGACCGCTCGGCCCGTCTCCGGGAAGAGCGTGTCGTTATAGCAGGTGATGAAAAGCGAGGCGCGCATGCTTGATACCTTAATTCAGGTCGAGCAACCAGAAAGGGAATATTATTCGATAGAGATACCGATTGTCTATTGCACTTACGGATCTTCATCATTGAATGGGGCTGCGGAAACAGTCCCTGCCGGGCATTTTCTCACAACCGTCAACCTTCCCCGCCGGATCCCGTCTATACAACAATCATCATTCCTGCTGGATTTCAGGCCGGCGCGGGATTCTCCGCTGCGTACTTTCCCCGACTTCAGATTCCGGTTTGCATTGGGTATGGGATTCGCTGCCGGGAAGTGAGGCGGAATCGCCGTCGAACTTGGTTCATTCCTGCACTTTTCCGGTAGGGAAGGTTCAATTCAATACATTTTGAAGCGAGGCGGCGGACTATGATGGTTTTTGCATCCAGGTCCGTGGCGGTTTTGCCGGCGTCCGGCTTCTTCCCGGTATTTTTCAATCGGAACAGCAACTTATTGGTTTTTCGGGGGTTTATTCCCCGTGAAAGGGTCTAGGTCAACCTCTATGCGTACCCTGCGTTCCCTCCCCTTCCATGCGGCAGCCAGCGTCTTGCTCTGCGCAACGGCCCTGCTTTCGAGTTCAGTATTGCCGGCCCAGAACTCCGCGGTTGCGCCACGGATTACCGCCAATGTGGATGAGTCGTCGCTGACGGCGTTGAAAGGCAATGTGCCGCAACGTGCGCGGGCGGAGTTCGACCAGGGTGAGGCGCCGGGCTCAACGCAAATGACCCACGTGCGCCTGGTGCTCCAGCGCTCCAGCGAGCAGCAGGCGACGCTGGACGCGTATCTGGCCCAGTTGCAGGACAAGTCCTCGCCGAATTACCACAAGTGGCTTACGCCGGCCGAGTTCGGCAAGCTCTACGGACCGGCGGACTCGGATGTGGCGGCCTTGGTGGCCTGGCTGGAGTCGCACGGGATGAAGCTGGAAACGGTCTCGCTGGGGCGGACGAATATTGCTTTCAGCGGGACGGTTAGCCAGGTGGAGGAGGCGTTTCACACTACTATTCACTCCTTCCAGGCCAACGGGAACCAGTTCTACTCGAATACCACGGACCCGCAGATACCCGCTGCGCTCGTCCCCGTGGTGAAGGGCGTCGCGCACCTGAACACCATCCATCCCACGCCGCAATTTGTGCGCGGAAGCCCGGGCAAGATCAACCCTGAGACCAAGCGGCTGGAGCCGCTGAACGCCCTCTCTGCCAGCGGGCCAAGGCCCGGCCTTACCGGCGGATCGGGAACAACCTCCAGCCCTTACTATCTCTGGATGGTCCCCGGGGATGCGGCGACCATCTATGACACGCCGAACTCCCTCAACGCCAACTTCGCTTCGGGGACAAGTTATACCGGCTCGGGCGTGAAGATCGGCCTTGGCGGCGATGCGACCATCAACGCCAGCATCGTAGGGACCTACCGCAGCACGTTTCTCGGCATCTCCACCCCTATCAACCTCAACTATTGCAATAGTTCCAGCAGTTGCTCCACGACTCCAGGTTCCGGATACAACGCCAGCGATGCCGACGAAGCCTATCTCGACACTGAACTCTCCGGAGGTTTGGCTCCAGGCGCAACGATCTACTACTATGCCTCTTCGGACCTCATTACAGGCATTGAGGCGGCGATCGACCAGAATGTGGTGGACATCTTCAGCCTCAGCTTCGGCGAGTGCGAGCAGGACAATGAAAGCGGCTCCGGCGACAACGCACAGATCAATGGCTGGTGGGAGCAGGCTGCGACGGAGGGCATCGCGGTGATGGTTTCGGCCGGCGACAGCGGCTCGGCCGGATGCGACTATCCGAGCACCAACAAAGGCGCGAATGTTCCCGATGCCACCGGCGGATTGGCGGTGAGCGGCTTCTCCTCAACGCCATATAACATCTCGGTGGGCGGCACGGATTTCTATACCTTGTACACTTCGAATGCCGTGTTCGAGAGTCTTGTGAACA
>Ga0187861_10004351_pt1 | contig 11889 bp, 5 predicted proteins | sample June2016WEW_10_1_3_FD_132986 | JGI IMG/M metagenome (GOLD analysis project Ga0187861, IMG submission 132986) | Peatland microbial communities from SPRUCE experiment site at the Marcell Experimental Forest, Minnesota, USA - June2016WEW_10_100 | ecosystem: Environmental > Terrestrial > Soil >...
AGCCAATTGTGCCCGCCCACGCGCGCAGCGAGGTAGCTTTTGTGGTGGAGACCTACGACGTGCATTTGTTGATAATCAAGGACTTGCGTGAACAACTACCCCAAAAGTGCGAAGGTTGGGCTACGCACCCGGCTGTCCGGACAGGCTGGAAAGCCTGTCCTACTCACTTCCGTGCGAAGGTATTGAGGATAAGGAAGAAGATAATGGCCAGCAGCAGCGGGCCGAAAATATAGAAGACCACAACCTTGACCCAGTGTGCCCAGGGCGGCTTGACGACAAACGGCCTCAACCGCGCCTCACGGCCCGTGATCTTCACGTTGTCCGGGGCATCGAGTTCCTCTTTCATTTCCGCTGCGGACTGGTAGCGGTCGTCCGGGCGGCGCTCCAAAGCGTGCAGGACCAACTCCTCGACCTGCGGCGGGATCTCGGGGACGATTTTCCTGGGCGCGACGGGGTCGCCCAGCAAGCGGGCGTTCATCAGCGTGTACGCATTATGGCCCTCGAAGGGCGGCCGCCCGGTGAGCATCTCATAGAGGATGGCTCCCAGGCTGTAGATGTCGGTGCGTTCGTCGCCGCGCTGGCCCTTGACCTGTTCGGGCGCCATGTAGTCGGGTGTGCCCACAGTGGGAGAGAACCCGCCGAAGGTGATCCGCCGCACACCCGTGGCCTTGGCGATGCCGAAATCCATGATGCGCAGCGAGCCGTCGTCACAGAGCATGATGTTGTCGGGCTTGAGGTCCCGGTGGACGATGTTGTTGCGCCGGCGGTGCATGTAATCGAGCGCTTCGCAGATCCGGCCGGCGATGCGCAGGGCGTCCGCCACGGGCAAGCGCTTCACGTTGCGCAGCAGGCTGCCGAGGGTCTGGCCCTGGAGGAACTCCATCACCAGGTACGGGCGGCTCTTGTTCTCGACCGGCACGATACGCAGGATGTTCGGATGGTCCAGCGTCTTGCCAATCTCCTCTTCCCGCTCAAAGCGCGAATAGAACGCGGGATCGCTCTCATACTGCATGAACGGCACCTTCACGGCCACGGTCTGGCCGCCCCGCGCGTCCGTGGCTTTGAAGATGGTGGCCATGCCGCTGCGGCTGACGACCTCAGTGAGTGTGAAGCGTTCGTCGAGGACGCTGCCCGGTTGCAGTTCGTGGCTCATCGGCGCGCTGGGGCCTTCCTCGAAGTACGGCTGGCCAAGGAAATACGCAACTTGCTCAACGGCATCCACCTCGATGACCTGGACGGACAGATTGTCGTCTGCGCCGCGCCGCTCGGCAAGGGCAAGTAGCCGGCGGCACGATTCCTCCGGGCGGTTCCGCGACACGACTTCCAGCAGATCGCTCTCGGGCACGCGGGTGTGCACGCCGTCGCAGCATTGCACGAGGCAGTCGTGCTTGTGCAACGGTACGGCCAGGATATCGGGCGCAATGGTCATGTCCTGCCCGACGGAGCGGGTCAGCATCGAACTGAGGCTGCTGTTGGCCGCCTCCTCGCGCGTGACCAAGCCCAGGCGCTGCTGCATGGCCACGTAGGAATGGTCCGTGGTCAGGCAGCGGATGTGCCCGCCGCTCAACAGGAAGACGCGGCAGTCGCCGACGTGCCCGATGGCCACGTCGTTATTGCCGAAGATCGAGATGGTCAGCGTAGTGGCCATGTGGTGCTGCTGCTGGCTCTTTATGCCGGCGTCATACACGGCCAGATTCGCCGCGCGAAACATATCCTGAAGGAGCTGTGGGCGCGGCATTCCGGGCTTGGCTTGCTTGAACACAGCCAGGGCCGCGTCCACCGCCAGGCCGCTCGCCACCGCGCCGCTGCCTTGGCCGCCCACGCCGTCAGCCAGGATTGCCACGGACCCGCGGACGAGCAGTTCGTCCGACGTCTCCGGCTGCCAGAACCCGATGCGGTCCTCATTCACATCACGGACTGGCCCGGCGGATGACAGAGCAGCGTATTTGATCTCCATTTCGCTAAGTCCCAACGACTCTTTGCCACAGAGAACACAGAGAACACACAGGAAAATGAAAAAGGACCTCTCTGTGTCCTCTGTGTCCTCTGTGGCTATGTTAGCAAACGGCTCTCCGATCTTCACCAGTTTTGACGGATGTGTTCAAAAACGTGCGCGCAAGGTTGTGTCTTGAGCAATGAGATAGTGCCGGGCGCCGGGGCCGGCGTCTGCCGCTGTGCACGGCCATCTGTGCCAAGCAAAGCCAGTGTGCTCAAGTCTCACCAGTAGGTTGCATCTTCTGACCACTGGACCCCCCTAAGCGACGCCCTTTACCGGCAATGCCAGGCCGCTATTTAATGGCGCCACAACAACAATTGCGATCTTCTTTACGGCGGCACAACATTTGTAAGACCGGGTATCAAGCGGGAGTTCACCCTCTCCCCTGTGGGAAGAGGGCCGACGTGAGCGAAGCGAACGCGGGGTGAGGGGGTGGCTAAGACGTCCCCATAGCCCCTCCCCAGGATTGAAAGGAGTTTCATCATGCCTGAAGCAACGGAAGGCTCGTCAGCCAAGCCGACACCGCGGCCTACTCTTGGGCTGACGGGCCTTACAGTGAATGCTATGGCGCTGATCGCGCCGGGCGCGTTCTTGTGGCTCACCTACGCCATGCAATGCCAGTACGGAGCCCCGGTGGCCGGCTCCGGCATGTGGTTTGGAATTGTCGTGGCGCTGCTGCTCTGTTTCGCCACCGCGATCGCTTATGCGGAGCTCTCCAAGTTGTATCCGGGCGCAGGCTCCTCGTACTTCTTCGCGGAGCAGGCTTTTATGCGGCGCACCAAGTACGCGCCCTACGCGCGCATCGCCAAGTTCGTCATTGGTTGGGCCAGCCATCTCTACTACTGGATCTATCCGGGTGTGATGGTGGGCGTCACGGCGATCCTGGCCGGCTACCTGATGGGGCAGTTCTTCCCCGAGACGTTCAATTCAGGGGTGCCCAGCCCGCTCTTCATGATCCTGTTCTGCCTCGTCTTCGGATACGGTGTGGCCTACATCGCGTTCCGCGGCGTCAACGGCTCGACCGCCGTGAACATGGCCATCAACGTCATCCAGATCACCGCGCTGTTGATCTTCTCCTTTATGGCCATCAGCTACCGCATGAACCACAAGGAAGGCTCGGCGGCCTACACGCTCGACCCCGATGGCAACGCCATCAGCACGGTGCTGGCGCAGGACAAGGCCGGGAAACCGATCAAGGACGAGAAGACCGGCGAGTACGCCGTGGAGAAGGACGCTGACGGCAAACCCAAGACTTTCACCCTCACCTACGCTGCGGATGCCGCCATGACCCTGGAACCGGCGGACGCGGCCAAGCCGGACGGAGAGAAGGTCTCCAAGTTCCAGTTCCACGAGACTGCTTCTTCCGTAGTCTCCCCGCACTCTTTCAGCTTCGCCATCATCCAGGCCTGCATCGCGATCCTGATTCTGGTCGGGTTCGAATCCGTTACGTCTATGGGCGAGGAGGCGAAGAACGCGAAGCGCGACATTCCGCGCGCCGTGTTGCTGTCGCTTGCCATCCAGGGCGCGGTCTGCTACCTGATTGAATACTTCGCGGCCAGCTATTTCCTCAACAGCGGCTACACCATGACGACCGCCGCGGGCTCGTCGGCGCCGATCGGTGACATGATGACCATCGTCGGCACGTGGTTCTTCGGCAGCCCCAAGGCGGGCCAGTGGTTCATGCTGGTCCAGGCCTTCACCGTCTTCCTGGCGCTCATCGGCACGACCCTCTCGTGCCTCAACACCGGCGCGCGCGTCACTTATGCGATGGGACGGGATGAGGAAGTGCCGTCCCATTTCGGACTGCTCCACGGCAGGACGCTCACCCCGCACCGCGCCATCTGGACGCTGGCCACGGTCTCAGCGGTCGTCGGCGTGATCTGCGTGTATTTCAATTTCTGCGGCCCGGCTGCGCAGACTGACGAAGTCATCGCCGGCCTGCCCAAGAACGTCTGGTACAGCTTCGGGATCTTCAAGAACGATACGGCCAAGAACATCCCGGCGATGCTGCTGGTGATGACGCTGGTGAGCAACTTCGGCACGTTCCTGCTCTACATGCTGACCTGCGTCACGGCCGTGGTCGCGTTCAAGGAGCACGAGATGTTCAATGGCCTCAAGCACATGGTCATCCCGGTCTTCGGCCTCATTGCCAACCTCTTGTGTATGCTCTTCTACCTGGTCGGCCCGTTCTTTGTGGAAGGGATGAGCAAGATGGAGCCTTGGGTGGCGCTGGGCTGCGCCGGACTGTGGGGCGGCTACGGGCTCTACTACTTCGTCCACTCAAGTAAGAAAAAAGGCAAACCGGTGTTGCTGTCAACGCCGGAGGCGAAAGCGGCCCATGCCTAACCCGGGTTTTACAACGCAGAGGTTGCAACGGGGCTTGGAACCGCAGATGGACGCAGATGAACGCAGATGAACGCAGATACAAAAGAGTTCTCTTCCTATCCGCGTTCATCTGCGTCCATCTGCGGTTTCAATTACTCTGAGTTGAATGAGTGGTGAGAAATGCTGGCTAACCCGGACATCTTCAGGACTTGCCTGGCCGCCTTTTGGGTATTCATCGTCCAAGCCGGCTTTGCGCTCATCGCGACAGGTTTCACGCGGGCCAAGAACGCCAGCCATACCATGCTGATGAACATGATGGTCTTCTGTATCGGCTTCATCGCCTACTACGTCTGCGGCTTCGCCTTCATGTTCGGGGGCCAGGGCCGCTGGTGTACGCCGCACGGCGCCAACATCCTGGACAATATGCTCAGGATCGGCGGCACCGGCGGCTGGGGCCTGCTGGGCACAAAGGGCTTCTTCATGAGCGGGCTTGGCGATGCCCAGGTGCTGGGGTTCTTGATGTGCCAGGTGCTCTTCATGGACACGGCCGCAACGATTCCGACCGGCGCGATGGCTGAGCGCATCAAGTTTTCGGCCTTCATTTGGATGTCGTTCTTCACGGCCGTGCTTGTCTATCCCATCTTAGGCTGCTGGGTCTGGGGCGGAGGCTGGCTGGCGCAGCTCGGCAGCAAGCTGGGCTGGGGCAGCGGCGCGGTGGACTTCGCCGGCTCGGGTGTGGTCCACATGGCGGGCGGCTGGACCGCGCTGGCCGGGGCGTTGGCGCTGGGCCCGCGCATCGGCAAGTATGGCATGAAAGGCCACGCCCGGCCCATTCCAGGCCACAACATCCCCCTGGCCATTCTGGGCACCCTGATCCTCTTCTTCGGCTGGTTCGGCTTCAATTCCGGCAGCCCGCTTGCCGCGGCCAACGGCGCTCTCGCCGTAGCGGCGCTGAACACGCTGCTCGCCGGCGCCTGCGGCGGCCTCAGCGCCATGCTTTATATGGTGTACGTGCATGCCGCGCGCAGGCCCGATCCCGGCTTATGTTGTAACGGCATCCTTGCGGGCCTGGTGGCCATTTCCGCGCCCTGCGCCTTCGTCTCTCCGGGCGCCGCGGTCATCATCGGCGCGGTGGCCGGCGTGTGGGTGGTGGTGGCGGGGCCGTTCGTGGAGTGCCAGCTTCGAGTTGACGATCCCGTCGGCGCGTTCGCCGTGCATGGTTGCAGCGGCCTGTGGGGCGTGCTCGCAGTCGGCCTCTTCGCCTGCAATACCTGCGCGGCCAACGGCAGCAACGTGGTTGGCGTCTTCCCGCTCGGCGCCCCGGAAGGCACGCCCTGGTTCACCTTCGGGCAACTGAAAGCGCAGCTTGTGTTCGCGCTCTCCGGCGTCGCTTTCGTTTTCGGCCTCCAGTACGCCTACCTGAAAACCTACAACGCGATCTGGGGTCTGCGGGTCAGCGCGGAGGACGAGTTGGCCGGCTTAGACGTGCCGGAGACGGGTTGCCCGGCCTACCCGGACTTCGCCAGCCGCGATCGGCTGAGCAGCGGGTAGGACAGCCTTTCCAGGCTGTCGGGACAGGCTGGAAAGCCTGTCCTACCGTTCCACAATTTCCTCAACGCGGCTCTAGCCCCTAGCCACTAACCCCTCGCCTCGGCTTCCGCGACCAGGTCGGCGACATTCTCGCCGGCCAGCTCGAACAGGCGCAGCACGACGTCGCCGATCTTGTTGTCAGGCGTGCTGGCGCCCGCGGTGACAGCGACAGTCAGCGGGGTCTTGGACGGCCACCAGTTCTCATGGATGACCTCGCGCTTCGCGGCTGCGGAGAAGTGCCGGATTTGGCCGCGCGAAATCATGCAGGCGGCGTCGTCAATATGATAGGCAGGGCATTTCTGGCGTGAGATCTCCACCAGATGCGTGGTGTTCGAGGAGTTGTATCCGCCGATGACGATCATCACGTCGGGCGGCGCCTGCAGCAGGTCGTTGACGGCGTCCTGGCGGTCCTGCGTAGAGCTGCAGATGGTGTCCTGCGTGCGGAAGCGCGCCTGCGTTTCGGCCTCGCCGTAGCGTTGGACGAAGGCGCCGCGGAAGCGCTGGGCGATCTCCATGGATTCGGTGGAGAGCATCGTCGTCTGATTGGCGATGCCGATGCGCTCCAGGTCCTTGTCCGGATCGAAACCGGGCGAAACCGCCTTGGCGAACTTGCGCATGAACTCCTCGCGGTTGCCCCGGCCCAGGATGTACGCGCAGACGTAGGCCGCCTCGTCCAGGTCGCGGACCACGAGGTAACGCTGCGCGCGGCTGGAGGTGGCAATGGTTTCCTCATGGCCGTACTTGCCGTGGATGATGCTGGTAAAACGGTCGTGCGCATATTTCTCGACGCTCTTCCAGACGTTCATCACGGAGCCGCAGGTGGTGTCCACCAGGATGCAGCCCTTGGCGCGCAGGATTTCGAGCTCCTGCACCGGCGCGCCGAACGCCGGCAGGAGCACCACGTCCGAACTGGCGATGTCGGCATAGGACTCGCGCTTGTTGTAACTGCCCGAGAGGAAGATGAAGCCCATGTCGCGCAGCCGCTCGTTCACCGATGCGTTGTGGATGATCTCGTTGGTGATGAAGATGCGCTTGCCGGGAAAACGGTGGCGCGTCTGGTAGGCGATATCCACGGCGCGCTCCACGCCGATGCAGAAACCGCACTCCTTGGCCAGCCGCACGGTCAACTGGCCGCGCGTGATCTGGTGTTCTTTGCGGCGCAGCAGGTCCACGACGCGGCTGCCGTAGGCGGCCTCCAGGAGCGGCTTGACCGTGTCCTGCAGTCCGAAACCTTTGCGGTGATACTCGCCCACTACTTTCCCTCGGCCGGCAGCGCCAGATCCCCCGGCTTGATCCCCTTGACGAACTTGCCGAACCCAAACCAGCTCGGCTTATACTCGCCCACGTAAGACACATCCGCTTTCGCAGGGATTTTATCCGCGAGGCCCAGCGCCCAATAGCAGGCGTTGACCATCACGCGGCGCAGCCCTTCGTTCTCGAAGTCCGGAGCGGAGCCCATCGTCGAGCAAATCACTTGCGAAGTCTTGCCGGTCTCGCCCTTGTACTCACGCAGCCAGATTATCGGCATCATCGGCTCGTTCTTCGGCCCGGCGAGCGGCTTGTCGGTGGGTTTCATGCCTTCGAGCACCTGGCCGCGCACCAGCACCTTGGCGTCGGCAGGCAGATGCGCGACCGTATACACATCGGTCGGCCCCCAGATGTCCTCAACGCCGCGCAGAATCGGATGGTCTTTCAGATCAGGGTTGAGGATGCCGCGCTGGCTTTCCACGCCGTGGTGGCCGTGATGATTCACCCACGGTTCGCCCAGGACCTGCTGGCCGAAGCCGCCCGGCCAGTCCTTGCTGCCGGAGTCGTACTTGGCATAAGGCGACTTGGGGTCCTTGATCTGGAAGGCGTGCGTGGAGGTGCGGATGCCCAGGATGGGCTTGCCTGAGTTCACGAAGTCCACGACGTGTTTCATCTTGTCGCCGAGGTCGCGCCAGCGCAGGAACATGAGCAGCATGTCGGCGTTGTCGAGCGCCTCGATGCCGGGCATGTTGCTCTTGTTCAGCGGATCAACGGTGCCTTTCTCCGGGTCGACCGAGAAGACCACGGTGCATTTGAAGCCGTGCCGCACCGCCAGGATTCTTGCCAGCATCGGCATCACTTCCTCGGAACGGTACTCTTCGTCGCCGGCCAGCAGGACAATGTGTTTGCCCTTGCCCGGACCGCCTTTGCCTTCGTAAACCAGCGGACCTTCACCCGAAAAAGAAACCATCGCATTCATGAGCAACAACCCTCCAATGCCGTACAGACACCGCCTCATGTACCACCTCCCCCCACAATCCAATCCAAAAATTCCCCAATCACTTATACCCCGGCGGCTTGAATTTGCCATCAATCCAAGATCACTTCCGGTACTCATCGCTATACATCCCGATCTCCCCGAACGGTATCGGCTGGAAGCTCAGGCGCTTCCAGAGCGGTGAGCCCTCCACGGCCGTGAAGTTGCGCTGCGCCGGGTCCGCTAAACCGGGGTTTTCCCCGGCCAGCCAGTTATCCATCAGGTCGTTCTTGCCCGAATCGCGCAGCAGGAACTGGCCGCAGTTGAGGACCACGTTGCGCCAGACGTTGTTGGCGTCGCAGTTCTCATAAAGCCTGGCGGCCTCGGGGTAGCGCGTGCTGTACGGCGGTTCGGCGGGCTTGACTTCCTGGATGTGTTTGTTGGCTTCGCCGTCCAAGAACTTCTTCCAGCGCCCCGCGCCCCACGCGGAAAAGCTCACGGCCGACTTGCAGTCCACGAAGAGATTGTTCTCGACGTAGTTCTCCTTGCCGCCGTGGATTTGCACCCCTCCGAAGCCGCCGTCAGCGCAGCGCTGGAAGACGTTGCCGTAGATCAGCACGCCGCAGATGGCGTCGTCGAGGCGGATGCCCGCCTGGCCGCAGCCGAGGCCGTTGCCCATGTCGTGCCAGTAGTTGTAGCGGTACACGTTGCCGCGGTAGGTCGGGTCGCCCCACATGTCCACGCCGCCCTGGTCGTCGGACTCCAACAGCACGTTCCGGATCTCGTTGAACTCAATCAGGTGGTCGTTGCCTTCCACGCGCATGGCGCTGCTGGCATTGTCGTGGAACAGGTTGTGCGCGATGCGGTTCCCGACTCCGTTCAGCAGCACGCCGGGCGAGTAGGTGTGGTCAATGCGGGACAGGTGATGGATGCGGCAATTCTCGATGAAATGTCCGCCGGGAGCCAGCGTCAGCCGGTCGCCGCCGCTGACAGCCACCCCGCCGCGGCCGAGCGTATGGATGTCGCAGCTCAGCAGTCCGTGCTTCGTGCCGCCCTGGATCTCGACGCCGGTGCCGCCGAACTTGCGCAGCGTACAGCCGGCCAGGAGACACGCCTCGCCGCCCTTGATGATAATGCCGTCCCCGCGGCCGCATTCCCACAGCAGGCCCTCGAAGGACACGCGGGCCACGCCATCCAGTTCCACCACGGGCGTTTCCAGCATGGAGACTTCCAGGACGGCCTTGCCCGGATCGGACGGCGGGTAGAAGTACAGGATGCCGCTCTCGCGGTCCAGATACCACTCGCCGGGCCGGTCAATCTCACACAACAGGTTCACGGCGCAGAAACGCTGGTTCTTCCGGTAACCGTAGCCGGAAAAGGGCGGGGCCAGCGTGAACGTTTTCTTCTCAGTGTCAATTGAGTCCACCTTCTCGTAGGAATCGGCCCAGTCATGGAACCAGTAGCCGTACAACCACAGGTCTTTCTCTTCTTTCCAGCGCTTGGGCCGGTCGTCGCTGTACTTGATTACGCCCTTCGCCGGCACGTCCGCGACGCGCACGTAGCCTTCGTTGGGCCAGCGCGAAAACGGCATGGGCTGATCATCGCAGTACAACTCCAGTATCGGATGGGTTTTGAAGCCCCGGCCGCCGGTGAAGCCGCCCAGCTCGAACTTGCCGAAAGCCGTGATCCCCTGGGCCTTCAGGTCCGTTTGCATGACCTTGCCGCGGGATTCCTCGGGCAGCCGCGCCAGGATGCCCTCATCGCGCACCGCTTGGAAGCCGCTGATGCGCGCCCCGGCGTTGAAGGAGGCACGTACCGCAGGCGTCTCGCCTGCATTAGTGGCGGGCGGGACGCCCGCGGTACGGCCCCCATCCCCGCGGTAAACAACCGGCGCGTCCGGCGTGCCTGAGTCCTGAGCTGAAAGTTTGAAAGTGTCCGCCACCTTGTACTCGCCTGCGCCGATGAGCACCGTTACGCCGCCGGCCGGCAGCGCGCCGCGCTGCTTGACGGCGCGGATCTCATCCCGCGCCCGTTCCAGCGACGCGAACGGGCTGTCCTTCGTTCCCGCGTTCGTGTCTTTGCCGCCGGGAGCGACGTACAGCGTTACTGCCGGCGCCGGGCGCTTGGGGAGTTGGACGCGGCTGGCCAACTGGTCGCGCGCCGGCTGGCCGGCTTGGAGGCGGGCGATTTCGTGGCTGCGTTCATCCGCCTCCCAGGCGTGCTGCGGGGGCGCGCCCGCGATGGTTTTGACCTTGGCGTAAGCCGCGAGGGCCTGAGCGTAGTCTTTGGCGCGGACGCAGGCTTGAGCGACGCACAGTTGGGCCAGGCTGCGCCATTGCGGCGGCACATCCTGCGCGTCGGCGACCTTCGCGTATTCCGCGCTCGCGCCGGCAAAGTCCTGCGCGGCAGCCAGGGAGTGGCCGAGGTCCAGGCGCAACGAAAGCCGTTCCGTGGCGGCCAGCTCAGGCATGGCCAAGAGCCTGTCACAGACCGTGCGGGGGAGCGCTGCCCCGCCGCCTTCCTTGAGCAGCGCGAGCAGTTTCTCCAGCGCCTGCTGGCCCAGCGTGGCCGGCAGGTCCGGCGCCTCCAGCACTTTGGCGAACTCCGCGGCCGCCGCGGCGCTCTTGCCCTGCTTGCGCAGCAGGTCGCCCAGCCTCATGCGCAGTCCCGCCGCCAGATCGCGGTGCAGGCCCTCGGTCTTCAGCAGTCCCGCGAGCGTGCTTTCCGCGGCCGCGAAGTCCTTCTTTGCCGCGGCGATGCTGGCGGAGTCCAGGCGCGCCAGCAGTTCATCCGGGCACTTGGTGTGGAAGTAGACGTCGCGAAAAACTTCGCCGGCGGAAAGGGCGCGGCTGTAAAGCACGGCCTCGTCAACCTCCAGCACCACTGAGCCGATGCCGGAGTCCGCATAGCCGATGCGGAATTGCCCGTTCGGCGGCGGTGTGTAATCCCCGGAGTACTCGCCGGCAGCAGCCAGATCGCCGTTGACGTAGACGCGCATCTCCTTGCCGTCCCAGGTGGCAGCGAGGTGGCACCACGCGCCGTCGGGCACGGCCTCCGTATTGATGCCCACAGAATGCGCAGGTTGCGGCCGGCCGATCTCGAAGCTGATCTGCCGCGAAGGGTACGACGTTGACAGCCGCCAGCCTTCCCAATAACCGTTGCCCGCGGCCAGCAGCATTCCATTGGTTGTCCCGCTATTGCCGCGGTGCGCGCCCTGGCCGTGCTTGCGGAACCACAGGACCGCGGTGAAGGCCTTGTTGACCACCGCGGCGGGTTTGGCATAGAGCAAGCCCTGGTCCAGGCGCACGGCCTTTTTTTCAGGCCAGCGCCCCTCGACCAGCTTGAAATCGTCCTTGGGTGCGCCGCCCTGCGCTTCCATTTTGAAGGCCAGCGGTTCGCTCTTGTCACCAGCCAGGTTTGGCGCCGCGTCGCCTGCGCCTTTCATATCCTCAAACGTGTAGTAGCGGACGACCGAGGCATCCTTGCTCACCGCGTCCCGCCGTTGAGTCCAGTCCGCGTAGGAAGCGCCCGGAGTCTCGGCGGCGGTAATGGCTATGCCGGTGACGGCGGCGAGAAGAAGCAAATTCGAAACTCGAAATCCGAAATTCGAAAGAAAAGGAAGAGAAGAGAAAGAGCAAATGCGTCGCCCCGCGCTGGCCTGCGCAGCGTGTATGCCGCTGATTGCGCGACCTGATTGTAGCGCAGACTTCCAGTCTGCTGTATCGCGGGCTTCCAGCCCGCAGACCATCTTTTG
>Ga0187861_10004355_pt1 | contig 11881 bp, 6 predicted proteins | sample June2016WEW_10_1_3_FD_132986 | JGI IMG/M metagenome (GOLD analysis project Ga0187861, IMG submission 132986) | Peatland microbial communities from SPRUCE experiment site at the Marcell Experimental Forest, Minnesota, USA - June2016WEW_10_100 | ecosystem: Environmental > Terrestrial > Soil >...
CAAGAAGGCCAATCTGATGGCCAATGTCGAGTTGCAGATTTACGACATCCGCGACTTGACCACCACTTGGACGGACTTCCCCGGCCCGCGCATTGATATCGGTGCGACCGCCCAAGGCCAACAGGTTGTGGACCCCTTTGCGGCCCAGGCCGTGAATACCACCTTGCAGGCCGCGGACCTGGCCACTCTGATCAAGGAAAAGCTGCTGACTCAGGAGTTCGCCGACCCGAACACTTCCATCGAGGAGTCCCAAGGCAAACTGGTCGTCATGCAGCGGCCGGAAGTGCATGAGCGCATTCGGGAACTGCTGCGCAGCTTCCGCGAGAAGCAAACCGTCCAGGTGCTCACCCAGGTCCGCTTCGTGGACGTTAACGATGACTTCCTGGAACAGATTGGCATCAGCTTTACGGGCTTGGATGACGCCCCGGGCGCGACCCCGCTGCCCAATGCGATGGTTGACCCCCTGCGCCAGCCTTCACGGTACGGCCTCTTTCCCGCAGGCGGCGGCCCCGGCCTGCCCATTCCGCTCCCTAATGACATTCAGTCCTCTCCGAACTACCAGTTCAGTAACTTTATCGCCCAGCCGCCGTACTACGTGAACTACGGTTTTCCGTCACGCAACCCGGGGCCGGCGCCCATTACTCTCCTGCATCCGCGCCTTGACGCCAACTTCCCCAGCACCGGCAACGCCACCATCGGTCCCGCCAGCGCTCCGGCAGGTTTCCGGCGCCAGTGGTTCTCAACGATGTCCAATTCGCCGGTCCTGGCGCAAGGCCAGACGCTCAACCTGAACCGCCCGGATCCGCTGGGCTCAACCCTCGGATCCTCCTTGAATTCCTTCCCCGCCCAGGGCGCGCTCTACCAGTTCCGCTTCCTGCAAGGCGTGCAGGCCAATGCCATCTTGCAGGCTGTGCGCAAAGACCAGACCTCCGACCAGTTGATGGCGCCCAAGCTGATGCAGTTCAACAACCAGACTTCTCATATCCTCATTGCCCAGCAGGTCTCGTACATCAAGAGTTACGACGTGTCCGGCGCGGTCTTCGATCCCGTGGTCAGCATGTATTTGGTGGGCGTGGTGATGCAGGTCAAGCCCACCGTCTCCAACGACAAACGCTATATCACCCTGGACGTGCGCCCGGGGACGGCGCTGGAGCTGACCCCGCCCCAGACCATCTACATCACTAACGCGAACGATGTCAACGTGGGCGGCGGCACCATCAACCTGCCTATCCAACTGCCTAACCTGGAGCTGCGCTCGATAAGTACGACGGTCACCATCCCGGACAACGGCACCATGCTCTTTTCAGGGTTGATCAGCGATAACAAGATTGACTCCAAGAGCGGCGTGCCGTTCCTCAGCGACCTGCCGATCATCGGGCGGCTCTTCTGCACCAACTACAAGGAACGGGTGCGCCGCAACCTGCTGGTCATCGTCCATTCCCGCATCGTGCTCTTCAACGAGGAGGAGGCCAAGTTGTGACCTGGCGTTGCCGGCTTTTCCGGCGCTGAAAGTTTGAGACTGGAGGCCCGCGGCCTGCTGTGCGCGGGCCTTTCTTTGGTGTGTCCAACCAGAAAGCGGAGCAGACCATGCCTAAGAACGTTACTCGCCGTGGGTTTCTGAAGACTGCTGCGGCCCTGGCCGCTGCGCCTTGCGTCCTTCCAGCCTCCGTGCTGGGTGCGGACGGCGCGGCGTCACCGAGCGAACGCATCGTCATGGCAGGCATCGGCATCGGCGGGCGCGGCAGTTCCGACTTGCAGTCCCTGATGCACTTCCCCGACTGCCAGTTCGTTGCCGTGGCCGAGGTGCGCAAGGAAAGGCGCGACGCGGTCAAGGGCATGATTGACGGCCATTACCGCAACAAGGACTGCCAGACCTACGGTGACTTCCGCGAAGTCCTCGCCCGCAAGGACATTGACGCGGTCTTGATTGCCACCAGCGACCGCTGGCACACGCCCCTGTCCGTCTGCGCCATGCGCGCGGGCAAAGATGTCTACTGCGAGAAGCCCTGCTCTTTTTCCATTGCCGAAGGCCGGATTCTGGCCGACACCGCCAGGGAGTATGGCCGCGTCTACCAGGCCGGCACCCAGCGGCGCAGCGAGGAGCCTTTTGCCTTCGTCCGGCAGTTGAGCCTCCTGGGCTTCCTCGGCAAAGTCCACACCCTCACCGCCGACATCTGGGGCGGCATAGTGAGGCCCGGCTGGGTAATGCCCCCGCAGCCTGAGCCGGCGAAGGATGTCTTGGACTGGGACATGTTCCTGGGCCCCGCCCCCTGGCGCCCCTACAATCACGAGTACAATCATCACGGCGGCAAAGAGGATTTCCACACGGGCTGTATCGGCGAGTGGGGCAGCCACACCATTGACACGTGCGGATTCTGGACGGGCCTGGACCTGACCAGCCCGGTTGAATACGAGTTCCCGGGCAACGACGACGGTGGCGGCATGGTGATGACCTATGCCAACGGCGTGAAGATAGTCCTGAAGCAGGGCGGCTTCCCGAACTCCTGCGGGGTCAAGATTGAGGGCAGCGAAGGCTGGGGCTTCTCTGCCGACAGTTGCGGGGCCATGTGGTCTCCCAAGTCCCTGGGAGAGAAACGCAAGCAGCTCATCCAGCAGTACCTGGCCGAGAGCCAGCGCGTCTTCCATCACTGGCGTGATTTTCTGGACTGCTGCAAGAGCCGGCGGCCGGCGGTCGCGCCCGCCGAATCGGCGCACCGCGCCGTCACCGCCTGCCACATCGGCAACATCTCCCTGAAGCTGAAGCGCAGCCTGAAATGGGATCCTGCCAAAGAAGAGTTCCCAGGGGACGAAGAAGCCAACCGCCTGCGCGCGCGGCCCTCCCGTCCGCAGTGGAGCGTGTAATCCCCTCTCCCTACGGAGGAGAGGGTTCACTAAGGAGAAATGCGATGCAAGCAAGACTTTTCTCCGCCTGGCCATCCTGGCTTCTGGCGTCCGCCTTTGGGTTTCTTGTTGCGGCGGTACTGCCTTTGGCCGCGGAGGAGGCCGGCAAAAAGGAGGAGGAAGCCAAGCTCCTCGCACTGCTTCAGTCGAACGCCGAGCCGGCGCAGAAAGACCAGGCCTGCCGGCGGCTGGCCGTGGTCGGCAGCAAGGCGGCGATCCCGGTGCTGTCGGCCATGCTGGCCGATGAGAAGCTCTGCGATGTCGCCCGCTTTGGCTTGCAGGCCATCCCCGATCCGGCCGTGGACGAGGCGCTGCGCGGCGAACTGGGCAAACTGAAGGGCAAGCAGCTCATGGGGGTGATCTTCTCACTGGGCAACCGGCGTGACCAGGAGGCCGCGGACGCTCTGGCCAAGTTGCTGAGCGACCCCGACCTGGAGGTCGCCGCCATTTCCGCACGCGCTTTGGGGAAGATCGGCGGCCCTGTTGCCGCCAAGGCGCTCGACCGGGCCTTGGGCACCGCGCCGGAGGCCTTGCGGCCCGTTCTGGGCGAGGCCTCAGTGACCCTTGCCGATGCGCTGCTGGTCCAGGAGAAGCGTGAGGAAGCGCTGGCCGTCTTCGACCGCATACGCGCCAGCGGCTTGTTGCCCAAACGTATCGTCGCCGCCGGTTTCCGCGGCTCCGTCCTGGCCCGCCAAGCCGCCGGGATTCCGCTGCTTCTCGAACAACTCAAGAGCGACGACAAAGACATGCGCCGCATGGCTTTCAGGCTGGCGCGCGAAATGCCGGGGACCGAGGCCACCCGGGCGTTGGCGGCGGAGTTGAGCAAGCTGCCTCAGGAAGGCCAAATCCAACTGCTCGAAGCCCTGGGCAACCGCCGCGACGTGGCGGCCCTGCCGGCCATTGTTGAATCCGGCAAGAGCGGCGAGACCGCAGTGCGCATCGCGGCCCTCCGCGTCATGGGCGAGGTCGCGGACAGTTCGGTCGTGCCCGTGCTCTTCGACGCGGCCATCGGGCCCCAGGCCGAAGTGGCTAAGGCCGCTCAAGCCACCCTGGCCGGCCTTCCGGACAGCAAGGAACTCAACGACGCCATCGTGTCGGTCGCTGATAAAGGCGAACCGAAAGTCCGCCGCGTGGCCCTGGAGGCCATTGCCGAGCGCCGCATTGTCGCGGCCACTCCCGTCCTCTTCAAGGCTGCGGGTGATGCCGATGCGCAGATTCGCGCTGCCGCTCTGCGGGCCTTGGGAGAGACAGGCAGCCTTGCCGACCTCGAAGCCTTGGCCGGCAAACTGGTCAAACCCCAGAGCCCGCAGGAAATCGCGATGGCTGAAACAACCTTGGAGGCAATCTTCAGGAGGACTGAGAAGAAGGACGCTTGCGCGGAGAAGCTGCTGGCTTGTCTGCCCCAGGCGGAAGGGGCCTCCAAGTGCGCTGTGCTGCGGCTGCTGCACATAACCGGCGGAGCGGCGGCCTTGCAGGCGGTGCGCGCGGCCTGCAAGGATGCCAGCGCCGAAGTCCAGGACGCGGCCATGCGCGCCTTGCTGGCTTGGCCGACCGCCGAGCCGGCCGCCGACGTGCTGGAGATTGCCAGAACCTCCGCGAACGAGACGTACAAGGTTCTCGCCTTGCGCGGCTACGTCGCCATGATCGCGCTCAAGGAATTGCCGCTCGAGAGGAAGCTGGCCATGTGCAAGGAGGCGATGGGCCTGGCGAAGAGCCCCGAGCAGAAGAAACTGGTCCTGTCCGGATTGGGCGAGACCCCTCATCCGGAGGCCCTGAAGATGATCGAGGAGTGCCTGAACGACGAGGCGGTGAGAGCCGAGGCCGAACGGGCCTTGCTGAAGAACGCCCAGGGCATGGCCGGCTCCAGCCCCAACGAAGCCAAGGCCGCGCTCAACAGACTCATCGCCTCGACAATCAATGTCACAGTCAAGAAGCAGGCCCAAGCTTTGGTCCAGCAGATTGGCAAGGCCAAGTAGTTAGCCTGGGCTTCTCACCGCAGAGGACGCGGAGGAACGCAGAGGAGATTGCGAGCAAAGGAATTACCGACGTTTCCATTTCTTTCTCTGCGTCCTCTGCGTCCTCTGCGGTGAATGAGTGGTGAGAAATGCGGGTTACGTCATGGGAGGGAGGCGGCCGTGAAGAACGTGGAAATGTCCGTTGAGGGCAACACCCTGACCATCAAGGTGGATCTCTCAAAAGAGTTCGGCCCGTCGGCGTCGGGGAAGACCATCATCATCGCCACGACGGAAGGAAATCAGTCCGTCGCGGAGAAAGAGCACGTCAAGGTGGGACTCAACGTGTATAAGAAGAAATAGGGACGTGTTCATCATGCCGACTGTGTCTTCGCTGGCGGGATTGTGCGCCGTGGCCGCGCTGGCCGCATGGATGCTGAGCCTTTCAGGCCCTGCCCGTGCGGCCGATGCAGTGGCGCCCGGCGCGACCCGCATCGCGCGATGGAAAGACGACAAGCAGGCCGCGTTCCTGCTGATGTTCGACGACAACATGCCGTCGCACCTCAAGAACGTCATCCCGGAACTCAAGAAGCGCAACTTCACCGGCACGTTCTATGTGAACCCGGGCAAGAAGCCTTTTTGGACAGCGGCGTGGGAGAAGGACGTTCCGGCCGCGGGGATGGTGTTGGCCAATCACACGATGCACCACACGGGCGCCAAGGATCTCGCGGGGCTTGAAGAGGAGATCAGGCAGTGCAGCGAGGCGATCAACAAAGTGACTCCCGGCTGCAAGGAGCCGCGTCTGCTGTCGTTCGGCACGCCCGGCGTGAACAAGGACATGTGGCCATTCTCGAAGGAGCAGGTCGGCGCACTGCTGGCCAAGTATCACCTGGTGGATCGCGGTCCGTTCCTGGGGGCGGTCATCCATTACAAGACGGGCAAAGATATGGCGGCGGTGGTGGACAAGGCGCTCGCCACGGGCTCGGCGGGATACATCGTCTTCCACGGCGTCGGCGGCGAATGGATCAGCATTCCGCTGCCGGACTTCATCGAACTGCTCGACCATCTGGTTGCGAAGCAGGACCAGGTGTGGATCACCGACCATATCTCCGCGCACAAGTACGAGACGGAACGCGCCGGCGCGGAAGCCCGCGTGCTGGAAGCCACGGAGCAGCAGATCAAGCTGAGCCTGGCCAGCAAAGCCGACCCGCAGCTCTACGACTGCCCGCTGACGCTCGTTACGCAGGCGCCGGCCGCGTGGCAGAAGTGCCAGGTTGTCCAGGGCACAAAGAAGACGTCCGTGGCCGTCGTCAACGGCGCAGCCAGGTTCGACGCCGTGCCCAACGCGGAGCCTATCACGCTGCAGGCCGAGTAGCCCGGGGAGTTCCGGGGACACTCTTCCGCTTTTTTGGCGGACCCTTAACGACTTCCAGGAACGCCGGAGAAGAAAACTCCGCAGCGCGCACAAGACCATGGCGGTGTACGTATGTACTACTAAGGAGGTCTCAGTGAAATGAACAGAACCATCAGCCACAGAGGACACAGAAGAGGAATTTTGGATTCTGTCCCGACCTGTGGGGATTGGATTTTGGAAAAGCCTAAGTTCTGCTGTTCTCTGCGTTCTCCGTGGCAAAGAGTTGTTGTAGTTCTGGCCGCGTCTTTCTTCATCGCGGGACACACAGCGCTGGGGGGTGAAGCTATGGTGGGTGACTTCTACGTGGGGCGCCAGGGCAATGACGCCAACGCGGGCACACTGGCTCAGCCCTTCGCCACGGTGGCTAGAGCGCGCGAGGCGGTGCGGGTGCTGGCCGCGGCCGGGCTGAAGAAGGATGTCACGGTCCTCATTGGCGGCGGCGTCTATGAACTGGCTGCACCGCTGGTCTTCGGTCCCGAGGACTCAGGCACGGCTGAGCATTCCATCACCTACGCGGCCGTCCCCGGCGAGAAAGCAGTCCTCAGCGGCGGCCGGCGCATCACCGCCTGGAAGCGCGGCGAAGGCAACGTCTGGGCCGCCGAACTGCCCGAGATTAAGGCCGGCAAGTGGTTCTTCCGGCAGCTCTTCGTCACCGACCAGCGCGCCCCCCGCGCGCGCTACCCGGAGCCTGGCCAGTGGCTCACCGTCAAGACCGTTGCGCCGGACTACAAGGTCCTCACTTTCAACACGCCGCTGCCCGCTGAGGACCTGGGCGGCAAGGACGTGGAACTGCTGATGCTCCAGAACTGGTCAGTCTCCCGCGCCGTCGTCGCCTCCTCGGACGCCAAGCAGTTGACGTCCGCCACGCCCATCGGCTGGATCGGCCACGGCGGGATGACCTGCGCCAGTCCCGGCAAGCCCACTTGCCTGGAGAATGCGCGCTCGTTCCTCAAGCAACCGGGCCAATGGTGCCTCGAGCGCGCCACAGGCACGCTCTCTTACCTGGCGGCGGAAGGCGCGGGCCCGGACACGCTCCAGATTGTCGCGCCGCTGCTCGAACAGTTCGTGCTCGTCACTGGCGAGAAAGGCAAGCCTGTCCGCAACCTGCGCTTCCAGGGGTTGAGCTTTGAGCACGCCGAATTCCCCATGCCTGAGTTCGGCTATTCCGAGTGCCAAGCGGGACATTACGGCCCGAACATGAAGAAACCCACATATCCGCCGCCTGTGGCCCTCGAATACGTCTACGCTTGCGACTGTAGAGTCGAACGCTGCCGCATCGCGCACACCGGCTCGGCGGGCCTAGGCTTCGGCGCGGGTTGCCAGCGCAACGCCGTGGTGGGTTGCGAGCTCACGGACATCGGCGGCAACGGCGTCGTGATCGGCTGGCGGGGCAAGGGCAAGTTGCAGCAAGAAAAAGAGGGTCCGCTCGACGCGGACTGGGACGATCCCGCCGACGCGCCCGCCGCGAATGCGGTGCTCAACTGCCATATCCAGCGCTGCGGCGCGTCCAGCCACGGTTCCGTGGGGGTCTTCGCCGCCTTCAGCGCCGACACCCGGATCGCACACAACGAAGTCCACGACATGCCTTACACCGGGATTTCCGTGGGCTTCCGCTGGAACACGACGCCCACCACCCAGTGCCGCGCCCTCGTGGAATACAACCACATCTACGACGTGATGAAACAACTGGCCGACGGCGGCGGGATCTACACGCTGGGCTTCCAGCCCGGCACGACCCTGCGCGGCAACCTGATTCACGACGTCCATCGCAGCGGCAGCGCGCAAGGCGGCGCGCCCAACAACGGCTTCTTTGTGGACGAAGGCAGCAAAGGCTTCCTCTTCGAGGAAAACGTGACCTACGCCACCAGCGGCGAACCTGTCCGTTTCAACCAGAACCAACACGGCTGGCACACCTGGCAGAACAACTGCTTCGGCATCCGCGTGGCTGCCAAGGGCAAGGTCGGCAACGGCCTGTATTGCGACGGCCACACCGGCTACCACGAGGAACCCCATGCGCCCGCCCTCGACCCGGCGCAACTGACGATTGAAGCCTGGGTCAACCTGCCGGAGTTCCCGGCCGGGAAGGACGCCAGGCGCTGGATCGTCAACAAGAACAGCAACGAATTCGCCGAGGGGCACTATGCGCTGGTGATAGACGGCGACAAAGTGGGCGCGTACCTGAACATCGGCGGCGGCGAGAAGAACTGCATCGCCGCGTGGTGCCCCAAGCCCCTGCTGAAACTCAACCAGTGGCATCATCTGGCCCTGACCTACGACGGCGCGGACCTGAAGGTCTACTGCGACGGGGCGGCCGTGGCCACAACTGCTGTGAACAAGCCGCGCGTGCCGGGCAAAGCACCCCTGGCCATCGGCCGTCGCCAGGACGGCTTCGTCTGTTTCAAGGGGACCATTGATGAAGTGCGCCTCTACAGCCGCGCGCTGCCCGAGGCCGAGATCGCTGCGCATTGCGCCGCGCCCGAAGAAACCGCCAAGAAGAAAGACGACGGCCTGGTGAGCCACTGGGGCTTTGACGAGGACGTAAAACAGGATCAAGTCGTCGAGAAGATCAAGGCCCAGGCCGGCCTGGAGGAAGCCTACCGCAGAGCACTGTTGGGACAGTAGGTCAGGGTAACGACTTTTTGCCACAGAGGACGCAGAGAAGTTGGAAAAGAACAGCAGGAAAATCTCTGTGACCTCTGTGGCTGAAACGTTCGTTACAGGTTCTGCGTCGCGAAGGCCTCAACTGCCGCCGCGGCGTTGGCGGGCGGCGTGCCGGGCTGAATGCCTTTGGCCGGCGCGAGGATGTAGCCGCCGCCTTTGCCCATGCGTTTGCACAGTGCCTGGACGCGCGCACGGATCTGCTTCGGCGTGCCGAACTGGAGCGTGCTCTGGCTGCCCAGGCAGCCCCAGAAGGTGATCTTGTCCCCGAACTTTTTCTTCAGCGCGAACGGGTCCATGCCCGCGGCTTCGGGCTGGACGCTTTCCAGGACGTCCAGGCCGATCTCGATGAGGTCCGGGATGATTGCGGCCACGGAGCCGCAGGAGTGGCAGATCGTATGCTTGCCCTGGGCGTGGGTGGCCGCAAAAACCTTGGCCCAACGCGGCTTGAGCAGCTTGCGCCAGCGCTCGGGGCCGATGATCACGCCGCGCTGGTCGCCCCAGTCGTCGCCGAACATGACCGCATCGGCGCGGATGTCCTTGAACCTGGCGACCATGCCCAGGCGCAGCGCGGTGAGCTTCTCCAGCAAGGCCTCGTAGAAATCCTGTTCGGCGATGCAGTCCATGAGAGCGTTTTCGAAACCGCGCAGGCGCCAGGATTGTTCGAACAGTCCCCAGCCGTTGCCCAGGATGCTGAACTGCTCAGCCTGGGGTCCGGTGAGCTGGGCCACGTTCGCGTCCACGCTCAGCGGGAACTGTTCCACCGCGGGCCAGACGATGCTGTCCAGGCGCGGCTCGCTCAGGGCCGGCTTCTCGAGGTGCCACGGCCGCCGGTCCACGCGCCAGACGGTCCCAAAGATGTCTTGCCTGTGGGCCGCATCAATCTGCCGTTCGGCATTCGCGTCCACCCCGCCCACGGTCTTGAGGAAAGACTGAAGCTTCCCGCGCCAGTCCGTGGCGCCGTAGTAAGCATCCAGTTCCTTGTCCGTGCCATCATCGAAACCAAACGAGTACGGAACGCGGTCCGTTTCCCGGTGGTTGATGGCTGCCAGCACGTAGTCCCGGTGTGTCATGTGCAGTTCCTCCGCCCCAGTCTGCGCTTTGTCTGAAGACCCCTGTCCAAGATACGGCGCGGGGCGCTGCGATTCAACTGCATTGCGTTTTGGAAGGTGGCCGGGTAGTATTGCCTGGCGGGATGAAGCAGGGCCATCCCACAGCGAGTATGTCCTTGCGGGGCGTAGCTCAGCTTGGTTTAGAGCGCCTGGTTTGGGACCAGGAGGTCGCCGGTTCAAATCCGGCCGCCCCGATTACCTTTAGGGAACAACCTGCCGGGCTGGGCCACCGAGTCCAGCCCGGGCTTGGCCTGAAAGACCAGTTCACCGCGCTCAAGTTGATAGAGTGTGCGTTTGCCCTGCTGAACAGGCTGGAAGTGCAGCCTGATGTCGGCGACGCAGCGGTTGAGGATTTCGCGCAGGCGGCAGGCGTCGTTGGTTATGTCCGCACCTTGAAGGTCATGCAGGAGTTCTTGAGCCGCGATTACGATCTCCTCGGAAGTTGGCTGGCCTGCAGCCGGGGCTTGCCACTTGGCGAGTTCCTCTTGAATGCGCGTGCGCTCTTCTTCCCAGGTGTTTCGCTGTTCGGAAAAAGCTGGTCGCAGTGCGGGAGCAACAAGGTCGAGTGCCGGCAAGCCTGCAAGACTTCGTTCAACTTGTTCAAGCTTCTCTCGCAAGGCGCGCTGGTCCGCGTTTACAGGCAAGCAGGTTCTCCTCTTGAGTAAGCCTTGGGTCTTCTTGGCGACATTGGCAGGGTTGATGATGGCGGTCAAAAACGTGGCGGCCTGGCACAATATGAAACTTTCCAGCGCAATGCTGTCAACGGAGTTGTGGCTGCAGCACGTCCCCCCGCTGGAATGGTACGTCGAGCAGTGGTACACGCGGTACGTGAAGCGCTGTTCAGTGCCGTTTCTGTACCGCTTGGTGCTTCTAACTGTCCTGCCGTTCATGGGCGAGCCGCATTGGCAGTGAACCAATCCAGATAGAAGATACCGCCTGCTCTTGTCGCGTGGCAGTGAACGCCTGTTGTGACTTCGCCGTTGGAGTCTTCGTTGTGCGCGCTCGAAGACTTCGCGCGAGATGATGGCGGCTTCCGGCCGTACTATCCCGTCTACCCAATCCCCCACTGGGTTATGGCATGTTGTGGTACGGGTGATGAGGCCCTGTTCGACCTGCCTGAACCCAGCGCCGTTCGCGAGTTCGTTGTGGGTGACTTCCTTTTCGATGCGCCAGAACTTTGAAAGGCAGCGGCGGTTGTAGGTGATGGCACCGTAGTAGGCGGGGTTGGTGAGGATGTAGCGCACAGTGCTGGCGCGCCAGAAAATAGGCTGTCCTGGTTGAGCGTAACGGCGATGGCATCCTCCATTGGTGCAGGGCGGCAGGATGCCACGCCGGTTCAGTTCACCTGCGATGCCGCGCAGCCCAATTGAGGCATTGACAAACGTGTCAAAGATGAAGCGCACTGTCTCGACTTTCTTCTTGTCCCTGCTGATGATCAGCGTGACCCGTTGGTTCCGGGTCTTCGGGATGAGTTCGGTCACGCCGATCTGGACGAACGCATAGCCGCCGCGGTCATCAGCTTCGCGGCGATGCTTGATTAACGACGGGATTGGCTTATCGAGCGCCTCACTCCCCTCGAGGTTGAACTTTTGAAGCGCACCATCGTTTAACACCACCCAGCGGCTGAGCGGCGTACCGTCCACGTCGAGGAGCAGACGGTCCATGCCGTATGGCGCTTGGCGCCCTGAAACACAGCCGTTCTGCACGACGGCAATCTGGCCGCGCGCTGTCTTGAAGCTGAGCTTCTTTGAGTACTCGCTGGACTCAAGGCCCTTGATGATGCAGATCAGGAAATCGCTCATGTGGGGGCTGTCGCTGCGTTGCTGGTCGCTGACGAAGAACGC
>Ga0187861_10004366_pt1 | contig 11854 bp, 9 predicted proteins | sample June2016WEW_10_1_3_FD_132986 | JGI IMG/M metagenome (GOLD analysis project Ga0187861, IMG submission 132986) | Peatland microbial communities from SPRUCE experiment site at the Marcell Experimental Forest, Minnesota, USA - June2016WEW_10_100 | ecosystem: Environmental > Terrestrial > Soil >...
TGCTGTTGTAGGTGCGCTTCTGCGAAGCGCGGATCATTCATTTCCCGAAGGAATTCGGCGTTTCACAGAGACGCCACTACACCAAAACGCGCCAAAACCGGTTTGGGCAACACGCCCTTTACAATTTACACACCCGTCTAAGCGCATCACCGCCCTCCACTTCCCAAACTGCCTGCACGGCCACTCTTTTCCAATCTGCCCTCGCTCTGAGTTTCGCACTTCGGATTTGTTTCGGATTTCGAGATTCGTGTTTCGTGCTTCGCAGCGCCACTTGCCACTCTTTTCCAATCTGCCCCCGCCGCCGCCCCTGTCCTCCGAAGCTTTAGCGAAGGAGGATCTGCGCCCCCTGTGCCTTCTTGCGGTAGAGAAAGCTCCGTCCCCCTTCGTGCCTTGGTGTCTTCGTGGTGAACCGCCGGCTTTTCCCCGCCCGTTTCCTCCAACCCTCCATCACTCCAACATTCACCACGTTTACCCCGAATTCCTTTCGGGGTTTTACGTGGCTCCACCGCCCACCGTTCCCCCACCCCCTACGGTACTAGTCGTACCCGATAATATCTGGCCGAACTGGTGGCTCCGCCCACATCGACGCCGTTGGTGACGGTGCCGACGGTGTTCGTAATAATAACGAGGTCGGCGAAGCCGAGACGCAGGGAGCAGCGGAGCCGAGTCCGACGAGACGCCGTCGCGGCAAACGCAATGCCGCGAAGCGGGGAGCCGAAGGTCGAGCCGAGCGGCAGCAAGCGAGTGCAAAGGTGTTCGACGCGGTGGCGGTCGCTAGGCTCCCGGCCGGTAACAGCGATCCACGGGACGGTCGAGAGCTGAGTGTGCCTTGGCCAATTCTCCGGTCAGCTCTTGGACGGGGGGCAATCCCAAACTGACGCGCCGCGTGGGGGCACGCGGCCTACAGGTCTTGATGCAATTCCAGCGTGAAACGGCGCGAGACGGCGTGAATCAGGTGGAGAACGTGGAAAAGTCGTCAGGGGCTGCAACAGGCGGTGTCGCTGATGGAGACGGAGTCGATGTACCAACCGTTGCCGGGAGCGCCTTGACCGGTGGTCGAACCCTGAACGTTCAGGTTGTCAAGGCGCCAAGTGCCGCCGGTGTCGCTGGATTTGTAGCCATAAATCCGAAAATAGATGGCGCCGGTGAGGCCGGAATTGGCCAACGCCGATGTGTTCATAGGCGATGAGGCAAAGGCTGTATGAGAGGTCTTGACGCCGCTGTCGTAAATCGTCGACGAGAAGTCGACTTGCTGGCTGACTTGAACGGTGTAGTTCGACGGGCCTTTGGGCGATATCCGGTCATCGAACTTGAAGCTGGTCAGATTCGCCTGGAACCCATTTGACACCGTCAACGAGAAGGCATAGTAGCTATAGCTACCGGTCGGTGGCCCCAGCCCACTCGTAAAGTGATCAGTGGTGATGGCCGAACCACTGGTCGGATTTCCCTGAACGTAGTTTACTGCGCCCGCATTGTTCACAGTGACCGACGAAGCTGTTATGCCAAGCGCCGCCGCGTCCGCGTTGGGAGTCAGCCCGTCAAAACCCCAGAAAGCCAGCGTGCCGGAAGATCCGAACGTCGGCGCGTTACCAGTGCCGCAGCGCCAGCGCAGTTGCACGCTCTGCCCGGCAGCGGTCGCTGGCAGATTGACCGTCGTGGTGACAAAGCCGCCGGAGTTCCCGCTCCATGCCGACCGACCACCCAAGGGGTTCGCATAGCCGGAGCTCAAGGTCGCGTTATATCCACCGCTGACAAACGAGCCGCCGGCCGCCACGATGTCCTGGAACGAGCCGCCGCCGATGCTGATCTCCAACACACCACCGTCATAACCCACACTGGGGGTGCTCGGATCGGCCACGAGGCCGTAGTTCTGCCGGAACGTCAGTTGCGCCGACGCGCTGAAAATAGAGAACGTCGGCGAATCCAGTTCGTTGACTCCGACGCCCGGGGTGTCGGGTGAGAAAGCGGCATTGGGCGACGTGTCCGCCGTCCCCGTCGCCGTTACCCAATTCGATTCCACGCCGGAAGCGGAAGTCGTCCAACTCCCCGGCAAGGCGGGCGCCGTGACACCGTCGAAGTTCTCTGCCAACGCCGTGCCGGCTTGGCCCATGGTAAACGTGTAGTCGATCGTACCGAGATCCGTCACGCCGTCCTGCAATTGCAGCGTCGCGGTCAGCGTACTGCCACAAGCGCCCGAGGCGGTGAACGTAAACGATTCGGCAACCGCCGATCCACCATGCGTCACGACCCCATAGGTTTGCGGGTCGCTCGGCGAGTTGACGCCTCCCGACTCCGACAGAGTCGCCACCAGATTGCTCGTGTCCGTCGTGCCGACATTGTTCAACGAAAAGCTGACAGTCACCGTCTCGCCCGGGTCGATGGCTCCGTTGGCGTTGGTGCAGCTTTCAGAGACAATGACCGCCCCGTTCGCCAAAATAACCGGCGCGAGGTCGATCACGTTGAGCGTGGCGGAACGAGTCGTGCTTCCGCCACCGTTGCTCGTGTTGTTGAAGAAAATCGTGTCCGAATACACATTCGGCGTCAGGCTGTTGGCGTTCGCGTTGATCGAAACCGTCACCGTGGCGCTCGAGCCCCCTCCCAGCGTGCCCGACGTCGCGGAAAGATCCAGCCAGTTGACCGATTCGCTCGCGGTCCAATTGAGATTAGTGCCGCCTGTGTTGGTCAGCATGTACACTAGGTTACTGGGGCTGAACGGCCCGCCCAAATTACCTGAACTTGCAAAATTGCCCAGGGGCGTTACGGCAAGGAATGCATCCCCCGGCGCGACGTCAACCAGGCGATGCACTTTCAGTCGAACAAATGTCGCGGGATTGCTGGTCGGGAAGCGGACTATTACCACGTCCTTCACAGCGTCAATCTGCGCGTTGCTGACCACTTCGCCCGTCACGTCCGTCCATGAAACCATGTTCGTGGACATCTGATACGTCAGCGTCACGCCGCTCAGGTAATGATGCCGATGATGGGTGATATACAGGAAGTTCGTGCCGCCAACCGTCTGCATCGTCAGGCTTTGGAGCGCTGGCTGGGGAGTGTGCGGATCATGCCCGAGCGCGTACTTCGCGAGGTTCGGTACGCCGTCCCCGTCCGGGTCGGCGGTGGTGCCGGAGATGAGCGTATTCGACACCTCCGCCGCAGAGAAATGTGTGCCCTGCCATGCACTGTAGCCGTCAACGCCCAGGTAAATCCTGTCCGCGAAGTCGGGGTTGTCAATGAACGGGTTGCGGTTGTGTTGGTAGTTCGAGCAGATCACGCTGTTGCGCGTGCGCTCCGCGTCCGTGGGCGGGAAACGCCGGTTCCAATCCAGCAGGGTCGAGAGCTTGGCGAAAGTATGGGTGGAAGCGTTGGGCGCGTCATCAAGCTGCAAGTCTATGTCGCCGCCGCCATTGTAACGGGCGTCCATATAAAAACACCCCCGCGCCACGTATCCCTTATCGGGATCCCACGGCTCCCATGAGTCTTGATCGTAGCTCGATAGCGGTGCTTCTGGATTACTGGCTATCGGGGGGGGCGTGGCCGAAATGTCGTAGTACTTGTTCCCACGGCTGCTGTTGACGTTCATATCGCACGCGCGCAGATTGAACAAATCGGAGTGTTGCGTGCCCGAATCTGTGCCAAAAGACTCCGGGAACAAATGTTCGCGATTCCAGCCGGGCCACGTACTGGCGGCCACCGAATAACCCGAATAGATCAAAAGCACGTTGTTGGAGTTTGACGGATCTGCATCCAATATCTCCAACGCTTGGTGTGTGGGTGTGTAGCCAATGACCGTGTGGCCCTTGATGATATTATTCAGGGCCGCCTTGAGCGTCGTGCTGTTTAAATTCGTGGCGGAAGTGTAATAACTGGGGGTCGGAAGAACCTGTGCGCTAACCAGCGTGGAAGCAACGACGGCGAGGACGAGTCCCACCCAGATACGACAGTATTTCCCTATTCTCATTTGGCCGTCGCGAGCAATTGATGCAGCAGATATTTCTAGCAAATCTTCTGGCTCTTCACAAGCCTTTTCCATGCCTGTCAAAAAGCAGCACTTCCCGGTCGCTAATCCTTGATTCTCAACCGATTCTGCTGCGGCAGAGGCATTTTTTCGCCGACTCTGTCAAAAGATATACAGGGCCTACAGCGCGCGACGCCTCTTCAGCTCGGTATCAAGCCCCGGTAAGTCAGGCGAAATCTGGATGGGTGTACCAGCGGTCTCCATAGCGGCTTTGACATCCTTAAGCCCGTTGCGCCAGCCCGTGCCGCGTAAGCGTCTTCGCCCTTTTCTCGTAATCGTATTCGACGTCGAGAATGCCTTCAACACCGCATTTGTCGCAGGTATAACGGTTGCCCGCGGGATACGTCGTGCCGCAGATGACGCAGCGCAGTTGGGAGATGTGTTGAATCGCCATGAACGCGGATGTTATCCTTGCTGCCGCGCACAATCAACCTGTCATGAAATTGCTGATCACCAATGGAACGATCATCCGCTGGAACGCGCAGCACCGCGTCGAACAGTTGGAGCAACATCACATACTCATCGAGGACAACCGCATCCGCGACATCGTCGCCGCCGTCCCGAAGAATTTCGAGCCGGACGAAACGATTGACGCGAGCGGTTGCGCGGTGATTCCGGGATTAATCAACACGCACCATCATCTGTACCAGTCGCTCACGCGCTGTTTGAAGCCCGTGCAAAACGCCAAGCTCTTCGACTGGTTGCTTGGCCTTTACGAAGTCTGGCGGCGCGTCGATTTCGAAGCCGTCAAACTCGGCTCGCAAATCTCAATGGCGGAAATGCTGCTCTCAGGCTGCACGACCACGAACGATATGTTCTACGTCTACCCCCGCGAATCCGACGTGAAAGCCGAGGCCGTTATCGAAGGCGCGGCCGAACTCGGTATGCGCATCCATGCGGGACGCGGTTCGATGTCGCTGGGACGAAGTAAAGGCGGTCTGCCGCCGGACGACGTCGTGCAGGATGAAAAGGTCATCGTGAAAGATTGCGAACGCGTCATCGAGAAATTCCACGACGCGAAACCGTACGCGATGACGCGCGTCGATCTGATGCCGTGTTCCCCCTTCTCTATCACGTTCGATCTGCTGAAGGAAACGCGGGCGCTCGCCAAATCGCGCCACGTTCTCTGTCACACCCACGTCGCCGAGAGCGAGGACGAAAACAAGTTCTGCATCGAGAAGTTCGGCAAACGCCCTGTCGATTATCTCGCAAGTGCCGATTGGGTTGGCCCCGATGTCTCGTGGGCCCACTGCGTTTGCCTCAACTCCGGCGAGATCAAGCTCCTCGCCGACACGAAAACCGCGGTCGCCCATTGCCCGTCATCGAACATGATTCTCGGCTCCGGCATTCCGCCCGTGTGCGAGATGCTGAAGGCAAACGCGACGGTCGGACTGGGCGTGGACGGCTCCTCGAGCAACAACGGCGCGCACGTGTTGGCCGAAGCTCGTCAGGCGTTATTGCTTCAGCGTGTGAAGAACGGCGCGGACAGTTTTACTGCCGAAGACGCGTTGCGCATCGCCACGCTGGGCGGCGCGCGATTGCTGAACCGCGAACGCGAACTCGGCAACATTGCCCCCGGCTTCGCCGCCGATATCGCAATCTACGACCTGAACACCGTCGAGTTCGCGGGCGCCGCCGCCCAAGACCCGCTCGGCGCGCTCATGCTCTGCCATTCCCCCCGCGCCAAGTTCGTCATCGTCAACGGCAAGGCCGTCGTCAAATACGGCCAACTCGCCACTGTCTATCTGCAAGGCCTTGTCACGAAAATGAACGATCTCGTGAAGCGACGATTTAGGTGAATCAAGGTGGTTCTTTAGCAGCGTCGCTGTTTTGTCACCCTGAGCTTGCCGAAGGGCCTCAGCACCCTTACACTGCCGTGGAATCGAAGTCGCTCTCCATCCGCTTTCCGTAACCGAATGCCTCATTTGACACGGAGAAGGAGCACCGGCACGCTGATACTGTGGCGGACGCGGCGGGATGTCGACCCGAGAAACAGGTCCCCCAAAAAGCGGTGTCCATGTGTGCTCATTGCCACGAGGTCACAGCCTTTCTTTTCCACCCATTTGATGATTTCGTCACCCGGTTCACCGTACGCCAACTCGGCCTCGGCGGGAACGCCGGCCGCTTGGAACTCAGCGCGCACCTTCTCCAGATACGCTTTGTCTTCCGTGACCTCGGGGCTGACCGCGTCGGAACCATAGGTCCGAGCCGCCCACCCGTCGGCCACATGCAACAGCGCGACGCGACTGTGCATCACATTCGCCAAATCCTTCACGTGCTCGATGATTGCCCGATCCGTAGGCGTGGCGTCCAGCGTCACCAGAATCTTGTTGTACATGGCAATCGTTTCCTCCTTCAATGGCCGACGATGACCGCCCAAGCCTGCTTCAGCGCGTCCGGCAGGCTGTAGATGTCCATGGCGGTGATCAGTAGAGCACTTCCCCAGCCGGTGATCAACAGGAACCAGCCGCTCCGCCATGGCCCCATGCGTCTGCGCGAACTGGTGAAGTGCAGCAGCGGGAACATGGCGAAAGGCAACTCTAAACAAAGGACGACCTGGCTGAGGTTGACCAGATCGGTCACGCTGCCATTCCCGCGGACGCTGATGATCAAGATCGCCGGCAACACCGCGAGCGTCCGGGTGATCAGCCGCCGCACCCACGGGCGGATGCGCCAGTGCATAAACCCTTCCATCACCACTTGGCCGGCGATCGTGCCGGTAATCGTGCTGCTCTGTCCGCTGGCCAGCAGCGCCACGGCGAACAGCGTGCTGGCGAGGGTCGTCCCCAGCAACGGCGCCAACGTCAGGTACGCCACCCGAATCCAGTCGCTGTCCGCCGAGAATCTCACCACTTGCCCGCCAGCCACGGTCACGCTGTCCTTGCCGTAGAAAACAATCGCCGCCAACACTAGGATCGCCGCGTTGACGAAGAACGCGGCGGTCAGTGCGACCGCCGAGTCGATGGTGTTAAAGCGGATGGCGCGGCGTATGGACAACTCGTCCTGCTGCAACTTGCGGGTCTGCACTAGGGCCGTGTGAAGATAGAGGTTATGTGGCATGACGGTGGCCCCAATGATGCCGATCGCCACCACGAGCATGCCAGCTTGGGCGAAGTCGGGTCGCACCATGTCGCGGCCCATTTCCAGGAAATCGGGCCGGGTCTGCGCCAATCCGAAGATCTCGACTCCGTAGCAGACGCCGATGGTCAGTACGAAGACCGTGATCACGGCCTCGATCATCCGCATGCCCAGCCCCTGTAACGCCAGCAGGAGCAGCACGTCGAACGCCGTGATGATGATCGCCCACGCCATCGGGATGTGGAACAACAGGTTCAACGCGACCGCACTACCCAGCGATTCGGCCAAGTCGGTCATACCGATGGCAATTTCCATCGAAAGCCAGTTCGGCCAGCGGGTCCATCGCGGATACCAGTCGCGGCAACATTGCGCCAGATCCTTGCCGGTCACCACGCCTAGGCGTGCGGCAATGACTTGCAGGAAGACGGCCATCAGGCTGGCGAGGCCGACCACCCAGAGCAAACCGTACTTGAATTGTGCCCCGCCCTGCAGATCGGTGCCCCAGTTTCCCGGGTCCATGTACCCGACGCTGATGAGAATTGCCGGCCCGACGAACGCCCGCCAATGCTCCCAGAACCCAGCTTGAGGGGGTGGCACGTCCACCGTACCATGCACACCCTCCAGTGACAGATGGTTCCCATGGGACGAAGCCGCCCCGTGAACAATCCCTTCACTGCGATCCGATGGCTTAGTCATGCCTAACTTTGTTGTTGGCGACTATATATTACCCCGCCGTTCTGTCAACCCCTTATTTCCCGCCTTGCCATTTTTATCTCCCACCGTTATTTTACCCGCGAAGGAGGAACGCCATGATAAGTCTGCTCGGGCTGGTTGTTTTGGCGTTGGACATCGTCGCAATTGTGGATTGTGCAAAGAGCAACGCGGACATCGCCAAGAAGGTGTTGTGGATCGTCCTGATCCTCTTGCTGCCGCTGCTGGGTATGATCCTGTACTTCCTACTGGGCCGCAAGTAGAGCGTGACGGCGGACAAATCTGCCGCCCGGTCCTACAACACACTCGACCAAGATAATTCCTCTCGCAATTGCGTTGCGCCGTGCTCGCACGCAAAATCTCGTGTTGATTTTCCCCGTAGTCTCCAGTTAATTCTCCCAAACCTTGCGCCGTGAGCGAACCGACTCCAACGTTCCGAAACAACGAGCCGACGATTGCGACCGTGCCCGCCGATACGGTGACGCAGCCGCGGCGCATCGTCACGGGCGGAATCAGTTGGCGCAAGACGTTTGCCGCGTTTCGGCATCGCAACTATCGCCTCTTTTTCTCCGGGCAACTTGTCTCCATGATCGGCACGTGGATGCAACAGGTGGCGATCGGCTGGCTCGTGTACCAACTCAGCAATTCGGCCTTCACCCTCGGCGCGGTCCGCTTTCTTTCGGCCATTCCGATCACCCTCCTGACGCTCGTCGGCGGCGCGATGGCCGACCGCGTTGAGAAACGCCGCATCGTGATCGCGACCGAGAGCACCGCCATGGTACTTGCCTTCGCACTGGCGACTTTGGTGTATTTCGGCATCATCAGGATCTGGCAAGTCGCGCTCATCGGCCTGCTGGAAGGCATCACGGACGCCTTCGACATCCCGGCTCGCCAAGCCTTCATCATCGACATGGTTGGCAAGGACGATCTGATGAACGCCATCGCGCTGAACTCGTCGCTGTTCAACGGCGCGCGCGTGTTCGGCCCCGCACTGGCGGGAGTACTGATCGGCGTGATTGGCCTGACAGGTTGTTTCTTCTTGAACGGCGTGTCGTACGTCGCCGTCGTGGCCGCGTATGTGGCGATGCGTTTGCCGGCGACGACGCATCGCGTGGAACGAAAACCGATGTGGCACGAGACAACGGAGGCGTTGCGGTACGTGTGTGGCCATCGCGTCCTGCGCGCCGTCATCTTCCTCGTCACCGTCGTGAGCTTGTTCGGCTGGCCGTACAGCGTGTTGTTGCCGGTGTTCGCGCGCGACGTACTCCATGTCGGCGCCGGCGGCTACGGGTTTCTCATGGCGGCCAATGGCGTGGGTGCGCTCGTCGGCGCGCTGGCGTTGGCTTCGCTCGGCGATTCCCCGCACAAGCGGGAATTGTTCTACGGCGGGCTGTTCGGCTTCTGCATCATGCTTAGCGTCTTTGCCCAGTCGCGCATCCACTGGCTCTCGGCCGTGGCGCTGACGGGATCGGGTTTCTTCATGATTATTCTCTTCGCGACGGCGAACACCGCCGTGCAAACGCGCGTGCCGGATAAGCTGCGTGGCCGGGTCATGGGCATTTACGCCCTCGCGTTCCTTGGACTCACGCCGTTCGGCAGCCTCATCGCAGGGGCGCTCGCCAAAGCCACCAGCGCTTCATTCGCCGTGACGACCGGCGCGGTGATTTGCATGACTGCAGGATTGATCGTGATGCGGCTGACGCGCCCGCCATCAGCGAAGTGATCAGCAAGGTAAGAACGACCGAAACGGAAATGAAAGTGCGTCTGCGCACAGACATTCCTTTCCATTGAAGATTGACCCGGTTCATCGCGCGCTGCTTCAGCGCGCCGCCATCAATACCCGCACTCTGGCGCACCCGCCGCAAAAACGCCAACCCCGCAACCGGTGTTTATTGAATTGCCTCAGCGATGCTGAAGCTCCGATGGATTCCGCTTCTGGCGAGAGAGGACAACTATTCAGCAGCAGACGCGTCCGCCTTGGACTTCTTGGGAGACTTCGGAATTCCTGATGAAAGATCAACCAACTCCACCAGTAACGCGCTTTCTTTTTTATCCGATGTTCTGAGGAAGCCCTCTCCGACCGTTTCCGAAACGAATCTTCCGGTCGGTGTCTGAAACGCATACTTGGTTCCCACCTTCTTGATCTTGAAGACGTCTCCCTCCTTCTCACGCAGGATCCCGTCCGGGCGTTCCACCCAATAGTTGGCCTTCGAAGGATCCGTGCCGCGCCCTGGAATGTACTGGATTTTGACCTCGTCGCCATCCCCAAGATTGCCACCGCTAAGATCAATGATCGTAAAGATCTGTTTCGAACCGATCTTGTCCCCACCCACGAAAACTATACCGTTCGGACCCGTCGTGACATACTGTGTTTCGGACACCTGAAGCGCCACCAGTTTGCCCGGGGGAAGATCCGCTTTGGGTGCTTCCGTTTTGGGTGGTTCCACCTTCGGTGGCTCGGCTTTGGGCGGTTCCACACTCTGCTTGGGTGGTTCTGCGGGAGTTACCGTGACCGCAGCCCTCAGCGGAACCGCCGCCAGTATCGCCACGGCGGCAGTGATCGTGATGAATACGAGATGGCCTGTCTTCATAAATCCTTTCCCGTCTGAAGCTTTCGACGCCTATACTTCTAGAATTATTCAGGGCCCAAGTCAAGTCAAGCAGGTAGCGCTTCCAATCACCCCAGCAACGCTGCCCGCCATTCCAAAGGCCCGTGCTGTTGGGACCTGTCACCGGCCTGCCCCCGCCTCCTCACCCGATCCAGTCGCTTCCCCAATCGCCCCTCTCACGATTCCAGGTGCACTCTGGCCGGGCTTGTAGTACACTGGCACTCAATGACCAACCAGGATTCCAACGCAACGATGGCCGTGTTCCTCGACTTGGAGAACATCGCCCTCGGGGCGATGGACGCCCATTATCCCCAGTTCGACATCCAGAAGGTGCTCGAACGTCTCTTGCTCAAAGGTCACATCGTCGTCAAAAAGGCCTACTGCGACTTTGAACGCGGCAAAGCCTTCAAGCGCGACTTGCACGAAGCCGCGTTCGAACTCATCGAGATCCCCCACCTGCGGCAGTCCGGCAAAAATTCCGCCGACATCCGCATGGTCGTCGACGCCCTCGACCTTTGTTACACCAAGAGCCATGTCGACACCTTTGTCATCGTCAGTGGCGACTCCGATTTCTCCCCGCTCGTCAGCAAGTTGCGCGAGAACGCCAAAAAAGTCATCGGCGTCGGCGTCAAGAATTCGACCTCCGACCTGTTCATCAACAACTGCGACGAATTCCTGTACTACGACGACCTCGTGCGCGCGGTGCAGTCCCGGTCGCGGCAGCGCACCCCGGCCCAAACCACCGCCGCCCCCGCCAAAGCCGTTCCAGCCGAGACCGGCACCAAGACTCCCGCAGGCCCTGCCGTCGCCGACGCCTTCGATCTGGTCGCCAAAACAATGGAAGCCCTCGCCGAGGGCCGCGACGGCGACGATCCCGTTTACGGTTCCATGATCAAGCAAGCCATCAAACGCCGTCACCCCGGCTTCAACGAACGCGCCTACGGCTTCCGCTCCTTCAACGACCTCCTCCTCGAAATGCAAAACCGCAGCCTCCTCAAACTCGAGCCCGACAAAAAATCCGGCGGCTACACCGTCCATGCCATGGAATAGCCGCGCCTCCCCGCCCAACTGCGGTTCACTGCGGTTCACCGCAGTTCAGTGCAATCCAACTCCATATCCGGCACAAATCCTGCCTCCTCCACCACCACAGGTGCACCCCATGCCCAAATGGTCCAACATCGCCAAGCTATCCGACCGCCACGAACAAGCCCGCGCCGCCCAATTCGAAGCCCAGATGCTCGCCATCCTCGCGCCCGCCAACTCCCCACAACCACCCCCGGCTTCACCAACCGCCACCGCTCCGATTCCCGACGCCATCCACATCTCCGTCACCGCCAACGGCCACACCACCCACTACCCCGACCTCCACACCGTCCCCACCCCCCCCCGCCAAACCATCCTCCACACCCAACCCACCAAACCCCCCCCCCCCCCCCCCACA
>Ga0187861_10004368_pt1 | contig 11849 bp, 8 predicted proteins | sample June2016WEW_10_1_3_FD_132986 | JGI IMG/M metagenome (GOLD analysis project Ga0187861, IMG submission 132986) | Peatland microbial communities from SPRUCE experiment site at the Marcell Experimental Forest, Minnesota, USA - June2016WEW_10_100 | ecosystem: Environmental > Terrestrial > Soil >...
GAAGCCGGATGATGTCGAAGCGCACAACAACCTGGGCGCCGCCTGGTCGCAGGTGCCCGGGCGGCTGAATGACGCGATCGCCCAGTATGAAGTGGCGCTGCGCCTGAAGCCGGATCTTGCCGGGGCGCACAACAACCTGGGTGTCGCCTGGTCGCAGGTGCCCGGGCGGCTGAATGACGCGATCGCCCAGTATGAAGAGGCGCTGCGCCTGCAGCCGGATTATGTCGAAGCGCATTACAACCTGGGCGTCGCCTGGTCGCAGGTGTCCGGGCGGCTGCATGACGCGATCGCCCAGTATGAAGAGGCGCTGCGCCTGCAGCCGGATTATGTCGAAGCGCATTACAACCTGGGCAACGCCTGGTCGCAGGTGCCCGGGCGGCTGCATGACGCGATCGTCCAGTATGAAGAGGCGCTGCGCCTGCAGCCGGATTATGTCGAAGCGCATTACAATCTGGGCAACGCCTGGTCGCAGGTGCCCGGGCGGCTGCATGACGCGATCGTCCAGTATGAAGAGGCGCTGCGCCTGAAGCCGGATTTTGCACCGGGATGGCACAATCTCGGGGCGAGCTGGTTTCAACTGGGAAATCTGCCGGCAGCGGCCGCAGCCTTCCGAGAGGAGCTGCGCCTGTCGCCCAATGATCCCGCTGCCCAGCAAGCGCTGGCCGCGGCGCTCCGGCAAGCCAAAGACCAGTGAAAAAAAGCCCAGGCACTTGTCACATGACCGGTCACAGGTTGCGCAGCGCATGGCTGGCGGCTGGAACCTCGGTTCCGGGCGGTCCAAACGCGCGGGAGCCGCAGCGCTGCATCCCAGGCGGAGCCGCGTCGAATTCCTGCCGGTTCATTCCCGTCATCGTCAGATATGATGTTTTCGTCATGGCGATCGCAGGATACCATCTTCTATCAGGGCCAACGAACAACTGTCCGTCCTTTCCGGCTTGCCCAAAATATTTCCCGCTATCTACCCAATAAGTGGATTCGGGGGGCCTTGGTGAGCTGGCCGCGAATTTGGGATTCACAGATTCAGCCATCCGCCAAGCTCCGGGTGCTGTTGGAGCGCATTTTGCGACGCAGAAGAACGAAGGCAGTAAAGTAAAGCGCAAGGGCCAAAAATGCCGTCGATCTCAAGCCGCCGAGCATGGAGCAGTACTCAAGACAGCCACCCACCACGGCACCGAGCAAATTGGCTCCAAGAGAAGCCGCCGGGTGACGTGAGCGAGCCAACAGGATGGGCACGATGATCCCGGCCACGCCTACCGGCAGACCAGTCAGGAGGCCAGCGGCAACCCCCCGGAGCGGCAGCGACAACGTCTGCAGCCAGTGGGTCGGAAACAAACTCAACAATGCCACTGCAGCAAACAAGCCCCAGAACCACGGCAACGGCTCGTGCCATTGCCACCGCAGCACGGCGAGGTTACCGATCAAGACCATGATGAGGATGCCGCTGAATATGGCGGCGTTGACCACCCATGTGGAACCAAACAGCAGCGACATGCTTGTCACTCCTCGGGTTTCGATCAACAGGAAGGCCGCCCCCATGACAAACAGAGGCTGATCAAAAGTGGTATCCTTTGCGCCCAGATCAAAGGCCGGTCGGATTGTCACAATTGCGAGCGCCAAAACCGCGCCCAGCATCGTCAAGTAACCCCACGGAACAATGTGTGGTCGTACATATAGAAACGGCCAATCGTCACTCGTCGTCAAAGTCTGATCGACCCCCGCTTCCGGGGAGATTTGTATTGCATTTGCCAGTTCGCGCGGATCAAGCCGGGTCTCCTCGCGTGGGACCAAAAAGGTCACGGCGCCAACCATTCCTTCCCAGCAAAATGAGAGGGGCTGCCGCCCGGTGGCCTTGGCGATTGTCCAGTAGAGCCGTTCGTAAAACCACTCGCCAGCGTTGCACCCCATCGCCAACGATAGGTGCCCCCCGTCCGACACATGCTGCCACGCCGCGCGAATCCCTTCCTCCGTATAAACGAAGTTGTCGAGGCGCAGTGTAGACATGGCGGAACTCATGGCATGTGAGTCCAGGAACCCGTAGCAGACGATGTCGTATTTCGTCCCACGCTCCTTTTCAAAAAAGGCGCGGGCGTCATCCACAACGACTCGGACATTGGGGTTTGAGTAAGGTTGCTCTGGCTCTTGCGTCCGGCCAATTGCAATGATCGAACCGTCGATGTCCACGCCGGTCACGCTTTGGTAGCCGTTTCTTATTGCCGCCTGAACATCGTTACCCGTGCCAGCGCCGACAATCAATGCAGACCGACGCTTTTGATTGACTGCAAAAGGCAGGTCATAAAGCCGACGCAGCCTCCAAAGGACATTATCCTTGGTGCGGCCCCACAACTCGTCGTCCGACAGGTTGAGTAATTGCTGATGGAAGTCGCGATTGACCTCGATAAACCGCGCAGAAGACAGCGTGCTCCCCGTTTGCACGGTTTGATTGAACACATCGATACGGTTGTAGGGGGAAAAAACCGCGTCCCGGGCCGAATATTGTCCCAAGCCCACGATGGCAGCCGCTGCAGCAAGTGCCCGCAAGCTGCGAGTCAGCCAAACCAATGGCAGGCATCCTAGCGCCAGCCAGACCGCAGGCCCGGTGTGCAGCCAGGCCGCTACCGTGAAAAGCAGCACGCCGATCAGCGATCCCGTCAAATCAGCGGCATAGGACCGCAGGGTTGGCAAACGAGGAAACAAATATCCGAGCGGCGCACCGCAACCGACGAAAACAGCGACAATCCCGCAGAACAATAGAAGGAAAAGAAGCAGGTTGCGGGCAAATACCACTGGACTGGCGTGCACCAGTCCCCCTCCCCACAGTGCGATGCTATGGTCGGGAAATTGCATATGCACTAGCCCGACCCGGGCAGAAAATGCCAGTGGTAATGCTAAAGCTAACAGGCTGGGTAACGCGAGGTGCACCAATCCGGGATAGCGCCGCCCAAGTGCGACCCCCAAGCCCATGCCTAGAAACGCCCCGATCAAGACGAGGTTGTTGAAATAGGCGAACATTCGCACCTGCGAGGACGTCCATCGGATAATCGCGAGTTCCAGCGTCAGGATTCCGAAGGTCGCCAACCCAATCAGCAATGATGTCGGCTCACGCCTTTCTGCCCAACGTGTCTCCCGTAAGAGGTGTCTGGCGGGCATGTGAAATCGCGAACTATTCCAACGTCCTTGGAATCAAGGTCAAGCAGGCGTTAGCCGCGGTAGTGTCCCCGCCTACGGGCGAACCGGCACGAAAAGCCAAAAACGGAAAACCCAAGATTCGGAAACCGAACCCCAAAAACCAGACAAAAACCCCTTCCTGTAAAGGCGGAGAACAGCAAAACGGGTCAGGTAGCATGAAAGGTGGTCGGTGCAGCCGTGCCCGTGGCGGTTAGACTGACCGCCCTATGCTCTACACCGCGATTGATTATCACAAACGTTATTCGGTGGCGTGCACGATGGACGCCACCGGCGCGCGGGTGAAGGAAGCCCGCATCGACGACAACGAACCCGCGGCGTTCGCCGCCTACTTTCAGAGCTTGCCGGACCAAAGCCAGGTGGTGATGGAAGCCTGCTGGAACTGGGGCTGGCTCTACGACGAACTCGGCGAGATTAGTGGCGTCGAGACCGTGGTGCTGGCGTACCCGTTCAAGACCCGGCTGATCGCCGACGCGCAGATCAAGACCGACCGGCTCGATGCCCGCGCCCTCGCCACGCTGCTGCGCGGCAACCTCGTGGCCAAGGTGCACGCGCCCAGCCCGCTGACCCGCGCGCGCAAGCACGTCATCCGCCAGCGGATGTTCCTGGTGCAGCTGCGCACCATGGTGCGCAATCGCGTGCACACCGTGGTCGCCCGCCAGCGAGGGATCGACCGGCCCGTCTTCAGCGATCAGTTCGGCAAGAAGGGCCTGCACTGGCTGCGCACCGTCGCGTTGCCCGCGCCGGACGACGCGCTCCTGCGCCAGGATCTCCAAGCCCTCGAACAACTCGGAGTGCTGATCAAGGAACTGGAGCAACGTCTGCTGGCCGACAACGCCAACGACGCCGCGGTCCACCACCTACAGTCGCTGCCCGGCGTCGGCCCCATCCTGGCCGCCGTAATGGCAGCGGAGATCGATGGCATCAACCGCTTCCCGCGAGCAGACAAGCTCTGTGCCTACGCCGGGCTGGCGCCCACGACCTACGCCTCCGGCGGACATGTGCATCACGGCCGCATGCTGCCCTTTGCCAACCGCTGGCTGAAGTGGGCCTTCATTGAGGCGGCCTGGGTGGCCGTCGGCTGTTCCCCTTACTTCGGCACGCTCTACCGTCGGCACCGTGCCCGCGGCAAGAAGGCCAACACGGCCATTACCATCATCGCCCGGCGGATGTGCCGCATCGCCTGGCAGCTCCTGCACGAAGGACGTTACTTCACACCCGTTCCGCCCAAACTCACTTTGTCCCCGGTTGCTCCGCTTTAAGACTGACGAGCCCTCTGGGCTGCGTCTTGGGTCAGTGTGGAGAGCCGGGGATCTGATTAATATCCTGTGTTCGGGGGCTGCCACGCCCGCCACTCAGAGAAGGGTGATCCCGCTTCGTCCGCGCCGCTCCTCCGTCTAATCATGACTTGACGACGATCTTTCAGAGAAGGTTTTAAGTTTTTCAGTTGACGCTCCGCGCGACACTTCAGGCTGCCGCGCATAGCACGTGCTGGCCAGCAGAATGGCGAGCTGCCCGTGGGCGTTGTGGGTGTAGGTGACCGTCCGCCGTGCGGCAAAAAAGCGAAGGCCCGCCGATGCCGGCGGGCCTTGATCGGTGGAAAATCCGGAGGCGGCCGCTACGCGGTCTTGGGCAGGAGCACGCCGAGTTCGACGGCGTGCGGATGCTTGCGCTTGACCTTGTAGAGGCGGGCGCGCCGGCGCAGCATGCGGTCGAGTTTGTCCACGAGCAGATCGACCGATTTGTGGCACTCGTCGGACGCCACGCTGCAATTCATGTCGGGGCCGTGGATGGCGATGTGCCCCTTTGCAGTGAAGGGATGGGTCACATCATTTTTCCCGTCGTACTCGAGCTCGACCCTAATCCGAACGATGCGCTCCTCATGGCGAAACAGCCGCCCGACCTTCTCGTTCACGCAGGATTTGAGCGAGGGGGTCAGGTCGAGATGAATGCCAGAGACGATCACTTCGTGATTATTGGCTGCACGGTTCATGATTGTGGTTCCTTTGTGGTTGACTGACAAAAGACGGCCAGCCGCCTGAATCCCTGCCATGCCGATCTCCTGCCACTTTCTCCCAACGTTCGGCACTGTCATCGCAGCGGGCGGATCTTCCGATATTGGGAAATCGTTCATCGAACTGGGCGGAAATCTGCATCCGAAGTCTTCCTTTTTCAATCTTAGCCGACGCAATCTGGGTCAGCCTTTAGCGCAGCTTAAGCTGCGCCGGACGGCTGGCGGCCCCGGCCGTCCCGCCCACCTCGAACAACCGCCCGAGCAGGTATTAGGTTTAATACGGAACAAGGTTCAGCCGGGCTGGCGGCCGCCCGACTGCAGCAACGGCAATGGGAGCGGCGGACGATTTGGCGCGCACAACCCCGATCGCGCCGGCTTGCCATGAGCGTGCAGATCGGCGCCTCGGCGCCCCTGATCAATCCGGACGATTTTCGTTCGTGGATCCTGTTCGAGGACGAGCGCCTGCTCGTCGTCAACAAGCCCGGGCTCATCGTCTGCCATCCGTCCAAGCACGGACCCTGGTCGAGTCTCATCGGCGCGGCGCGCGAATATCTCGGATTGCCGACCCTGCACCTCGTGTTCCGGCTCGACCGCGAAACCAGCGGGGTGGTGGTGCTGGCCAAGGACAGCGCCACCGCCGGCCGGTTGCAGAAGGCGATGCAGCAGCGGCGGGTGGGCAAAATGTATCTGGCCATCCTCGCGGGGCGGATGGCTGGAGCGGTGACCGTGGACCAGCCGCTCGGCCCCGATCTGGAGAGCTGCGTTACCGTGCGTTCGAAGGTCGTGGCGGCGGGCTCGCCCGGTGCGCAGACCGCCGTGACGCATTTTGAACCGCTGGCCAGCGGCGGCGGCTTCACGCTGGTCCGCGTGCGGACCGAAACCGGCCGCAAGCACCAGATACGCGCGCACGCCCTCTGGCTCGGACACACGGTGGTGGGCGACAAGCTCTACGGTCCCGACGAGAGGCTCTATCTTGAATTTGCGCAGCACGGCTGGACCGAGCGCCACGCCGCGCTGCTGCCGCTGCCCCGCCAGGCGCTGCACTGCGCCGAGATCGACCTGCGCCCGGCGCACGAGCCGCAGGTCTTCCGCGCGCCGCTGGCGGAGGAGTTGAAGAATTTCTGCCGCGAGCGGCTGGGGGTGAACCCGGAAGACCTTTAGGTGGAGCAATCCTGTCGGAAGGTCGCTTGCGACCGATAATCGCCCGCAAACGGGCTTCCTACGAGAGATAATCGCCGCATCCGTCTTCGCCAGCGCTCCGGCGAGACAAGGGCGGGCTTCCTACGAGAGTCGCGCTACCGCATGATCAGCTTCAGGAACTCGTCGTTGGTCTTCGTCTTCGAGAGGCGGCCGATCATGGTCTCGGCGGCCTCCTCGATCTTGAGGGGCACGAGCGCGCGGCGGAAGAAGTGAATGCCTTCGAGGCGCTTGGCGTCGAGCAGGAGCTCCTCCTTGCGGGTGCCGGAGGAGTTGATGTTGATCGCCGGCCAGATGCGCATTTCGGCACACTTGCGGTCGAGCACCATCTCCATGTTGCCGGTGCCCTTGAACTCCTGGAAGATCACTTCATCCATGCGGCTGCCGGTGTCGACGAGGATCGAGGCGATGATGGTGAGCGAGCCGGCCTCCTCGGTTTTGCGGGCCGCGGCGAACAACTGGCGCGGCTTCTCCAGCGCCCGCACGTCGAGGCCGCCGGAGCCGGTGCGGCCGGAGTTGCGCTGGGTGTTGTGCGCCCGGGCGAGGCGGGTGAGCGAGTCGAGCAGCAGCACGACGTCCCGGCCGACTTCGACCAGGCGCTTGGCGCGCTCGATGCAGAGATCGGCGATGCGCAGGTGGTTTTCGACGTTTTCGTCGTTCGACGAGGCCCAGACCTCGGCGGGCACACTGCGTTTGAAGTCGGTGACTTCCTCGGGGCGCTCGTCGACGAGCAGGATCATCACATGGCACTCGGGGTGGTTTTCCAGCACGCCGAGCGCGATGTCGCGGAGCAGGATGGTCTTGCCGGCGCGGGGCGGGGAGACGATCAGACCGCGCGTGCCTTTGCCGATGGGGCAGAAGAGGTCCATCGCGCGCGTCGTCATGCGATGATCCTTCATCTCGAGCTTGAGCTGCTGGTTGGGTGTGATGGTGGTCACCTGCGTGAAGTCGGGCAGGCGGCGGCGCGCATCGATGTCGAGCCCGTCCACCTTCTCGATGAAACGGACCTTCGGATTGGGGAAGCGGTCGTCCGGCGTGGCCGTGGCGGTGATGACGCTGCCGGATTTCAGCTTGAAGCGGCGGATCAGCTCGCGCGGCACGAACGGATCGGCGGGGCGGCGTTTGCCGCTGCGGGTGACGTCGATCAGGGTGCCGGCCTTGTTGCTGTCGAGGTCGAGAATGCCCTCCACGCGCAGCACATTGTCGGGAAGCGTGCCGCCAAGGGCGGGCACCTCCGGGGCGGCCGCGGCGGGCGGCGGGGGATTGTTTTCCATACAGACAGGTGTTCTGAAAAAAACCTCCGTCTACTTGAGACCAAGCTAACCTTGGGTTGCGTAAGGAACATGCCGACGTTCCGAACCCTCAACTCAGGTTACTTGTGACCGATTCAACGATTACCTCAGTTTCTCGTGAGAGCAGGATCTTCAAGCCCTCGGCCGAGTTCAAAGGCCAAGCAAACCTAGGAAGTTTCGCCACTTACCGTAGGCTCTATGCGGAGTCTGTCAACGCTCCAGAAAAATTCTGGGCCCGGCAGGCGAAGGAACACCTGCTGTGGCGGAAGCCCTTCAAATCGGTCCTGCAATGGAAACTGCCGCATTCCAAGTGGTTCTCCGGAGGTTACTTAAATCTCTCCGAGAACTGCCTCGACCGGCACCTCGGCACGCATCGCGAGAACAAGGCCGCCATTATTTTCGAAGGCGAACCCGGTGACATCCGCACTCTCACGTACCGGCAGCTGCATCGCGAGGTCTGCAAGTTTGCCAATGTGCTCGAATCGCTCGGCCTGAAGAAAGGCGACCGTGCCGCCATTTACATGCCGATGGTGCCCGAGGCGGCCGTGGCGATGCTGGCGTGTGCAAGGCTGGGCGTCGTGCATACCGTCATTTTTGGCGGATTCAGCTCCGAGGCCATCAAGGATCGCGTCAACGACTGCCAGGCGCGGCTGATCATCACCGCCGACGGCGGCTGGCGCCGCGGCCGCATCATCGAGCTCAAGGCCAGCGTCGATCGCGCCCTCCCGAACACGCCCAGCGTCGAGCACGTCATCGTGCTCAAACGCAGCGGCAACGAGATCGCCATGACCGCGGGCCGCGACCTCTGGTGGCACGACCTCATGGCCCGCGCCTCCGACCTGCACAAGGCCCGGGCCCACGAATCCGAGACGCCGCTCTTCATCCTCTATACCAGCGGATCCACCGGCAAACCCAAGGGCGTGCTCCACACGACCGCCGGCTATCTGCTCGGCGTCACGCTGACGACCAAATACGTCTTCGATCTCAAGGATCCGGATATTTACTGGTGCACCGCCGACATCGGCTGGGTCACGGGACACAGCTACGTCGTCTACGGCCCGCTCGCCTGCGGCGCCACCGTGTTCATGTACGAGGGCGCGCCAAACCATTCGGAGCCCGATCGCTTCTGGGACATCATCGACCGCCACGGGATCACGATCTTCTACACCGCGCCCACGGCCATCCGCGCCTTCATGCGCTGGGGTGACGATTACGTGAACCGGCACCACCTGCGCTCGCTGCGCCTGCTCGGCACGGTCGGCGAACCCATCAATCCCGAGGCCTGGATGTGGTATCAACGCACCATCGGCAAAAAACGCTGTCCGATCGTCGACACGTGGTGGCAGACCGAAACCGGCGCCATCATGGTCACGCCGCTCCCCGGCGTCACGTCCACCAAGCCCGGCTCGGCCACGCTGCCGTTCTTCGGCGTCGTGCCCAAGGTGGTGGACGAGGCGGGCCACGAGGTGCCGCGCAACACCGGCGGCCGGTTCGTCCTCACGCGCCCGTGGCCGTCCATGTTGCGCACGCTCTGGGGCGACGACGATCGTTTCAAGCGCCAGTATTGGAGCGAGCTTCCCGGCATGTATTTCACCGGCGACGGCGCGCGGCAGGACGAGGACGGCTACTTCTGGATCGTCGGTCGCATCGACGACGTGCTCAATGTCGCCGGCCACCGCATCGGCACGGCCGAGGTGGAGAGTGCGCTCGTCTCGCATCATGCCGTTGCCGAGGCCGCGGTGGTGGGCCGGCCCGATGATCTCAAGGGCCAGGCGCTGGTGGCGTTCGTCACGCTCAAGGCGGGCATCCAGCCCGGCGACGCGCTCAAGGAGGAACTGCGCCACCATGTTGCCAAGGAGATCGGCTCGCTGGCCAAGCCCGACATCATCCGTTTTGCCGCGGGCCTGCCCAAGACCCGCTCGGGCAAAATCATGCGCCGCATCCTCAAGGAAATCGCCGCCGGCAGGGACGTGAAGGGCGACACCACCACGCTCGAGGACTTCTCTGTCGTCACCTCGCTGCAGCAGCAGGAGGAATAAGGGTGGGGGAAGGCACGTGCCGGGGCGGAGACGGATGGATCGCTCCGGCTCTTATGTTTCGGGCGGCAGGCTTCAGGATCGCGCTCACCTGAGCGCCGGTGTCTGCAGGCAGTCGATCGACGGCACGAAGCCGGGGTTATGCCATGAAGAGAATATTTCCTGATTTTTAATTTGAAGTGCGCACATCTTTGTCGCTTCATCCCGGCATCCCCCTATGCATCCGTCTCCCCGCCGGTCCGCGGCAGGCGGCGCCGCCTGCGTCCACCCGGCCTTCACGCTCGTCGAGCTGCTCGCGGTTGTCGCCGTTATTGCCATCCTCACCGGCATCCTGGTTCCGACGCTGGGTGCGGCGCGGACGTCCGCGCTCAAAGCGAGGACCCGGGTGCAGTTCAGCCAATGGGCCGCGGCCTTTGAGCAGTTCCGGCAGGAATACGGCTACTATCCCGTGGTCGGCACCGATGGAAAACTCGCGACCGCGGCGGATACGCTGAAATTCATCCGCACGCTGAGCGGCCGCAACCCTGATGGCTCCGCGGTTGCCGATCCCGCCGACCTCAACGGCAATCTCAAGCGGATTTCCTTCTGCGCCTTTGCCGGGACGGATTTCCTCGATCCCGACCGGCCGGGGACGGCGTGGACTACCGTGGCAACGAACTGCTGTGTGACGCCTTCGGCAGCACCGAAATTGGCGTACTCGTGGACCGCAATGGCGACGGATTCATCAAGCCGGCCGACGATGGTCCCGTGGCGGCGGTGCGCGGCGCAGCAGGTGCCGCAAGGTTCGCTCCCGATGCAGCCGATCTGCCCGCTGCAGGGGTCCGCGCCGGCGCGCTGTTCTACTCCGCCGGCCGTGGGGCGAATCCGACCGACATGATCCTTAGTTGGAAGTGAACAATTACCTCACGCCATGAGCGCAAAGGACGCGAAGGTTTTGGTTGGGACCGGCAACAACAAGAAAGACGCGAACGACGATGAATGAGAACGATCTCTCCAAGGTAATATTGGATGCAGCGTTCCGCATCCACACCAAGCTGGGGCCAGGACTGCTGGAATCGTTCTACGAGGCGGTGCTGGCCTATGAACTGAACAAACGAGGTGTTGCGGTGCGACGGCAGGTGCCGATTCCCATCCGCTATGAAGAACTGGTGTTTGAGGAGGGTTTCCGTGCGGACTTGCTGGTCGAGGACAAGGTGATCGTGGAGCTGAAGTCAGTGGAGCAGTTCGCGCCGGTTCACGGTAAGCAGGTGCTCACTCAACTGCGCTTGAGCGGCCGTCGACTCGGCCTGCTGATCAATTTTGGCGAAATCCATCTCAAAAACGGCATCGAGAGGGTTGCCAATGGCATGCCCGACGAGGAGTGCGGCCGACAAGCTCACACAAAGGACGCCACGGAGAACCGTGGGGCACAAGGAAGAACAAAGCAGCCTTGGATTTCTTGGCGACCTCTGCGCCCGTGGCGTGAGGCAAAAAAATGATGCCGCATGACCAGTTCATATCCTCGGAACAGAAAACCGTGCCTGCGTTCACGCTGATCGAGCTGCTCGCCGTCGTCGCGCTCATCGCGGTTCTTGCGAGCGTGATGGGACTGGCCCTGCGTCATCCCGGGGAGGCGGTGGTGCTGCAAGCCGCGCAAGGCACCCTCGCCAGTCTGTGCAATGCCACGCGCGGCCGGGCGGCGCTCACGCGGCAGAATGCCCGCCTCGTGATCGCCGCCGACCCGGCCGACTCCGAATGTCATCTCCGATATCTGCAGATCGTGCATGAGGAGGCGAACGGTTCCGGTCAGTGGCGGGCGGAGGGAGGCGGGGTGTATCTGCCCCGTGGCGTTTACGTCGTGCCGTCGACGGCAGCGGCCGTGCCGGGTAATCCGACCTGGCCCGCCTCGCGCCGGTCCACCGCGCTCTCGTCCGCTGCGCAAGTCATGACGATCAACGGCGTCGCGGCCGGCTCGTTCTATTACGTGCAATTCACTTCCCGTGGCACCACGGGCGGCGGCAACCTCGTGCTGACCATGGGGCGCACCACCTCCAGCGCTTCCGGCGTGGCGCTCGAGTTCGACAATCCCGACAACTTGCGCGGCGTGCTCCTGCGCTCCTCCGGGGTGCTCACGCTCCTCAACGATGC
>Ga0187861_10004372_pt1 | contig 11843 bp, 10 predicted proteins | sample June2016WEW_10_1_3_FD_132986 | JGI IMG/M metagenome (GOLD analysis project Ga0187861, IMG submission 132986) | Peatland microbial communities from SPRUCE experiment site at the Marcell Experimental Forest, Minnesota, USA - June2016WEW_10_100 | ecosystem: Environmental > Terrestrial > Soil >...
AACTCCCCGTAACGCTCTGCTATGGAGCTTTTTGGAATGAAAATGCTTATTTCGTTTATGCAAACTCAGTGGCCGGATCAATTCGACCTTTCGTGGCTGGTTTTCAAGTGACCGGTGACACATAAAGGTGCATGGCGGAACACGGACGGCCAAATTCAGACTCAAATGAGACCGGACAAGTGGCACACGTTGCGCGGTGGCTCGGCGCATCGCCGCGTGCGACCATCGCGCTCACGCTCGCAGCCAAGGCCTAAGCGTTTCCTGAAAGACGGCGGCTAAAACGTCACGCCGCAAGACGTGAAAAACATCGGCATGGATATGCTGCGCCACCGCGTGGCCATCACCTATGAGGCCGGGGCCGGGGGAAAAAACAGTGAAACATCATCCGGAAAATCTTTGACGAACTGCCCGTGCCGTGAAAACGAATACAGAATTAAATCTGGCGCAATTGGACGCGGGGCTGATCCCTGCTATAGCCTTCCCGTCACAGTTGGCCAAGGCGCGCGGCAATAGCTTTGGCAGCGCTGCTGGCATCGCCACGAGTGCCGGCTCCATGAGTCCATACCGACACACCTTCGGGCGTTTTCTTAAAGTCAACAAAGAGTTGATCGGTGCCATGCACGGTTTTCAACTGGAAAAACAAACGGCCTTTCCAGTCATTATATTGTGAGGGCTTGACTTCGGACGTGAGCGTGCTGAAGCCATTGTTTGCGGCTTCTTCGAGAACTATTTGCTTGATGGTTGAATACTTGGCCTCAAAAGTATCTTCCTTGATTACCAGCCGTTGATTTCCAACGGATATGCAGCCTTGAGTAATCAAGGCGATTCCCGTTAAGCAAAAGGCCATGATGATAATTGTCAGTATTTTATTTTTCATTTTTTTGTTTCCGTTTTTTGTTTCGTTTCAGATCAGTTGAATTGGTTTCTACTGCAAATAGTTGTGTTTGGTCGTCCGCACTCACCTGCCCCCTCAAGGGAAAGGTGTAATTTTATTGACCGTTGTTTAATTGTTGAAGCTCATGCTTTGCACCAGCATTTCCTAGATCGGCAGCTTTCTGAAACCATATTATTGCCGCTGCATTATCTTTATTCACGCCCCAGCCATTTTTATAAATTAACCCCAAATTGTATTGAGCAGGTGCATTCCCTTGATCCGCCGCTTTGCGAAACCATTCAAGAGCTTTAGCATAATCTTTACCGACGCCACGGCCATTTTCATAAGCCAAACCCAAATTGACTTGCGCTGCCGCGTCATTTTGATCCGCCGATTTTTGAAACCACTTGAATGCCTCCAGAAGATTCGTCTCAACGCCGCGGCCATATTGATACTGGATGCCTATATCCCTTTCTGCCTTGGCATTTCCTTGGTCTGCGGCTTTGCGAAACCATTTGGTGGCTTCAATGTAGTTCGTAACCATGCCTTTGCCGGTTGCGTATGCTAATCCCAAGTCCAGTTGGGCTTGGGCATCCCCCGCTTCGGCCTTGTTCAAAGTCTCTTGCAAAGCAGCCGGCACAATTACCGAATTGTTGTCGGGAGGGTTAGAAACCAAACTTGAATAATGTTGAATGTTACTGCTGGCGGGTCTTTCAGCGATCAATGATTTCAAATTGTTCGGAATTTTCCACAAAGCTAGAGAATCTCGATTTCGATCTAACGCTACCGCGAGGTATGCACCGTCTGGACTAAAAGCGAGATTTGAAACTTTTACTCCGGATGCTTCCTTAAAGCTACAAACTATTTTCAATGAATCTATTTCGGCAATGCGAATTAATGGATCATTTTGCGAGGCGTAAGCTATATACTTTGAGTTTGGACTGAACGCAATAAGTGAAGCGTCAGAGGGCACGTTCACGTCATGAGTATCTTTGAATGAAGACCAATTTAAGAATTTGAATTTTCCCGGCTTGCTGTGGATAATCAACGTGCCGTCAGGGCCTTTTCCGGCAGTTTCAAAAGCTCCGAAATCGCCGATCTGTAATTCGCCCTCATAAACGACCGCACTAGATTCGTCAGGCCGCACTGCACACAAAATAAGCATATCTTGGGGATTGGAATTAAACCGAACTAACAACTTTTGCGTTGCAAAATCCCACACCGAAAGGCGATCTGGATATGTATTTCTGTTCTGGGCCGACGGACCCCTATAACCAATTTCGCAAATTACAGCAACCCTGTTGTCAGAAGATATAAGGACATTCTGTATTTGTTGATTATCTGGAAAACCAGCTATCATTATTGGGCTTGATCTTTCTGTATTCCAGAAAATTGTCCCACTAAAATAACCGCTTATACCCCCATTCTTGGAAACTCCAATTTGTTCTGCGGCAGGCCAAAGCCCCCACCGAGATAGGTCTCCTTGTCTTAAGCTGGCTAAATTTGCATAACAAATTGATCCATCTCCACTAAATCCGAAATGGTTAATATAAATAGTGTCCCCCGCATTAAACAAATCGGTGTCACGGTTTGATTCTAAATCCCTAAAGAAAATGCCACGAGCTGCAGGCATAGCAATAATCTTGCCTTGAGCAGAAAACTCCATACTATTGGCGTCTATAGAGTATTCAATAGGCTTAAGAAATTGACTCCCAGCAACGTCCCAAATTAATTCATAGCGAAAATGTGGTATGCTACCGATAGTATTGTGGTCACCAACACCGGCAAATAGTTTTCCCCCATCCGCGGTGAATTTGAGATACAGAGTTTCTACGGATTGCGGTGCAGAACTCTGATCGAAACGGATGTCATGGAAACCCGCCAATAAAATCTTTGGTGATTTGGAAAGCAATTCAACAGCTTTTGCATCATTGGGCTTTAAGTTCAAAGCGAATTTGCACGCGCGAGTAAGTAAATCCCAATCCTCTTGTTGCGAAGCGTCCGTGGCAGCCTTCATCGCTTTCTGGTAAGGAATTTCAATGTTGAGCAATTGACTCAATTCGGATGCAAACTGTGAGGGTGGTTGAAGATCGTTGCCACGTTTTGCAAGATTTTCAGCCAAATCAAAGTTTCCTTGCTTCAAAGCCTCGTTCGCGCCTTTGCTCAAAGCTCCGTATTTTATCTGCGTCATTTCATCAACCAAGTTTGGACTGGATGTTCCGACAATTAAGGCAATGGTCGCAAATCTTGAGGCATCCACCCAATGCCCTGTTTGTAATTCTTGTCTGGCGTTGGATTCAACCGTCGTTTGGTATTTTTCTTTATTCACCCAAAACTTGACTGCATTTCCAAACTGATAAAATCCCGGCTTCAATGGCGTCGCCGGCACATATTGCAACATTTCATTTTGTTTTGGGACCGGCTTCTTCAAGGTTTCAAGGGGCACGGCTCCTTCAGGTATTCCAGTCATTGCAGCCTGCGAAGCGCGCTGATAAGCTTCACCTTGTTGCGCAAACTTCTGCCATGAAAACGAACCGTCATCAGCCGGATGCGGTTCGGTATCAAATCCAATGCTGTAAATTGCAACATCTTCAGCAGCCGCAACATTTTTATCGAAAAGCAAAAATGAAACATTCTCGCCGAAATTGGGAACTTCGCCTTGTTTTATTTGGATGAGTTTTCCTCCATCAATTGCAAAGAGTCCATAAAATTCAGGCAAAGCCGCGCCATCTATGGTTTGCTTGCCGCAACCTGCCAAAAATGTGGAAGCAAGGACTAAAAGAGCGACATAGAGAAAATAGTTTACAGTTTTCATAAATGGCCTGTTTTGCATCAAACAATTTATTTCCCCGGCGTTTGTGGCGTGGGCGGCGGCGTTGTGGGCAGGGCGTGATGATCCGGCGGGAAGATGCCCAGTTTGAATTCGGCGCGGGCGGGGGCGTTGGCCGGGTCGGTGGCCGGAAACTCCAAGTCGGCGGCGTTTTGGGTGGTCAAGATGTGTCCGCTGATTTTTGCCAAACCTGTGACAGTTGTTTTTCGTTTCGTCATACAAAATGTCTGCCTGCCGTTCTGCCCACAACAATCCTCAATCGTTTTCGGAAACGCCGGGCATTATGCCGTTTTTTTGCCGGTGTTGAAAAGTTTTTTCGCACATGACTTTCAAGACGTTCGGTGCGGCTGGCCATTCTTGTCGCAAGCAATTCTCCACGCGCCAAATCCTAAACGCAAAATTTCCCCACCAAATGAGGTCTGCTGGCACTTCTGCTGGCATTTTTCAGACGATTTCCGTTATGCCATTTCCCTATGCAAGCAGAACAGGTTCCGCGCATAAAATATGACTCACCATTCTTACTGCGACTGAATCAAACGGAAAAAGCTCTGGCTGCCGGAAATTGAATTTGTGACGGTGATTTGCAAATTCACGATGACGGGAACATTTGTCAGTGTCGTCCAGGAATTTGGATCAGCGAGATTGGTTGTGGTTTGCAAACTGAAATTCTGCGCCGACATCGGCCATGAAAGAATGAAATTGCTCCCGGAAAGCTGCGTCTGCAAAGCCGGTGCCACGATTGTTGCCAGACGATAAAAGCGGCTGCCGCTGGAAATCTGGTTCGTCACCGTGTATTGCAAATTCACGATGCCCGGCACATTCGCAACCGTCGTCCATGAAACGGGCGGAGTGAGTTGATTGGCGGATTGCAAAACATAACCGTTTGCCGACAGCGGCCAGGTCAAGACAACATTTGTCCCCGCCATTTGGATTTGCAACGACGGCGGGAGCGTGACGTAAAAGGCAATATCGCTGACCATGACGCTGGCGTTGGTGGAGGTGCCGCCAACAATGCCGAAAAACAATTCCGCCTGCTGGCCGGCGTATTGCGAGACATCAATCATTCCGCTGCTCATCGTGACGTTGGTTGGAATCAGAACCGTCTCCACTGCCATCAAGTTGTTGGAATTCATGGCCACTTGGAAGGAATCCTGATTGCCGTTGCCTTGAAGCTTGAAGTTGAATGCCATCGTGAGGGCATTGGACGGCACCGTGACTGGTATCCAGACATAAGCCGGGGAATTTCCAGCGCTTCCGCCCATCGGCATCGGCCCGCCCAGCGGACGCACCAGCCCACCGCCGTTGATCAGGGATGTAGTGACCAATTCAACTTCCGTGGCAAACGCGGTTTCAAATGCGTTGTATGGCCCCGTAATCAAACTGGAAACATTCACGGCGGGGCCGTTCAGCAATTGAACCTGCTGATTATTATTGTTTGCCAAAATGTTTGCCGATGAACTGACCAGATTCACCCCCACCTGTGAAATCAAGTTTTGCGGTCGCGCATTGAGATACTGGTTTGCCTGATCGGAAATAATTTGAACCAGGTTGTAGGCCGGGTCGTAGCCAGAATAGCTGGGAAAACTTGGCGGGCAATTTAGGGATTCAACGTAGTAAGAGTTCGTCGAAGGTCTTCCGGCGGAGCCAGCGCCTTCCCACGACCGGACGAATCCCATCAAATATGGCGGGTCGTTCGGATTATTGATCTGGTTGACCGTGTTGAAATACCAGATGTAAGGATAATCATGATAATCCGTGATTTCAGTCTTGAATTGTCCTGTCCAAGCGCCAATGGAAAAATCGAATAGGTTCTGAATGTTGCTCAAATCGGGAGCCAAATTCGTCAGAATCACATTTACCGCCAGCGGATGCGGCATACCCACAGCCGTGATGTAATTATCCGCCCACGCGCATTGGTCGGGCAGCGGATATATCCAATCCTGTTGCGGTGAGGAATCATTTTGCAGAAGGCTGGTTAGCGTCGCCCATGAGTTGCCAACCAAACCCCAGGCAACCTCCGCGTCATCGAACAAGGTCATTTGAGTATTCGTCCATGAAAACCCATTGGCATGAATGTAATTGGCAGCCCTGGCGTTGACCAGAGTGCCCAGGCTGTGGCCGATGAAGTGAATCCGTTGGGAATAGTTTGGCCCCAATGCGGTGGCCAAATCTTCCCCCAAGGCGTAGCCCTGGCCTTGCGTGTCCAGCGTCGCAGTGGGGAGCGGTTCAGCTGCTACCGTCGTCCAATCCCAAGCCACGATGTTTGGCGTGCTGGCGCCGAGCACAAGTTTTATGTTGTTGGCCATTTCCAGAGGCCAACCGCTGGAACTGTCATTCCAGCCATGTGTAATGACAATCGTGCTCTTGGTTGGGTTCAAGCCAATGCCAGTGACGAAATTGCCGTTGGTGAACACTCTGAATTGAGTGGGATCGGTGGGGATCGTCGGGTTGCCGGGTGGCGGCGGGGGTTCGTTGGTTTGGGCAACAACCAGATTTGTGTAAACCGTCAACTGCGCGATGGCGCTGGTCACGGAACCATAGGCGTTGGTGACGATTACCGAATAACTGCCGGCATTGGCGAATTGAACGTTGGTGAGGGACAGGTTTGCCGTTATTTGCCCGGCAAGTTTTTTGCCGTTGAATTGCCATTGATAATTCAAAGGTAAAGTGCCTGAAGCTATGACAGTAAAAGTGACATTATTGCTAACTTGAAGAATATTGCCTGTGGGTTGTGTAATAATACTAGGTGGTAAAAAAGCCACATTCCCCGATTTCAAAATGGTTCCATTGTTCCCCACCGCTATAAAGCAACCATTACCATAGGTAACGCTTATGAGATTATTTGTTATTCCCGTGTTGCGTGATGCCCAAGATACTCCATCCGAAGAAGTTAAAATCGCGCCAGCATTTCCAACAACGACAAATTCATTGCTACTATGACCGATGCCATTAAGCCATTCGCTGGTGCCTGAAATCTGATTTGTCCATGGAGAATATGGAATTGGAATTGATGTGAGTATGCTACCACTTCCTCCAGCGGCGACTTCCAAACCATTGGCATAATCTATCGCAGTTATATCATAACTGGATGCCTGTTGGCCTGTCCAATATGTTCCATTGGTTGTGTAAAAAACATAGCCATAAAAGAAATTCGCATAATACCAACCAGGCAATACAAATGTGTTGGATGCAAAAGTAATTCCATTGAAATGAGTGAAAAGCCCACCGAAGCTAAACCAATTCCAATTTATGCCATCTGGAGATGTGCCATAACATTTTTGCTGTGTGCCGTCGTTAGCCCACCAACCTGCTGCCATAAATGTCTCGTTGCCGTATGCAACGCCTAAACAGTAGTGAGAATTCGTAATCGCTTCTTGATTTGTCCAAATGATTCCATCAGTGGATGTAAGAGTTATATTATCTCCAACTGCAACAAAAATGTTATTGCCGTAAGTAATGCCGTTTAAGGTCTGTTGCGTTTTTGATATACAATTCGACCAGGAGATTCCATCGGTTGATCTTAAGATTGTGCCATTATTCCCAACGACGACAAATGCTCCATCGGCATAGATTACACAATTTAGATTTGCGAGGGTTCCTGAATTTTGTTGAGACCAATTATCCAATGGATCAGCCACGGAAATACGAGCCTCCAAAAGCAAACTTAAAAGAATGAGAATTTTCAGTTTCATCTTTTTCCCTCTTGCATCGCTTGGCCTGCAAATGAAATGGCGCGGACCTGACGCACCCTCATCAGAGGCACCGCGAAGCGCATTTCACAAGAAGCACGCCAAGCCGCGCCATTTTCCCGTAGGAGACGACGTAGGGAGTCTCTAAATAATTTCCGGTTCATGTTCAATCAGAGTCTCGTCACCTCGACTCCTGCTTTATTTAGAAGCGCATCAGCCAATCGCTTTTCTGAAAACAACCTGGTCGAATGGAATAAATGCGGTCTTTGCGCCGAATAATCCGGCAAGGCAGCCCGGCTTGACTTCGATGTTCACGTCATTGAGGGTGACAAATTCCCAGCCTTGGCCCGCGTGCTCATTTATGACCGCCTGCAATTGTTTGCTGACATCTCCGGCATCCTGAACGCTGAAGAGTCCGCTTTTCAATTTCCCGATAAACGGAATGACTTTGTATTCGTATTTCATGGTGTTTCTCCCGATGCGGTGTTGTGTTTTTCAGCCTATGGATAATCAGTCCCGCCGTTCGGCTGATGACAGCGGAAAAGCCGACCAATGCCCCTGCAGAGACCGCGCAGGGCGCCATATTTTTCAACCGCCAAAATCAGGTAGCACGAACAACTCGGCTCAAATCGGCACCCCGCCCGCACCCGCCGTGGCGCCCGCTGCTGATATTGCCGCACCAATTTGGCGATGATTGTTTTCACATTTTTTCTTTTGGCTCGCCTAAAAATGCAAGGCGGGTCTGATTCGTTGTCCGTTCATGTAAGTATTCTGGCATCCGGCGTCAAGCGACTTTTCCGGTATTGCTTCCGTGTGCCGATGAACAAGCTGCATGATGCTATCAGTTCTCAAGTCGCTTGCCTACTAAAAGAGGAACGCGAAAAGCGCGGCCTTTCCCTGAACGTGCTGGCGCAAAAAGCGGGCGTGTCGCGGCAAACGGTCAGCTATGTGGAGCAGGAAGTCCAAAATCCCACGCTGGACACCTTGCTCCGCATCACGGCGGTTTTGGAAGTTGACCTCGAAAAAATCATCGCCAAAGCGCGAAAGGCTGCTGCCAAGCAGGAATGAAGCGGCAGGCGGGTCGCCCGCGCTGTTTTTGTGGGAAATGCCCACGATGGCATATTATTTAGTGCGCGTATTGCCAAGCTCGGCTTCGATTTCCGCCACGGTTGGCAGGCTGCCTTTCAAATTCCTGGGCAGGGATTCGACCAGTTTGGTCTGCCATTGGGCGACGCCGATGGGTTTTTTCAAATCGCGCAACGCATATTCAACGGTCACATGGTCCCGTTCCTTGCACAGCAGCAGACCGATGGACGGCCGGTCGTCAGCGTGGCGCAACTGGTCGTCCACCGCCGAGAGGTAAAAATTCATCTTGCCCGCGAATTCCGGCTCGAAAGCTTTCATTTTGAGGTCAATCACGACGTAGCACCGCAGCCGCAGGTGGTAAAACAGGAGGTCGAGGTAATAATCCTGGCCGCTGATTTCCATGTGATATTGCCGGCCGACAAATGCGAATCCGACGCCGAGTTCGAGCAGGAATTTCTGGATGTGGTCGAGCAAACCCTGTTCGAGGTCGCGCTCGTGCGCGTCGCTGTGGAGTGTGAGGAAATCGAAATTATATGGGTCTTTGAGCGTTTGCTCCGCGAGATCGGACTGCGGCGGCGGCAGGGTGCGTTGAAAGTTGGTGACGGCTTTGCCTTCGCGTTTGTGCAGTTGCGTTTCAATGTGGTGCGTGAGCACCGCGCGGGACCAGCCATGTTCGATGACCTTGTGAGCATACCAGAGGCGGAGAATCGGGTTGGGAATTTTTTCCAACAGCAACACATTGTGTCCCCACGGAATATCTGCCACAGGCTGTGGCAGATTGTGCCCGTCCAATTCTGCCACAAGCTGTGGCAGAATCTTTGAATCCAAATTCCCGACGGGCTGCCGATGCTTTTGGCTTCCCTCAGTCCATGCGAGATAAAAAGCCCGCATCCGCCACACGTTTCGCGGAGAAAAACCATCCATTTTAGGGAACGCTTCGTGCAGGTCATCCGCCAGCCGTTCCACCACCTGCTTGCCGTAGCCCTTGGTCGTTTGCGCCTCGACAATGATTCTGCCGATGTCCCAATAAAGCAGAATCAACTCGCGGTTGACGGAAACCACCGCGCGAAGTTGCGCCGCGCGGACCCGCGCCTTGAGGTCGGCGAGGAGCGTGGTGTAACCAGCGGGGAGCGCGCCGGGCAGTTTGCCATCCTGTCGGCTCGTTTTTGCCAAACCTGTGGCTGTCGTCTGTCGTTTCGTCATACAAAAAGTTTGCCTGCCGTTCTGCCCACAACAATCCTCAATCGTTTTCGGAAACTTCGGCCATCATGCCGAATTTTGCCGGTGTTGAAAAGGTTTTCGCACACATGACTTTTAAGGTGTCCGGTGCGGCTGGCCATTCTTGTCGCACGCAATTCTCCACGCGCCAAATCCTAAACGGCAGACTCCCGGAGCCGGGCGGCGGGTCAACGGTGGAAGCCGAGGGCATACCGAGGAACGACCTTGACGCGACGACCGGCGACATACAATTGAATCTGGATTCGCGCGCGTCATTCTCAACGCGACTGCGCCCATGAACAAAGTTCAGCGAATCCAATAATGGCCGATGCAAATTCCATAGCCGAGAGCCAGCAAGAACCAAGCGACCGACCGAAGCATCACCCGCCACGCGAAACGGTCTTGCAAGTCGTTGGAGACTTGTTCCAATCGTTCGCATTGAGCCGTGGTGCTGGCCTTGATGTTTTCCCATTCAGACGCCGCGCTTTCCATCAAAGATTTGATCCGACTGGCAACCGCCTCTGCGTCGGCAAGCTGCACCTGGATTTGTTCCGCAGCCTGCCGGGTTGCCTGAATGTGAATTTCGACAGTTTTTTTCAACTCCTTGTTCTGGCCGTCCACTGTGCCGGCAAAATCATCTGCCAGCGCCTGACTCTGCCGCCGGTATTCAGCCAGATGCAGTTCAATCAATTTACGGGCATCATTCATCAGGCGCGGCAGATTGGCCGCGATGCGCCATTGCGCCTTGGTCAGCAATGACAGTTGCACCGGAAAACTGCTGTCCGGCCCGACGCTCCATTCATGCAACAGGCGGTGAATCTGATCCACTTCCTCGGCGGGCGCGTCAACCAACAGGGCGGTCAAATCATCCTTGTCCATATTCATTCGCCCAAGTTGAGCATCGGATGCTTGGGGCGGGCCTGTTTTGCCGCCGGCTCCGGCTGTGATTCGACCTCCGGCACCTGTTGCTCCGGCACCAGCAAATCGGCAACAGCGTCGTATTGCCGGAACATCTGCTGCATCGCCCATTGCATTTCACCGGCCAGCATCAATTCCAAGTGTGCGGCTCCGGGCGTCGCCACTTCCGCAAAACTCAACTTGCGCCCCGCCTTGGCCTCGGCGCGTTTGATGGCCAGCAACGTGATGGAAGTCACCACCGGCAACGTCAATTCCTTCGCGCCAAACTTTTTCAATTCAGCCTCGATGTTGGATTTCTTGAACAGGTTGGTTCGGACCTTGGCCGGGTTGTGGACAATCACGTAATCCACGCGGTCGCCCGCGAAATAAAACAGTTCGAGCAGATTGTTCATGCTCTCGGTGTCCTCGCTGGGAAACAGGAAAAACGTGAAGCGGATGCCCTGCGTTGCGAGCGATTCGAGCAATTGCAACGACTCCAATGCCTGCACGATGAGGCCGTCGGCCTGCGCCCGGCAATCAATGACGTGAACCGGCGCGTCACTGCGCGACACGTTGCGAAATAATCCGAGCAGGGTTGATTTGCTGTCGTCGTCATTACCCAAAACATAAGACTGCACTTGGTCGGGATGGCGGTCGAAAAAGGAACGGTGCCGGTCATCGAGGTCGGAGCCATTCCAGATGATTTGGTGATAATCCAGCCAGGCGGTGCGGAACTCGGCCTCGAAACTTTTGCCGAGGCTGCCTTTGGATTGGGGATTGATGTGGATGCGTTTGGTAATGTTGGTATTCATGTGAATTCTTGGTCGGTGTTAATGTTTTTGATGTTTGGGCGAGTAAAAGGGCTTGGTTTCGGCAACGGCGATTGGCGTGCTTGCGGCCGGCTGGCCGCTGCGTTGGGGCGGGCGGGTTGGAATTCGGAATTATTTTCCGCATCTTCCCAATGCGGTTTGGTCGCCCGCTTCAATCTGCGCCGGTAAAATAGATACGGAGCATGAAACGTGACGCGGATGCCCTTTTCAGTGAGCAGCAACTCGGCGATTTCCTGCCACGTCTTGCGCCGTTGGCGCAGCTCGCGGATGAAATCGTAGTGCGGTTCCAAAATGCTATGGAACGGTTTGCCGCCGCGTTTTTGATGTGCCGTTTCAGTCATCGCCGGACAGAATAGCCCGATAATGAAAAACGGTGGAAGAGAGCAGGTGAAAGTTAAAGTGAGATGAAATCACGCCGC
>Ga0187861_10004380_pt1 | contig 11835 bp, 4 predicted proteins | sample June2016WEW_10_1_3_FD_132986 | JGI IMG/M metagenome (GOLD analysis project Ga0187861, IMG submission 132986) | Peatland microbial communities from SPRUCE experiment site at the Marcell Experimental Forest, Minnesota, USA - June2016WEW_10_100 | ecosystem: Environmental > Terrestrial > Soil >...
CAAGAGGACTGGCCACGTGCCCTTCGGCTTCGACTACCTGAATCACCGGCTGGTGAAGAACAGCGCCGAGCAGGCGGTGATCCGAATGATGCGACAACACAGGGCCGACGGGCTCTCTCTGCGGGAGATCGCTGGCAACCTCAACCAGAGGCTCGTTCCGACCAAGCAGAATGGTGTCTGGCAAGCCAGCACAGTGAGGGAGATACTTGCGCGTGCTTGATACTGGCGGCCCGTCTACCAATTCGTGCGCTCTCCGGCAGTCTCTTGCTGGGGATCGGTAGGGGCCAATTGCAGGCCGACGCGCCCCAACGTCCACTATGATGCCCGTCAAGCGGGAATCTTCGATTCCTCCTGCGCTCCGCTGTTCCTTGTCCAATCCTTGAGCTTTTTCTGGTACAGCTCCTCTTCCTTCCATCGATAGGGGGTGTTAGAGAGCAGCATCCTGCGCATCATCCCGAAGGTCTTTCGCAGAATCGCAATGCGCGCTCGTCCATACCCTCTGCGCGGGACGAGTTCGCGGTAGAATCGCCCTAGCTGTGGCGAGGAATCTGCCAAGTGAAGCACAGCCTGGGTGAATAGCGTCCGCGCCAGGCACCGACTCCGCCGATTGAGCCGACCCACGCGCGTGGTACCTCCGCTGGAACGTACCGTCGGCACCACCCCCAAGTAGGCCAGCAAAGCCCGCAGACTGCGGAATCGGTGGATGTCTCCGACCTCCGATAGAAATCCTAATGCCAGCAACGGCGTCACCCCGCGGATCCCGATCAGCAACCGCACCTGCTCTTCGAACGGTCGTCCCGCGCGGTAAATCTCCCGCTGCAGGTTCTTCTTCTGCTCCTTCAGCTGTGCAAGGATCGCGAGACTCATCTCGATGCTGAACAGACTGGCCGGGGAGAGCTCCAGAGCTGCAATCAGCTTTTGTCCCGCCGTGGGATTGTCCACCAGGTGCATACCGAGCTTGCGGTCGCTGATGCCATTCTCCACCAGCACGCTCTGCACCTGCGCCTTCAACTGGCGGCTCTGGTTGTTCAGTAGCTGCCAGTGCGAGAATAGCCGCCGCAACTCCCTCACCTCGGGAGTCGGCTGCCAGACCTCGGGTAGCACCAACTCCCCGCTCTGAGCCGAGGTCCACAGCGCCAGCGACAGTGCCCCCGCGTCATGGCGATCCGTCTTGTGCCAGGAGTCGCGTATAATGCGAAACCGATATGGATCGATGACGATACAGCGGGCCCCGCGGCGCTGAATCCGCTCTGCCCACAGGAAACTCCCGCAGCCGCTTTCCAACGCTACCGAGTCCTGCGGCCCCAGCGTCGCTACATAGCTGGCCGTCTCCACCCTGGCCACATAGCGCACCTCATGGCAAACCTCGTCGCGAATCGACACCGCGGCACTGCCTTTGTGTAAATCAACCCCGTGATACCTCATCTCGCCTCCCTCAACTCGGTGATCCACCGCGGAGGAGGAGACTCCCGTGAAGGCACTGATGGCTCCACTCTACTATCCAGCATCGCCTCGAGCGTGCTAAGTTGATGGTACGAAACGGCGGTAGGTGGCCGGCCAAACTTGTTATCGTGGTCGTCGTTGGCGCCACAGGACGTTGACGGCCATCTACCGCGCTCCTTCCCGCTCGGTACCGAGTCGTCACGCAGTATACAGCCACCCACCACCTCGTCGTCCATCAGCCTTCTCGGCTGACGCGCATCATATCAACTTGTTGGGGCGCTCATTTGAAGAGGGCCAGAGACGCGCGGCAAGGACGCCGCGGGTCTCTGGCCAAGGGGGGGCTTCAAGAGAAGACTCATGACCGCGTGCTGCCACGGGCCCAACGCGTTGGGCGGGCAACCTTGCATGATCAGTCCAGATCCACGTTCTCCACTAAGTTTCAGGAGAAGGGCGTCGTTCGAAGTAGGGCTTGATCGTCACGCGAACGTAAGGCGGGTAATGCTTACTATGCAGCACGCAGGTTAGCGGCGACAGACCTCGCAACATCCCCGCAAGGTGATCCGCCTCCGCGCCTGAGGACTTTCCGATCACTATTCGCTGGATCTCACGTATCTGCGTCAAGTCGGTCTGACTGAAAAAGAGCTTCGTTGCGGTAGAGCCGCTGATAGCAGGGGGCAAGTCTGCAGGAAACTGAGTCGCGACAAAGACACCCAGGCCGAATGCCCTCCCCTCACGCATCAGTGGTTCGGAGTCGAGAAGAGCCCTCGCCGATCTGGCTTGACTCAGCCTTAGTCCCAATCTACCATAGGCCCCAGCGGAAGATATTGCTTTCCCAAATGTCACGGCTCGAAGCGGGAACCCCAAAATGAAGAAACTTAAGACTATGCATCACCCAGAGAGCCGAACGCCGATTGGCAGATCCAGCTTGCGTCAGCACGAGCGAGTTGCTTTTCGCCAATTTCGCAGATTCCGTCCGAGGCTATCATTCGGATACCAGCAGAATCTTATCGCCGTCACGAGCGGACTCGAAGGGATTGCAACTGTAGAGGCTCAGTCGCTTCTTTCCGATGCTATCGCGACAGCAGATAGGCACGTCACCGATCTACTCTCGGCCGGATTGAAAGTCCCAGATCTTGCTCCCACAACGCGATATGCCGCGACGCTTCGAGTGCTCCGGGATCTGCTCCTTCAAGGCTGGCGTGTAGGGGACGATGATCAGGGAATCATCCTTCATGCTCCAGATTGGCCGGCTGTGGTTATCGGTGATCCGGAGCGCGCAAAGGAAGCCCTCAGGAGATCCTTCTCTTTCGCTCGAGACGCCCAATTCAGAGAAGAGCCGACACGGCGATTTGTGGAATCCATGGAGCGCCGCGGAATCGGAACTCTATTCGCGAGTGGCGCCGACCTATCAGCGCGACTCGCACGCGTCGCGAATGCCATTGAACCCGAAATCGAGCTGATCGAGCCCGGAGCCAGAGACGTGACAACCGGACTCTCTTTACAGGATATCTGGCGCTATGCCCGCCTCTTTTGGTCAATCCCCTACCAAAGTACCCCGGGCCGGAACCTTTTCTATCTCGTTAGAGACCGGGCCGCCCCCTCGCGGCCTCTCATTGGTATCGCTGCTCTTGGTAACCCGGTGCTCGGTCTCAGTCAGCGTGATGATCATTTCGCATGGTCAGTGCCCGGCTTCTTGCGACGGCTTCTCGGATTCACCGACAGCCAACGTCGTGCCGTTGCAGATCAATTGCGTGCTGTGATCGCACGGGGTCTGGAGGAGACACTGTGGGACGACATCCTGGACCCGAACTGGCAGGCAGACTGGCGCGCCGCAGTTCGGTCTCTCTCCGCAATTGAACGTACGAGCGCTAACGATCGGCTAGAGCAATTGGATGAGGCTGGCGAGATGCGTAGCGCCGAGTACCAGTACATCAGATCGATGCATACTGCCGCAGACGAAGGTAAGAGTTCTCAAATAGACTGGCTTCGTATTTCGAAGACGGCTCTTTATACAAGAAAGCGCGCCGCAACACTGGCAGATCTTATTCAAGCTCATGGCGTTTTTTCAGAATCCGCATTCGGAACCCGCAGTTTCGGAGTCGACCAACTGATAAAAACCGACCAGGGAATACACGCGTTGGAGATAGCGCTGCGGCGACTGAAACAAGAGGTTATTGCCTCCTGCGTTATGGAACTCATCACTTGCGGCGCCGTTCCACCGTATAGGGAAGTGCTCGGTGGCAAGCTTGTCGCAATGCTCATGCTTAGTCGTGACGTTGCTTCCCACTTTAAGCGACGCTACGCGGGCAGGGTGAGCTTGATTGCTTCCGCACTTGCTGGCCGACCGATTACTCGGCCAGCTCGTCTTGCTGTCCTAACGACCTCGAGTCTATACGCCTTTGGAAGCAGCCAGTACAACCGGATTCGTATACCGTTCAAGGATGAAGCGCTTTCGTACAAACGGATTGGAGTTACGGAGAGCTTTGGAACTGTACACTTTGCCCCAGATACCGTTTTGCATTTGGGCTCTGTGTCACGCTTAGCTGGGGACAACCGCCGTGACATCAACAATCTTTTTGGCGAGGGCACTAGCGCGAAAATGCGATTGATTCGGGGGGGCTTGGAGGCGCTGGGCCTGAACTCTAGCAGCTTCTTGCAGCACCACTCACCTCGGCTGCTATATGCTGCAGGACTTTGTTCGAACCTTGAAGACATGCTTCTCGGACTAGGCGAAACGCCAAAATACGTGCTACCGGCCGGACCGCGAGGAACTGAAATCATTGTAAACCATTGGAAGGTTCGATGGCTTTCCGCACGTGTCTCGCGTCCCGACATTCTTGAACGCCTTCATGAACAGAGGTTTGAAGATTACCGACTTGGCCTTGAAACCGCAAGGGAAGGCAAGATCACCATACACGCACCTGTCGTGATCCAGGGCCATATAGATTCGTCACAGGTCGGAGCGCAAATCCAATCACCACCTGAGCAGTCCTTTGTCGAAAGGCTCTATAGAAGCTCAAAGAGCTATGCAGACCGGATGAGCCCGAAAGAGATTGAGGCAATCCACGTTGATCTTGGCGTTGACAAGTATCTCCTCGAAGAGGCTTCGAGGGGCAAACAGATCGTCGTCACTGGCAACCCAGGCGATGGGAAGACCCACCTGATCGAAAGGTTGCGCACAAAACTGGAGAAGCTTGGCGCGAGAGTCATTACCGATGCGAATGCATGTTCTGACCAGGAAATCTTGAGGGCATGGAAGGCCTCAGTCAAAGATAGCCGACCTCTTATCCTTGCAATCAACGAATGGCCGCTGTACGTGCTGCAGCGCCTGTCGCGGCAACAGCATTTCACCCCGGTGGACGAAGCCATTCGACAAGTGACAAGCGCCAGGTACTTCGTCAGTGAGCAGCGACCGGACTCTCCGAAGCAGCGCGTGACCGTCATCGACCTTAGTCTCCGCAACTTGCTCTCACCGCCTGTAATTGAAGCTGTTATGGATCGTCTCACTGCCGATTCATACTATGAAGGCCTTAACCGAGCTGATCCAGTTCTGGCCAACCGTGATGCCTTGCGCCATCACCAAGTTCGAACTCGATTGGTTCAACTTCTGCAGCTTGTGGCTGCTCGAACCGGGCATGTCCCAATGCGTCAGCTAATAGGCTTGGTGGCCTTCTTGCTTACAGGGGGGCAACCCGCAAGCGATCGCCTTAGGATTGGTCAGGACGGTGCTGCGTCACTGTATTCAACCCTGGCCTTCGACGGAGGGGAAGGTCCACTTTTCGACTCCGTGAGGGCTGTGTTTGATCCAGCCAGGATTACACATCCTTATTGGGATGAACGGTTGTGGCTCGGAGAAACAAACCCGAGCGACTGGATTGGCCAGCCTCCGCCCCGGCCCGCAACTCTTCCAGAATCTGAGCGAGCAGAAGCACATCGGGTGATAAAGCGCCGTTTCTACTTCGAACATGCCAATGGTGATGACCTACTTGGCCTTGTCCCTCGAGACGAGATAGAATTTGAGCGTCTTCTTGGCAAAAAGGAAGAAAAGCCGACGGGCATTGTTAGGGATATGGTGCTCGCGCTAAACCGCTTTTATGAGCCTAGATCTCCCGTAGATCAGCGTGAAAGACTGGTCCTTTGGCAGAGCCATCGATATGACGTGCGTGCGCCTCTTGCTTTCGTCGCCGTCCACAACATTAGCCACAATCAGCTGAGAGTCGAACACGCAAAGTTGGCGCAATGGGTGGAGGCATGGTTGCCGCGGGCACAGATGGACCGTCGAAGCTTCGCCCTTGTAGCTTCGGCTGCTGGGAAGGACATAGCGCTACTTGAGGTGGATCGCGAGCTATACCTAACTCTTTTTGAATCGCACCGGGGCCTCGGGAGGGCAAGCTGGTCTAGGACCGCGACCCGTCGCATCACTCGGTTTGTTGATCAGATTCATGGGGCAGTCGAGAAGCAATCCGATGTGGAAGATATTCGCGTAAGGAACGTGGATAGTGAACTCGATGAGCGGTTCGCCATTCAGCGACTCCCGTCTAGGTACCAGCTGTAATGCCTCTAGACTGCAAATTGCTACTTGATTCAGTTTTCGACGAGGAGTTCGGGCTGAGACTGAGCAACTTTTCGATCAAGCCTGTCCATGTTGCAAATGGTCTCTGTCGAGCGCTAACTGGTCGCACTTATGAAACCGTCGCACTTAATAAGTCGTTTCGCCGATATGTTAGGAACCAGAAGCTGGGTGTGGATCAAGAACGCAATCCCAACTCAAGTGTCTTGGCGCAGTTCGGTCAAGCTTTTCAGGCTCTCCATGGGACAGCACCAAACGAACGTAGTTTGACCAGACTCCGCGCGCTTGCATTGGATGTCTTCGGGGCCGACGACGGCGTCTATGAGCAGCCAGACAAGTCCTCCTTCACCTTATCCAACGAACGGTTCGCTACTCGTGATCCGTCAGACATGCGTGCAGGGGCTTTCCTGTCCAAGCTTCTTACGGTGATTCCGAAGCTGGGAACTGATGCAGCTGATGTGCTTCGGCTCCTACTGAGCACAGAAACTGATGCCTGGACCACTCTGGCGCTGCCATTACTTGCCATAGGTAACGTACGCGAAGAATCCGAAGGATCGGAATCAGCTATGCGAGCCGCCAAGAGTGAGCACCTTTTCGAGAGCGTGCAAGGACATTTTATGTCGCCCACCCTTGGCGGGCTACGCAGCGCACTTGACCGGCTTGGCCGTTTTGAACGAACATCAGGCTCAAAATTGAACTCGCTACGCCGGTTGGTGCTCTTCGGCTGTTTCGCGATCCACGTGCATGTGGTGTCGCGATGGTCTGAGCGAAGTACACAAGCGCCGCGACCGGCCATGCTGTTTGATATGCATGACGGGACAGTGACCTCTGTAAGGGACGCGAGCCGTTCAACGCTCCGGGCCTCCGGGGATGCAATTGAGGGGCTAATCCGGATGCGACTGAAGGAGACTGTTGCATCGGAGTTTGGCTCAACAGCGCGGGCACTCGAGAAGGCGATATCCGGCTCCGGAAAGTCCCAAACGCTGCAGACAACTTTTCACAACTACCTGGCGGGCGGGGTGGAAGCAACTGAAGCACTGTCTCATGCGATTGCTGATGAGGCATTCGCTGCAAATGGTGAGCATCCAATCGGCGCCCTCGTGGAACTGGGCAGACGGGCCGGCTTTTTGTCACCCTGGTCCAATCAAGGCCGTGGAGGAAAACTGCACAAACGCTACACAGCGACCGCGGAGTTTCTGGAGACTTTAGTCGCCGCGACCGTTGAGCCTGAAGAGCCTCTTGAATTCCCGGAGTTCTTAGCGCGCGTGCGCGACTCTTACGGGATTGTCTTTGGCCGTCCGGAGGATGACGTGGCGATCCGCGAGAACAATCTCCGCGGAGGGCAGTTCGGGCCTCCTACATCGATCAATGAGGAAGATCTCAGGCATAATACCGAGCAAATGCGACGTCTCGTGGTGGAATCTGGCTATGGGAAAGCGTACGCCGACGGAAGGACGCTGGTGACCACCAGGCTTCAGGGATCTTTATGAAAAGACTATCTCTCAAGACACAAAGCGAACTCCTGGCGGATCTTATCACTGAGGCGATTCGCTCAAACCACGGAGCTGTTGGGGTGCTCGTCCGCGACGTGCCTCCTCCGGATCCTCACAGGTTATTGTCCTCCATTGTTGCCTTGCAGCGAGAGATCGGGGACATTCGCGTCGCCTATGTCCGTCAAGGGGGGGAGGCTGCGGGAGCTATTTTAAAACTCCCCGAGGCAACTTTCTCTTGCTCAATTGAGCAGGCTGAGCGTTGGCGAAACGACGCGAAATCTGACGCTCTTATCGTTGTCGTTGCGCACGGCGACGAACCGAAACTATCTTCTCTTGAAGATTTTGCGGTCATCAGCACTCGCGACCTCAAGCGAATTCTCGTAGCCCAAGCTCTCTCCAAAGAGGCGAGCAAGAACGAAGTACAGGCTCGGTGGTGGAGCCTTCTTTCGAGCGACGAAGCAGTAGGGCTTGGCCAACTACTCGACTACTATTTGTCATTAGCGGACAAAACGGGTGGGGCGTTCCTCGATGCATCGAGCCGAGAGATCAGCCGGCTTGGTCTTCTGCCTGATCCGGAATTGTTCAATAATCCGAAAGAGCAAGCAGTTAAAACTCGACTACAAATGAACCGCGACCTAGTTGCAAGGCTTCAGGAACTATCACCTCGGGACAGACGCACGATTTCACGAGTGCTGAGCGAAGAAAAGGACCCGGATTCGAAGAAGCGACTGCAAGAGGCAGTCAAACAACTTGAGAATCTTCGTTGGGAGGGTATCGGACTTCAGGCACTGACTTTTGACATGGCCGAGAGACTTGTCAGAGCTCGCGCTAAAAAGCAGCCACCCGAAGGCCCACAGCGCCCTAGAGTTGAGAGAGCAGGTTTTGTAGCCGCACAAAGCTTGGTCGACGAGAGCAGGAGTGCCGACACTACGATTATTTTGGAGGATCTCCAGCGGCAGCTCAACGGCTTGGATGAGTCTCGGATGCGGCCACAAGCACTAAGGGTTTCGCTCCCAGATTCGGGCACGGAGGCAACCGCTACAGCAAGGCTTGATACAATTGGCGTGCTTTGCAAGCTGCTAGATGATGGGGCCTACGGCGGACTGATCGAAGTTGAAGCGCCCGACTTGGAGAGCGCGCTAAGGCGGTTCGACGCACAGCAACATCTAGTTGCTCGATGGGAGCGGAGCAGATTGGTAAATCTGCTCACTAGCATTTCGTCTTACAAAGCTGGGATAGACCTTGCAGAAGCCTTTAAGAAGTATGACGAGGCACGAAGCAAAGTCCTGCCCCACCTCAGGACTCTTGCAGTAGAGCCACTTGCAGTCGGGGCGAATGCGTCGACACGAAATGATTTGCTAGCGTTCATCGCTACCTACGAAGAGATGAACCGGACCGCTCAGGACCATTACCAGCATTTGTTCGACAATATCGGTCCGGACGCCCACGCGGTTCTCGGTGAAATACTGCTACTGGAAACGTTGTTGATTCGGACAAGTGGCAGGGCTTACGCGATTGCTGCACCCACACACCCACTCTACATCTGGCACTACGCGCGCTACTGCGAGATCGTCCACGATCAGCGTGCAAAGCTTGATGAGCGAGATCGAGAGCTAGTCATTCAGGCAGCAGTACATTTGCCAAATTTTCTCACATCGTTGTTTGTGCCTGCCGATGCTTGGGGACAGCCCTTGCTGCTCCCCCACATCGGAAGGCTAGGACCCTTGCCCTATTTTGGAGAGAGAGTGGAGGCTAGCGCAGCGGATGACGGCGCTGCTTCCGTCCGGGCGCTTATTGAGGCTCATCTCGCCTTGGAGCCGCATACCCGTTTAGGTTTCCGCCTTGCTCTCGTGGACCCACCCAACGCCGGCGTTTACCTCACAGCTCTTGCTGATCTGGCTGATGCCGGGTATTTGCAGGGTGCCCATGTGAGCGTATATCGCCACCCACAATCCAGACAGGGCGTCGAACTTCGCCTAGATGATTCCGAAGAAGAGCGTATCGCCCGTCTGTTCCGCGCAACCACAACCGCCAGACGTTTCACGTATGAGGTCCGAGAGCTTCAGCAAGTAGACGTCGGACCACCTGAAGGGGATTTCCATCACCTTGCAGTCATCTTTGACAAGAGTGGCGGACATCCGAATGCTGCCAGAGCCGCCCTACACCCAATCCAGCCTCTCGCCCTCCCCCGCAGGATTCGCTTTAGTCCAATTCGGGGAACCGTCGAGTTGGAGCCTGCATCCGGCGGACCCTTCGAGTCATACGACAAACTAGTGGGACATTTGTCCAACGGTGCCGGTGCCTCCTATCTCTCGGTTCACCAAGACGCACAGCTTAGAAAAGCGCTCCAGGAGATCGCATCCCGCACGCCATGGACGGCGGTGGCAGACCGTAAGGTCGACCGGGACCTCGCGATAGGTGCACTTAGGATCTCGACCGACCACGAGGGAGAGCGCGATGTCGCGGCCTTCTCTCGATCGACAGTTGCATTCCGGCGACCTTTGGGGGATGTCGTTCGTAACTATAACGCCTACATCAGCGAGCAGGCGCTTGATGAGCTCCTCCAACAGTTGAGCGATCTGCTTGATGCTGGTCTCTTGTGCCTACGACCTGACCATTCGGGCAAGACCAACCACAACCGAATCAAGGGGTTGCTCGGCACCTTGATTGCTGCGCGGTGGTATCGACAGACGGGGGCCAATGACAGATTACTTGTCAGTCTTGACAGTGCTGACGCGCGCAGATGGATGCATCTGTCGGATGATGCTCTACAAGCGGACTTGGTCGGTTTTGAGTGGTCTGACGACTGCTGCACGGTAAGTGTGATGGAAGTCAAGGCTGTGCAAACCTCGTCCACTGAGTTTGTTCTCAGCCGTGAAGGACTTATCGAAGGCCCTGCGGTAGAACAAATGTTGTCTACAAGGCGGCTACTTCAGACGGTGTTCGCAGCAGATAGAGGGCAAGAGCTAATAACAACGCCGGCTAGGCGAGAGATCCTAAGGGAACACCTCTACCGCGAATTAACCAAAGGATCATATTCAGCCCAACAGCGTGAGCGATGGGCCGATCGTCTGCAGCGGCTCCTCGATGGGAACGTGAAGGTGGAACTTCGGTGTCATCTCGTGAGCGTTCGTCTCGGCGTGGACTCGGCAACGCTCGGAACGCATGCCGTCGCCGCCAGAGATGGCGAGTTGACGATCCCCACGCAGATTACGGAGCTAAACGAACGTGAGATCCCGGCACTCGTCCCGCCTGGTGACCGGCCGGCACCGGAAAGTGGATCTGTCCCACGCCATGAGGACCTGGAGGGACCTTTGCCAAGGAACGAGCCGGTGACGCCTGTTGCAACGCGAGAATCGGCAGCCGGCTCGATTGCAGAAGGGACAGCAGCAGAGTCGCCAACGGCGTCGGCGGACTCCATCCAACGTCCGCGGGCACTCATTGGTACAGCCCCTGGCTCCTATGGAAAGAAACGTGAGGTCTGGTTTGACCCAAGCTCGCCGGAGGAAAAACTCCCCAACCCCCACATCGCCATTACAGGCGAGACCGGGAGTGGAAAAACTCAGGCTACAAAAGCTGTCATTGCTGAGCTACAAGGCTCTGGCATTCCAGCCCTTATTCTGGATTTCAAAGACGACTACTCAGACAGCACGTATGCGGAGACCGAAGGTCTTGCGGTTTATGATCCCACTTACCAGCCCCTACCATTCAATCCGCTTTCGCCTCCGGTAGATCCGCGAACAGGTCAGGTGAATGCGAATTACCACACGCATCAGATCACTGAGATTGTAAAGAGGGTGTATGGCCTCGGCGACCAGCAGGCTTACCGGCTACGTGAGGCCATGAAGACAGTATATGAGCACGCAGGCATTCCTACGTCATCATTCGCTCCAGAGAAGAGGCAAGCCTTCCCGCCTTTCGAGGCAATTCGAGATCAATTGTCGTTGGACAAGGAAAACAACGCGCTTCTGGGGCGAATGTCGCCCGTTTTCGACCTTGGTCTATTCGTCTCTGGTGAGGCGGAGGTGGGATTTTCGACTGTAATAGCTTCGAGCACGGTAGTTCGGCTCGGTCAGTTGCCAGGGAATGAAACAAAAAACTCAGTCGCCGAGTTCTTTCTCTTGGCACTCTACAACTACCTAATCCGTCAGCCACAGATCCACGCATTGAAGCGAATCTTGGTGCTTGATGAAGCGTGGCGGCTCGTCGAATCGCCATTCCTCGAACCACTGATGCGTGAGGGGAGGGCATTCGGCCTGGGTGTCTTTGTCGCGACTCAGTTTCCTGCAGACTTGCCCCCTGCTATCAGCGGCTCTACCGCAACGAAGC
>Ga0187861_10004387_pt1 | contig 11822 bp, 11 predicted proteins | sample June2016WEW_10_1_3_FD_132986 | JGI IMG/M metagenome (GOLD analysis project Ga0187861, IMG submission 132986) | Peatland microbial communities from SPRUCE experiment site at the Marcell Experimental Forest, Minnesota, USA - June2016WEW_10_100 | ecosystem: Environmental > Terrestrial > Soil >...
AGTGTTCAGTAAGAGTTGACTTATTTCCAGTTACAACAACTAGAACATAATCGGGATTGTTGTCTTTATTTAAATCACACTTGAAAAATGAGTTGTACATCGGATTTAAGGAATCCTCGGAAAGTTTTGCAATTTTCCAACCTTGCAACTTTTCGTCCAGTGCAAATGAAGCACCCGAAGGTAAAACTGCTGAAATAGGATACGTTAGAGTGTCATGTTTTACAAAGACTGCCGGACTTTTTGGCTCAGGATTCTTTGGAGATACATTCTGTAATACGAATCCATCAGGGCTGGTATTTAAAATAGTGAATCTTATCGGCAGAGATGCTAATACTTCAACCGCATGGCCATCTTTCATGGCTGGTTTGAAAATCCATTTTAAGCTGCATTCGAGGGCAGATTTATTAAATATCGCATTGCTACTCTTTAAAACTGTGGCTTGTCTAACAGAACCTTCCGAGGTAAGCCAACAATCAACAAATACAATTCCTTCAATCTTGTCTTTAAATGCTTCAGGTGGATAAAGAGGATTGAAGCGCTGTAAAGGTTCTGGCATTACATCAATCGGTGTAAAACGAGACGGAGGAGTTCGATTAACATCTCCTTTGTAATATGCGGAGTCTTTTGTAAGTACGATTTCTCTTGATTGGGCAAAGATATTTCCAGCAATCGGGAATAGGAAATAAATAAGCGCTGACAACTCTAATCCTTTTAGTATTATTCGATTCATATTGATTATTATTCCTTGCCAGCTAACGGATGGGCGCTAAGCTGCGGCGCTGATAATTTTCAAAATGCTGATAACGAAACGAGTTCATGCGATAAACCAAATTAATGACTACCCAACCAACGAGGTACTGAAAAGTTAATAATAAAAATCTAAACCCACCATTAGCCATGCTTAACGTCCATACGCTCATTCCGTCAGCTTGAGCGCTTGGTTAGGTTGCGTTTTATTGATTTCACTTTTTGGGGGATGATATCCTTTCCTTAAGTTTTGCCACCTTAGGCATATTTACAGAATACGAAATCGACTATTTCTATTCCGGTTGTTGGGATACCCCAACCGGAACAAGTGATGCCACAAAACGCCACGCACCTGGATCAACATTGAATTTGATATACAGACTGTCTTCACCCGCTCCGGAAACTCCGGAGACTTCGGCAATGAACGTGCCCAGATTCCAAACGGTATGTCCATTTGCTGTTATCGACTGCCAAGCAAGTTTCCTGGGTATTCCGACAAGTGCTTTGGTTCCCGATGGAGAGGCAAGATTCATAATGAACTGGCTTGCAGATAGAGAATCGTTCACTGTGATGTTTCCCTTAATAGACGGTACGACCATGTTAATTGCCGTCAGATGTGCCATCTGCGGCAAAACGCTATAGCTGCTCCAACCCGCCGCAGTGGGAGAGACGCCTGCGATATACTGCGAAAGGACTGTGTTCGGTGCGTTCCAGCCGTGATTGATCGTGCCATCCTTCAATCCCGTCCACACTTCCCAGAGAGTCGTATAGTTTGCATTGACCATTGCGGCGTAGCGGTTTTTCATTCGCTCGAGAGCAAGAGAATCGCAGTTCATCTTACAGAGAGCCTCGAGCACATACTTTTCCATATAGGGGCTGGCAAATGTCCATTGTGCCAATACATTTCGAATTCCCACAAAATGCTGCGGTTGCGCAAGCCCGGCTATCACTGCCATCGCATTTGCGCGATCATCGGGTATCGTGACCGAAGAAGACATGAAATATTGACCGGCGGTTTTCCAGTACGAGGAAACGAAATTAGACGATATGCTGTTCATCCGCGTGCGGTACCCGGCGGTGTCTCCGGCGTATCCGCTCATTGCCGCCATGGGAATCGCGGCCTTCAGCGCTAGGTAATACCACGCATTGTCAAGTATGTTCATGTCGATATTATCTCCCCAGTCTCCCCAGTTCCATTCCCCGTTTCGATGAATCACTAGTCCGTTGCTTCCCATTGTCCAGACGCTCAGGTATTTTCGAACGGCAGGATAGGCGGCGCAGATGGTCGCGCTGTCGTTGGTATTACAGAAGTAGGTCCAGAAACCGTACCATCCGATACTGGCGAGCATCTGGAGCGGCAGTTCCGAAGTCCACGCTTTTGACGGAGGTGAAAACAGCGTGTTGTCGGCGCGCTGCCACCCGGTTAACACCGCGATGTCCTTGCGGATACAGCCGTGGGCGTTGGTGTCGAGTGTATAAAAAACTTCGCCAAGCTGGTTGCAAATGTCGCCCCACCACACCGCCCGCTCGCGATCCGGACAATCCATGAAATCATCGTGCATGCAGACATATAGTGTCCGGGCTGCTTTCTGCCAGAGTTTGTTGTAAAAAGGGTCGCTACACGCGAACTGCCCGGTGAATTCCGCCGGGTATCCGATTTCGCGGTACTGCAACGATTGAATAGTGATGCCAGAGGGAATGGTGTACTTCACCGTATTTCCACTGATCCACATCAGCACTTCGAATTCCTGCGTACCGGCTTTCGTGATATATTCGGCCCGAAGACTGGGGCCGCCGCCGAATTGATACATACTGTCGTACATATCGGTCTGGATATTGATGAGCTGTCCGGCAGTTGGTGCTGAGATGCGCAGATATGCAGATACATGCGCATCATAGGGAAGTTTCGCGTTGATGATACCCCCGTTGGCGGCCGTCGGCAGCGACGCGGCATTTGTATAATCTGTCAATGAACTGGTTTTAAATTGCGGAAAGGGACGTTTTAGCAGGGTGTTCCATGGTGCCGACGGCGGAATACCTTTCGCGGTAGCCGCCGGCCAGTTTGCGTCATTGTATCCCGGCTGCTGCCATCCGCTGATGCTGTCGCTGCGCGCATAGAACCGCACATTGAATTCCGAAAGACGGAAGTTGGGCTGTCCGCCGGTCGTGGAAATCTGATAGGCAGGGTGCACCATCGCTTTCCAGGTGTTGTCGGAACGCACCGCAGTGCCGCCGAAATTCGCGTCGAATAGAAATCCGCCTTTGCCGCTGCTGTGATGGCTGAAGCCCTCTTTCCCCCAGTACCAGACCTGCACTGCGATGGTGTTTGACCCTGATGTTAAGTAAGGCACAAGATTCACGGAATCGTAATATGTATTATTAGGGTTCGGATTGCGCTTAAGTTGGCCCTCGAATAACACGAGCTGGCCATTTATCCAGAGCCAGTATTTTGAATCTGCGGCGATGCGTGCGTACGCGGTCGACGGAACGGATGAAAGCGTTACGGTTTTTCTGAAACACATCCATGTGTTCGACGGGCCGTCGGCGTTCTGCCAGATCCAATTGGCAGTCCACTGGGAATGTGCCGAAACAAAAAAAGTGCCGAGCATTATTAACGCATGCACTGCCTTGTTTTTTAAAAACATCTTACACTCCTAACATGTTTTATCAGCTCTCAAAACGTTTATTTCGTACTTTAACATACTACATAGATATCTTATGTCAATCATTAAGATATTTTTTTTTCTGGAGCCGTAGGACGCGGCGAATTTAGGTTTTATATCTTGTGCGCGCCTCCAAATTAATTGTCTTGCGGTTTACAGATTGCGTATAGCTCCTATGAAAACGCAACCTAACGGACCGGCGCTAAGCTGCGGCGATGATAATTTTCGTAATGCACTAAACGAACTGAGTTCATGCTGATAAATAAATTATTAAACATCCAAAACTTTGCGCACAATGTAATTTGCACCACGCTCATTCCGTCAGCTTGAGCGCCTGGTTAGGTTGCGTTTTGCCGTGAACTTTTAATTTGATACAACTTTTAAAGCTACACATTTTCAATACCACATTGCAAGAACGCTTGAAGAGATTCGTGAACTTCAAAAAGAAGAGGTCGTAATTCTTCGGTGACTTTTGCAAGCTCTTCTTGCGTTAAAGGCTTAAGAGATGATTCACGTATTAATTGTTCATGCGAATCTGTTAAAGCAAACAAAAACCTTGTTAATTTTTGGCAGGCAACAAGAGACCTTTTATCCAAAAGATATTGTTTGCTGCGCCAAGTATCTACAAAATTTGTATACCAATTAAGGAATTTCTCTTTTTGTTGAAGCAAATGATAGACTTGCACTTTTTTACCATTATAATCTATCAGCCCAGTATATTCGGCACTATAAATATGCGATATTAATTGTTCGCAAAAAGCAAATGATCGCTCAAAACGGAAACGTCTAATAAATACATTATGTTCGGCTTTTTTAGCAAGAAGATTGAACCAAGATGCAATGAATACACCGAGAGCGGTTCCGCCCACTCCAATCAAAGCAGTGGTGATGATAATATTCATAAATAAGATTCCTTAAAAATGAGAATGCAAAAACAGTTTTACATGATGTTCAAAACGCAACCTAACGGACTGGCGCTAAGCTGCGGCGCTGATAATTTTCAACATGCACCCAGCGAAGTGAGTTCATGCTGAAAAAGAAATTATTAAGACTAAAACCTATGTCCGCCATGTTTAACGTACCCGGCTGGCAACCGTCAGCTTGAGCGCCTGGTTAGGCAGCCATAAATAAATGTTACTGACCTAAGCGACTGGCTATTAAACTTCCGGCTATCGAAATGATAAGCGCCAATAATATTCCGCCAAGTATAAATTTACGCCTAGATTCTTTTTGATTAAATTGCTGTAAATAATCTCCCCAGCAAAAATTATATATCGGATAATATCTCATAACTAGGCGAAACAATAAATAGATGATTATAAGTGCAGCGATAATATATATACCAGGTTTAAAAAGTGTTAGCAGCGTCATATCCTCGGTAGTACGTTGAGTCATTATAATTGCCTCAATCGGATCTTTTAATTGACCACTTTTCCATTTTTGTTCAATCAAATCCGCCGTATGCTTACCTCTCTCTGTAAGAGACGGCAAATAGAACAAGATTGAAAACATCAAGATTAAAGCAATAGCAATTGGAGAAAAGAAACTAAATGCTGTACTTGATAAAATCTGATTTGGAGAGAACCTTTTAATCTTTAAAATTCTTTCTTCAATAAGGGAGCTTGTAACAAAAACCCAGTCTCGAGATGCTCCGGAAATTCGTTGCCTGATAGTAACGCTGTCCCCTTCTTCCTTTTCATTCGCTTCTATCAAGCTTATGATAATACGAGTGGACCTTTTTGCTTTTCCAAGATCAGATTTCAGTTGAAGATATACAATTTGACGAGAACCGGTATTATCCTGCTGAACTACCTCATCTATAGAATGAGTTTCTGCAACAATACCATTTCGATATTTAATTAAAAAACAATCTGAAATTTTTTCAACAGAATTAGCTTTGGATAATTGTTCATGGATAACATCGATCAGGCGTCTTAATTCTTGTTCAGTTAAGATAAATCCATGTCGATAAGATTTCTTTGATTCAACTAATGTAGTTTCCATTTTAATCCTCTCTTGAGTTTATGGCTGCCTAACGGATTGCGGCTAAGCTGCCGCACTGAAAACTTTCAAAATGTACTAAACAAAACAAGTTCATGCTGAAAAGTTTATTATTAAACATCCAAACCTCTGCTCGCCATGTAAAATGCACCCACGCTCATCCGGTCAGCTTGAGCCGCTGGTTAGGGCGCAACATGTTTAATCGGAAACTGTTACGACTTGTTGATCCGAGTATTTTTCCATCGGACATAGGTTATACCGAATACTACAAATATAAACCACAACAGTAAGATTCCCATTGAACCTTTGTATCCGGCGTCTGGAATTATTCGAGGAAGTAACATCCAAAAGGCAAAAAAGGCAGCGAACAGAATAACGAAATAAATCCATAAAGTCGGAGTGAAACCTACTATTCGAAGAAGTGCTCCACAGTTATGACATTTGAGATAACCCTTGATGGCTTGTTGAAAACTGACACCACGTGTAAACGCAGTGCAATATCGTAACATACTTATTGCTTGTTGACCACAGGATGGACATATCATAATGCCTCCAAGTTTTTTTTATTGTTGCGCCCTAACGGATGGCGGCTAAGCTGCCGCGTTGATAACTTTCAAAATACACTAAACGAAACAAGTTCACGCTGAAAACTAAATTCATCTGCACTCAACCAACGAGGTACTGAATAGCTACTTATGAAAGCGTAGACCCACCATTAGCAATGTAAATTGCTCCCACGCTCATCCGGTCAGCTTGAGCCGCTGGTTAGGCCGCACTCTCTCACGATGGTGCCGGCAATGGGGGTAGATATGGTCGCTCAATAATTCCTTGCAAGACCTTAATATCCGTGAAGGGTCGACCGATAGATCCTTTCCACTCGGCAAGACCTACAGTTGCGATTGTTAAGACCACACTGACGATCGGTAAAGGCAGGGCGGTTGCTGAAGCACCAATGCCCAGCGACACGCGCAGGCTACGCAAGACATCGTCCTTGACTTTGCCGGGTAGGTTTGCACTGGCAGCGATATCGTGCATAGCTTGAATTCTCTTCTGATCCGCCTCATTTGCCAAAGTGTACCAGTTGACTTGGTCACTAGCAACCTTGATGGCTGAAACGATGTCGAGGAGCGGTTCTATCTTTCGACGGATAAAACCTTGGCGAATACCCTCCAAAATGGAAGCACCCCAAGTAGTGCAACGAGTACGGTCAGCGTGAGATGAATTCCCCAGTGCTGTCTTTCGGAATGCGTGGCGAAAATAATACGATCTTTCCTGTTGAAGGACGTCGTGGTACTGTATAGTACGCGCAAAGACGTCAAATGCGTAATTGCATCGTTCATCCGGAAGGTTCAATACTGTTAATAGGTTGTCTGCAGGCTTGTTGCGCCAGAAGTCATCAACTGCGCGACAAGGGACATGTCTAGTATTTTGCCCGACAATTTCGGGAGTCTCGCGATGAAAGAGCACCAAGTCACGCACCTTCTGCTCTTTTTGACAAAATTCATAGAAACGGTTATATTCAACGGCGAGACGAGCCGGAGTGAGCTCGATTGAATCCGCGAAGGCGTTGAGCTTCAAGTGAAGCAATCTATGATCTAGTGCAATCCGAATCGAATTGGGGAATAATGTCATGTCTAGGTGATCGGCAGCCTGCCTCGATGGAAGAGGAACCGTTACCGATTCGTGATTTATTAGCACGTCTATAAAATCAACCAAGCTTTCTTCGGCCCAAGGATCGCGGTACTCAAACCTGAATAATGAGTCGACACCCCACGCAGTTGTGATATCAAGCGCGGCATGAGGTGCTATGCTATTTGTAGTAGGGAGAGTGCTCATTGCAATTCCTTTATTTATTTAAGGTGCGGCCTAACGGACTGCGGCTAAGCTGCCGCGTTGAATAGTTTCGTGATGCACCCAAGGAAACAGGTTCACGCTGTCAACTAAATTATTAAGCACTAAACCTCTGTTAGCCATGTTGATTGCTCCCACGCTCATCCGGTCAGCTTGAGCCGCTGGTTAGGTGGCCGCCTTCGAAAAAATATTCAACGTTCTTAATCATTTTTTATTGGAGCTAACCTGTTTTTTAATAATAAAGGTAGCCAGAACCTTTGAAGATATTCTACGATCATATGGAGAAAATACATATTGGAAAGTATCAATGTCACCCCCACCTTTATAAGGTAGCGACACAAAGTCAATCGAACCTTTCCACATAGGCCCATCAATGTTGGGACCAGAGAATAGTGTAGAACCAACGGAATCGAGATATTTCACTGATGATCCAAATGATATATTCAACTGCTCTTCTTGGGTTCTGACCGACACTGATGTCCCCCAAAGGGATGGATGAGTAAGTACATATTGATGCTCTAACCATGCTTCTTTAATGGGAACGATAGAATGGTCGGGTGGATAAATGAAATCGGGAATAACCGAATAAGCACATATAAACACGTTCAAAGATTTTGATTCAGCGATGGAATTACTAAAATCTTGCGGATACCAATCTTGCATGGTACGACTACACCAACCCAAAAAGAGACAAGAGAACATAGCTAAAATTATAATTGTGACAATAAGACGATTCCGACTCAAGAGGTATTTGGTCATTGGGACTTAATCAAGATTGCTAATATTGCAAAGTGTTTTTAAACTTCATTCAGTGTTAAGATATTTTATATGCGGCCACCTAACATGTAATTAGACAGACATAGTCTGTATTTTGTCCGTAATAGGATGATATATAGACTTAGTGTTTGTTTTTGTAATATTACACACTATACATCCCGCTCAGGAGAAATATCAAATGCGTGATGCTTTATTCTCATAAGGCGTCATTCTGATAATACGGAATTTATGGTACTTTAGTATACCTCACTTGCGAGTAATACGTTTCTTCCCATGGTCAATTTAATTTTTATGATTCGCATGATCTTGTGTGATTATTTACTCGCATTTTTTCCCCAGCGTTTTAAAATGTGTTGAATATCCGCGATGCGAATCGGTTTTGTAACGTAATCGTCCATTCCGGCTTGAAAACATATTTCTCTATCACCTTCCATGGCATCGGCAGTAACCGCAACAATAATTGGCCGCTCTTCCCGTTTTTTGTTGGAGACAATCGTGCGCGTTGCTTCCAATCCATCCAGCACTGGCATATGAACATCCATGAAAACAATATCATAGAGCTTTTGTTCAACGGCTTCAAGGACTTCGATCCCGTTCTGAGCAAGATCTGCTGTATACCCAAGTCGCTGAAGTATTTGGATTAACAGTTTTTGATTGACGGGATTATCTTCCGCTACAAGTATCGTGAGAGCGAGCTTATCACCCAGTGGTTCTATCGGTATCTGTTGAGTTCTCAAGAATGGTCGTGCAGTACCAGCGATTACCTCCATGATAATATTGTACAGTTGATCATTCTTAACTGGTTTCATGACCGTTGCAGAAAAAAGATCAGCTATCTGAAGTCCGGGATCTGTCACTCCAACGGATGAAAGTAGTATAAGAGGCAGAGATTCTCTGGACCGGAGAGCACGCAGCTCTTTCCCCAGCAGGCGGCCGTCCATTTCAGGCATCATCATATCAAGAATAGCGAGATCGAATGGATCACCCTGACGAACCCACTCAAGTGCCTCGGCTGGCGATGAAGTGGTTCGAGTGAGTAGTCCCCACTGCTCAAACTGCCTGTGGAGTATTAAAGATTCGTCGCGTTATCATCCACGATCAATACCCGTCTACCGCTCAGTTCGGGTGCTTTTCCTTTCAAATGGATCTTTGGAAGAATAAAGTCAGCAGGAGGAACTGAGGATTTAATAGTGAAGAGAAAGGTTGATCCTTTTCCCCACTCACTTTCAACCCGGATTGTTCCACCCATGAGTTCTGTCAAACTCTTCGAGATTGCAAGCCCTAATCCTGTGCCACCAAATCTGCGGGTAGTAGAAGAGTCCACCTGCGAAAATGCCTTAAAGAGCATATCTATTTTATCCGCCGGTATGCCCATGCCGGTATCCTTTACAGTGAAGTTTAGCTCTAACTGATCTCCTAGGCTCCACAATAATTTTGCCGAAACATAAACTTCCCCCTGCTCTGTAAATTTAATAGCATTACCGACAAGATTAACTAGAATTTGGCGGATGCGTTGTATATCCCCCACAATAAATTGAGGCACCTGAGGATCGATCCAATATAGCAAGTCAAGCTTCTTCTGCGATACCTTTGTTGAAAAAAGGGTGAGGACATCTTCGATGCACATTTTCAACTCAAATGGATTCTTCTCAAGTTCTAACTTGCCGGACTCAATCTTCGAGAAATCGAGGATGTCATCAATAATGGTCAGGAGCGACTCTCCACTCACTTGGAGAGTACTAACAAAATCTTTCTGCTCGGGAGTCAGTGGCGTCTGCAAGAGCAGATCTGTCATGCCGATGACACCGTTCATAGGTGTTCTGATCTCATGACTCATCGTAGCGAGAAACGCGGACTTTGCTCGTGTTGCTTCCTCCGCTATTTGTTTGGCTCGTTTGAGTGCTTCCTCTGTCTTTTTGCGTTCTGTAATATCCAAAAATGTGACGACAGCACCAACAATCTTTCCATCACGACGTTCAGGATGCGACCAATATTCGGCCGGGAAACTTGTTCCATCAGCTTTCCAAAGTACATCATCCTCCACATGTGATTTTTCTCCTTTTCGGAACGCCTGAAATATCCGACATTCTTCAATAGGAAAAGGTATTCCATTGGCATATTTAGAGTGAATCTGCCAATGCATGTTCTTTCCTAATAATTCGTTAGTGTTTTTGTATCCAAGCATTTGGACGCAGGCGTTGTTACAGAATGTACAGTTTCCATCGAGGTCGATCCCATATATTGCTTCTGCCGTTGAGTTTAACAGAAGAAGTATTTGATCTTCACTCTCACGCAACGCTTCCTGCGCTTTCTTGTGTTCGGTAATGTCACGGGCAATACTTTGAAATCCAATTATTTCTTTGTCCTTATAATATGGTATTGAACGGACTTCTATGCAATGTACAACTCCATCTTTCCCGATTACTTCATATTCTGCACTTGTATTTATTTTTTCTCCTTTTTTAAGAGCCGCTAATCTATCATTAAAAAGGAACATGTATTGTTGCGGCACAATGTCCCCTAGCTTCATAGAAAGAAGTTCTTCCTCGGTGTATTTGAGGATATCACACATAATCTGGTTTACGGATAAAAAAGTACCGGATAAATCCAAAACGAAAATTCCATCTGGACTATGTGTTACTAATGTTCGATATTTCGTCTCGCTTTCAAATAATGCTTCTTCTGCCTGCTTATGCGCGGTGATGTCGCGGCTGATCCCCACCAGACCAACGATTTTCCCTTGTGGATCACGCAATGGCACCTTGGTAGCCAAATGCCAACCGGTCTTATTCGATGAAAAAACTGTCGGCTCCTCACGGTTAATCAATGCCTCCCCCGATTGGATAACGTGTTGATCATCAGACCAATAGCGAGTTGCTAATTCAGACGGGCGAAAGTCAAAATCGGTTTTGCCCGTAACCTCTTCCTGTGATTCGGCACCAAGATAGCGTATGTGCGCAAGGTTGTTCAGTAAAAATCGGCTTTCGGTGTCTTTGACGTAGATACGATCCGGCAGGCTGTCAATCAGCGTGTGCAACAGGTTGCGCTCTGTTGCTAGCGCATCTTCAGTTTGTTTTCTCTTTCGTTCAGCAAACGTTCTTCTTTTCACCTGTTTGCGAAGAGATTTCAACTCACGAATCAACTCTGATTTAATTCGGTTCTCGTCTTTCATAACGTTCTTCCTTTTAACGAACGAGTGTCAAATCTTTTCAGATGCCTATCGTACTACATGAAAGATAATGCAGGCTCATCAAGATTATGTTACGTTATTTTTTCTGAATTGCTGATAGTGCTTAATCCATACATAAGCATTTTAGTTCTCTGCTTGTCGAATCAATATTGATTTCAGTGTTCTGTGCAACCGGACCAGCGAATGTGCGAGATACTTATGGCAAGGATAAAAAGGAGTATTTGTTTCATTATCATATTTCCCTGTGCTTTAAGGATTTCTGTACTCCAATCATAAAACTGTTGGGGCAGATCCATGGTGTCAGGCGATTGACCAAATGCTAAGTATCCATCCGATAAGAATATCGCTAATAGCAATATCGTCATATGGATTCTCTTAATAGTCTTTGGGAATGATTTAAATTAGGTATATGTAATATTAACCACAATAGAAAAAATCAGCCCTAACGCACTACCAGACGCCAGGGCTGTGGGAGGCTATTATATCCAGTCGGGGAGACTGGATAAGTTACAATTGCGTTGCATATTTTAGCGAGGTAGCAACGCATCAGCAACTTACAAATCGCCAAAGTAATTGTCAACTTCTTGCACACG
>Ga0187861_10004392_pt1 | contig 11808 bp, 15 predicted proteins | sample June2016WEW_10_1_3_FD_132986 | JGI IMG/M metagenome (GOLD analysis project Ga0187861, IMG submission 132986) | Peatland microbial communities from SPRUCE experiment site at the Marcell Experimental Forest, Minnesota, USA - June2016WEW_10_100 | ecosystem: Environmental > Terrestrial > Soil >...
GAAGGCAAAGCGACCAGTTTCGTCTGTTTCATACACGACGACAGGCAGCGTGTCGGTGAGCTCACGGATGCGTTGTTCACTCTCGCGCAGTTTCTGTTCAGCACGTTTCCGCTCGGTAATATCGACGGTGATACCGCGTAAGCCATCAACAGCACCGTCACGCATAATCGCCGTTGAGCGGATGGATGCTGGGAATGTACTCCCGTCCTTCCGCAGTACGGTATACTCAACCCACTCCCAGGCAATTCCGTCCAATCTTTTTCGAAAGTTTTCACGTGCACGCACGTGGTCAGCGGGAATGATGACATCTTCTAACGTCAGCGGATTTTTGAGATCGTCTTCCGTATAACCAAGGCTTGTCATCCCTGTATGGTTTAGGAAGGTGAAGGTGCCGCCGACGTCTGTTTCAAACACGATATCCGGAAGTGAGTCTGTGAGCTCACGGATGCGTCTCTCGCTCTCTTCCAGTTTCTGCTCGGCACGCTTCTGCTCAGTAACGTTCAAGGCGATCCCGCGCATCCCTACCGGAACGCCCTCTCGAACGATCAGTGAAGCACGCACAGAGACCGGGAACGTACTCCCATCGCGCCGCAACCCCGGAAGTCCTATCCATTCGGACGGCTCATCAATTACCGCGTGAGCGATGGTTTCGCGTATTTCTTCGTGTTTGTCGGGGGGGATGAAGTCATACAGCGTCATTCCCCCTTCGACTTGTTCTGTTGTGTAGCCGAACTCATTCAGCCCCGCACGGTTGATAAACGTGATAGTTCCCGCCATATCCGTTTCAAATATCACCTCAGACAGCGACTCAGTGAGCTCACGGATGCGTCTTTCGCTCTCGCGCGCCTTTGCTTCCATTTTATGCTTATAAATCGCCATTTCAATCGCAGCTCTCAGCTCAAGCTCATCAAACGGCTTAACAAGGAACCCGTAAGATGCCGTCGCTGCTGCCCGCTTAACAGTACCCGCGTCAGTATGCGCGGAGAGAAAGATGACCGGTATATCAAAACGTTCTGTAATCTGCTGCGCCGCATCGATGCCGTCCATCTCCCCTTTAAGGACAATGTCCATTAACACCACATCGGGGCGCAATTCACCTGCCTGTGCTATCGCGTCTTCTCCCGTCGCCGCGATGCCGACGACGTCGTAGCCAGTGCCACGCAGCCGGGACTGGATATCCGTGGCGATAATAAACTCATCTTCTGCGAGAATTAGACGAACCATCGGATTATTCCCCATACAAAGTACGTTGCACGTACATAAAGCATCGTTTTTCGCATCGTCACGCTATTTCTGGGGCGTTGCGCTCAGCACGGCAACCCCTCACAAGCACTGCATTTCATCTGCTCTTTAGAAAATTGACTTTCTGTCGCTTCTGCAAAAAACGACGGACTGGTTAAAGAAAGCTGCTCAAATCTTTTTAGAAGCAGACTGAAGGTAACATATCGAGAGCGACGAGGGATAACCTGCGCGCCTTTGTCAGTTTCGATTAATGGGCGCGTGGCGATTAGTTTGCCGTGCTCAGCGGTGGCATGCTTACCGGTTACGCCGCCGGGATGGTTTGAGGGCTGAAAAGGATCCTCTATTCTTCTTTCTTTTTACCGCCGCCGAACAGTCGGGCCCAGATCCAACCTTAGCTATAGGCAATCGCAGAGGTACAGGCTCAAGCTGCTTCTTTAGGTTTTTTACCGAGCGTGGGCTCTGAAATGTCTCTCTTTCGCGGTACGAGTAGCTCCTGTGCGACGTCCATCGTCTGCTGTACGAAGACCGATCCGCCGGTGCGTACTCTTGTTCGTCGCTACGTTCGTCCGCGATCAGCGCCTGACCTTGCGCTTGAGCTGCACGGAAAAGCCCTGCGAGACCGGACACGTACCGGATTTCAAGGTGCCCGAGACCGTGGAGGGTGTGCTCAGCGTCGGCCGTGGCGGGCGAAGACGCCCGCTTCCTGAGCACGTCTACGATGTGCAGTTCTGGAAGGATTCCACGCCGTTTTTGACGCACTAGTCAACGTGAAATGAAATGACAAAAGCCGTTCCGTTCTCTCTGCTCAAGTCGATGGTGCCTCCGAGCTGACCGACTCGCTACCGGACACGGTATTTGAAACGGACCCCAGCGGCAAACCGCAAAGCCTCCTCAAGTTTAGAGCATCGATGATATCTTGTGAGGGCACTCTTTACGAAGAGGTAGCGCCCTTCGTGAGCGCACACGCAGCCCAACGCGATGACGACGCCCGTTACACCCTAGGTCTACTCTCATGGTCTGGAAACATTTGTGAAGGCAAAGAACGCGCGCGGATTACAGAGGATGACTTCGGCAGGCGCAACGATCGGCGATAAGATGCTCGTATGATCTCACGGACATGAGCTCCCCGATATAGGTGGCACTCCACTGTTGGCGCAGTTGCAGGAAATCGAGCCCAAGATGATAACGATCACGGTCACACGCTATGCCAGTCTGCACTGCGCGCTGGGATCTCTGGTCTTGCAGGCGAATGTCGACGTCTTGAGACGGGTCGATCCGGCTGAGCTATTGAAGGTCGGAAGTACAACACCAAATGAACGACAACGTTCACGGTAACCGTCACAGCGACGGAGGACTTTGGAGGGCCGCTACCGCTGGAAGGCGTCACAGATATGGCGTCTTTTATCGTGTCACAGGCGGAGATGGTGTAGTGTATAAGGTTAGCATGTTGCAATGTTCCAATTTGTCTACAACGCAAGCTTCTTGCAGGTTTTGATCAAAATCGCGCACGGTGAACGTTGAGCGCATTCGCGGCGAGAAAGGCAGCTCACGCCCACAGCGGGCCTACTTCTCTCGATTTGGCGCGCAAGACGGGGATTGCCGCAGAACGCGCAAGGGTGAATCGGCGGGGCAGAAACAAATGGCAACCCGGGAGGTGAATGTCGCTTCGTAAGGGCTGGCCAACAGCACGTTTGCGTGCGTCCTGGGTGCAAAATGACAAATGCTAAGTCAGATTATAGCGCGGGGTATAGGTAGTTATTCCGCAGGACGGAAACTGAAATGGACAAAAACGCGGACGTATACAAAAGTCTCCGCCTTGCTATTTGCTCTGAGCAACGGCGAGCCCTCCTCTTCTCCTTGATGGAACGGGAGAAACCGCTTGCCGATCTCAAGAAAGAGCTCAAAACGTCCTCTCCCGCGCTCGTCCACGCGTTGCGAGAGCTGGAGGGATACCATTTCGTTGGCCAAGATCGAACGAGAAAGTACGGACTGACCCCGATCGGCAGGAGCGCCGCGCGAAAAGTCATCGATTATTGCCGTATGATGGAGGTCTTGAAAAAGTACGACGCGTTCTGGTCCGAACACGACTTGCGCGGCATTCCGGATCAGGTCTTTGATCGGATCGGATCGCTGCGCGATGCAACACTCATCACCGGCACCCCGCTCGATATCTTTAAGGCCATGCGTCGTTTTGTCGAGCTGCTCCAAGACAGCGCCACCGTAAGATTCGTGTCGTCGATCTATATTCCGAACATCGACGCCATCGTGCTCGAGAAGTTTGCTTCCGAAGAGACGTCGATTGAACTCGTGCTCACCGATGCGGTCTTGCAGCACCTCATTGACGAGGCAGGGCAGCCGCGCTTGAAGGGGGTAGGTGGCAAGCGTCTGACGCTTCGCGTGCTGCACGACGACCCCAAACTCGTTACGGTCGTTACCGATCGTTTTATGGCGCTCGCCCTCTATCGTACAGATGACACATTTGACTATTCCTCGACGTTAACGAGCGAAAATCCAGAGGCGATTGCCTGGAGCCAACAACTGATTGATCATTATGTTTCGGTATCAGCAGAAGTCACTCTTTAAAAAGCCCACCTATAGCAGCCCGCCGGGGCGTGAAGGACAGATCGAGGGGGGACTGAGTCGTCAGACCGCAGTTATGGAAGACCGGGTGACCGAGCGGGACTGGAAGGTGAATGAGAGCGAGGAGCAATACAGCCCGCTTATGAACTGCCCACACCCGAGTGCATCGCTGCTCGATGACCGGGCGAGCAAAATCGTCGAGTCGCTGCACGAAGAGCGAGGGGTCGAGTTGGGCTTGACCCTCTGTATGCGAATCGCAGAAGCACACGATGGACGAATCGACGTGGCCAACACCGCCGGGAGTGGCGCTCGGCTCACCGTGCGGCTGCCCCTAATCGATGCGCCACCAATCAAAGAGGGGGGAGATATCCGTGGCACACGCGACCATCCTAGTGGTCGACGATGACCAAATTATACTGCAAAGTTTCGCGCGTATCCTAAAAAAACGCGGCTACGACGTCGAAACGGCAGCAACCGGTCACGAGGCGATCGAAAGATGTAAGAAAGGCTCGTATGATCTGGCGCTCCTTGATATCAAGCTTCCTGACATGGATGGCACGCAGCTGCTAAAAGAGCTAAACGCTGTCAGTGACACGATGATCAAGATCATGGTCACGGGCTACGCCACTCTGGACAGCGCCTTGCAGTCCCTGTTGCTCGAGGCAAGCGCGTACGTCATTAAACCAGTTGACTCCGACGAGTTGCTGAAGGTCGTTGCAGAAGCGCTCAGCGAACGGCAGACCAGGTAGCTCAAGCGACTACTAACCTTGAAAGGTCAACCGGCTCGTTCAAGCTGGCAATGAAGCCCCGGCTGGCAAACTCAAAATCCTGGGTATCATCCCAGCTCAGTTCGTTGAGCAGGGCTTTATCGGCTGCTTCGGTAAACCTTGTTGCGTCTTTCCAGTTTGGCATGATAAACTCCTCTTGGTTGTCTAAAAATACAAAGTCAGATCCAGGATTGTCGCCAGTTATTGCACCCTGCTGGTCTGACCTTCTACTAGCTTCAAGTTGTTACACAGTTCGACGTCGCTCGGCTTGATGTTGAGCAACTCGTTGACTCGAGCACCGGTGCGCCAGAGCCGTTATTTTTTCGCGCGCGGCCCGTTCTGCGGCTATTCAGGAAGGGACGTCGCGCCATAAAAGCCCCCACTGGAACCGACGAGTGGAAACGCTTAAAGTGCTGCCATACGTAGCCTCCTCGTTTTGTTTGGCAATAAAGGCGTCCCGGCCTCGTTCTGCCACTGGCTCATAGATCATGCTCTTCAGCCTCGAGCATTTCCATCAAAGGCTTCTTCAGAATGAGCACGCGCCTTCCGACTCGCACAGCCGGCAAGTCCCCGGAGCGGACCATCCGATATGCAGTCGCCCGGCTTATGCCTATGAGGTGTGCGGCGTGCTCGACCGATAACGTCAATGCCTTGTCTTTGTCGTGCTTGTCACGTTCTTGTGTCATGTTCATTCCTTCACAGACGAAAAGGCGCTGAGCTAAATATATATGTCGTCCCTCTGTTGCGCTCAAAGAGCCCTGCGTCTTGACAGTGGTGCGTGGTGAGGTGAGCCACTGCATCCGCTGTCGTGCGAGATTCACGCGCGCTACTGCCAGTAACCTGCTGCTACCGTGGTTCTGCCGCGCCTTTGAGACCGACAAGCATCCTGGCTAGCAATAAACGCGACGCTTTTCAAGCTCGTTTGCTCAGACAACGTCGCCGGTTCAGACCGGAAAAACTAATTAGAACACGCGCAGTAATGGCGTGGGGATCCCATGATCAAAAAAACTGCAATAATACTGATCGGTGTCGTCACGATTGTTTCAGTGCTGGCTGCGGGCTGCACCTTCAATGTAGGGACCACGACACCTTCTCCTTCTCCGACAAACACGTATGACAGCGCGAAAGGCTTCACGATTAAGTACCCCTCAGACTGGGTGAAGGATGAGCCAGCGAGTGGTCCTCTTGCAGTCCTTTTCGCCTTGCCAACAAACAACGCTACAGAAAACCTAAACGTGCAAGTTCAAAACTTGTCTGCGGCAGACACACTCGGGAGCGTAACAGATGCGGTGACTTCGGGCGCACAGAACTACTCCGACTTCAAGCAAATTGATGTAACAAACACAACGCTTGCGGGCAATCCAGCTTACAAAATCGTCTATACCGCTACGGTTAACGGGGATCAGCTGAAACTGCTCCAGACTTGGACGGTGAAAAACGGTAAAGCCTATATAATAACATACAAAGCTGCCCCCAGCAACTACGATACCTACGCAAGCACGGCGCAGCAGATGATCGACTCGTTCCAGATTAAGTAGCTCAGTCTGATTGCTATCAAAACCTACTCACGAAGCAGTAGCTTGATTTGAACTCAATATCCAGCTTGGATTAGGCGATTGCAGAACAGAAGTACATTTGTTGGATAAATCACAAAACGCGCAGTCATAGGGTGGTCGATTCGATGAGCAAAAAAACTGTAGTTCTGCTGATCGGCATCATCATAAGTGTTTCAGTGCTCGCTGCGGGCTGCACCTTCAATCTGGGGAACCCAACCGCCCCTGCTTCTCCGACAAACACGTATGACAGCGCGAAAGGGTTCAGTATTAAGTACCCGCCAGACTGGACAAAGGACGAGCCAAAAAATGGAGCGATTTCGGTGCTTTTTGGGATGCCAACGAACAACGACACCGAGAATTTAAACGTGCAAGTGTGGAATCTCTCCGCAAACGAGACGCTTCAAAGTAGAACAGCTGTCTTACTTCCCGCTGTGCAAGGCTTTTCAGACTTTACGCAGATTGAGGCTGTAAATACGAATCTTGCGGGCAATCCGGCGTACAAGGTCGTGTATACGGCAAACATTGGCGGAGACCTCCTCAAGCTGACACAAATTTGGACGGTCAAAAACGGAAAGGAGTATATTATAACGTACAAGGCAGCTCCCAACAACTACGACACGTACGCAAGCACGGCGCAGCAGATGATCGACTCGTTTAATATCAAGTAGCGCAACAAGCGGGTGCTTCGACCTACGGCTGACACGTGCAACAGCCTCGAGAGATCGCGCGATGCTATGCGTAAGAGCGAATCCCACGATGAAAAGGCATTGGGAATCCCCGAAGGACGTAGATGAAAGACGGAGACGAGTGAATTGGCGAATCAATCAACAGATAGAACAGGTTGGATCGTGAGCTCAGCGGTGAGCCTGCTTGGGTTCTGGTCGGCGGTCTTGACGGCAGTCTTCGCCGCCGCGTTTTTGGGGGGTCGGCATCGCGACGCCCGTGCGAAACATCCCCTATCCCTATGTTGCCTCATTCATTCCCGTCGATTACCTATGGATGTATCCTGCATTTCTGGTGGCACCGACGTTCGTCGTCCTCGTGGCGTGCATCCGCTACTATGCAGCCGATGACAAGAAGCTATTCAGTCAGATAGGGTTGTCGTTCGCCGTGGTCTATGCGGCTGTGATCATGATCGACTACTTCATTCAGTGGATCGTTATAGAACCGAGTATCTTGAGCGGGGAGACGGCGGGTCTCGCGCTTTTCACGCAGTATAATCCCCACGGGATCCTCGTCGCTCTTGAGAGTCTCGGCTACCTCGCGATGAACGGAGCTCTCCTCTATGTTGCCGCTGTGTTTGCTCGGGGGAAGACTCGAGCGCGCGCTACGATGGCTGTTCGTGGCAAGTTTTTTCGTGGCGGTCGGATCGTTTGTCGGCCTCTCTCTGCTGGGATATGGCATTGTCACGTTTGAAGTGACTATTATCGCGATAAACTGCATAGTGCTGATCGTTTCAGGTGCGTTGCTGAGCGTCGTGTTCAAGCGAGCGGGACAACAACGCGGTCGCAATCAGCGCGCTGCTGTGTAACGGCGACAGCGCCAGGTCAAACCGAAAAAAGCTAATACCAGCCCTTATAATTGTATGGCGATAAATTATATGGGCAAGAAATCCGTCGTTTTGTTAATAGGTGTCGTGCTGCTCGCTTCAGTGTTAATGGCGGGCTGTACGTTCAACGTAGGAACGTCGTCATCTAGCCCTTCAGCAACCCCTTCTGTGACAGCAACCCCTTCTGTGACCGTTGAACGCGTCACCCCCACAGCGCTTCCGTCATCCGCTGACCTGAGCACTTTTTGGGACAGCTGGATGAAAGACCAAGGCTTTATCGTGCTCGGGCCATTCGAAAAGCAGGTGGCAGACGATGGCAATGACGCATACAACGGCACGGTCTCCAGTTCCAATGGCCAGCATATCTACACCGCCTACATCGAAATGACCGGCACTGCCAAAGCGACGGCAACGATGTACGAAGATTGGATCTCAACTGCGAAGGATCTGGGTTATGTCACGCAGCGAGAGAATGACACGTCTTGGGCGGGCTACGATTCACGCGCTGATTGGATCATGTATGTCAGGGAGGACACCGCCAACGGGTGGGTGATGCAGCTGTGGGAGATTTAGTGTGAGCCACTTTTCTCTGTCTCTTTGTGAATTCGAATCCTCAGAGTACGAGCCACTCTTGGGCGCCTGTTCGATACGTATCGAGTGTAGTTTGATCCTTTTGACCTCCTCGATCTGAGCTGTTTCTCTCGCAGGTTTGCTCGGTAGAAGCGCGAGCGGCTTCTCTCAACATAACGCAGGAGGCGCTTGAGGGCAACGAACGTGCAGGTAACTCAGCCGTTCACTGTGCAGTTCCACCGAGCAAGAAACCAAGACAGAGGACAAAAAAGCTCGACCGCCTCACTGTCCTTGACTGAAAAGAAGTACCGCTTCAAACGCCCCTCTTTGTACACCTCAATTCCGTTGTTGTAGTAGTCGTGGCTCAGCACCTTGTTGAGAGGTATGCTTGCCGGCTTGTGTCTCGGCGTCGGCTGCAGCTGGATAAGCTGGTTCGTGACGACGAGCTGTTCACGCCTTTTGCGCTAAGGGCTCTCGCCAATATAGGTTTGGTCTTGCCCTCACCTCGTTTAAGCGACTGCTTGCTTCGCCCTATCTGTATGCTGTCGAATAGTGAGCAGCCACAGAATCAAGGCGATTATACCCAAGGGCAGAAATAGAATTAGCAAAACCAATGCTATGATCCAGCCCGTTAAATACAACGTCAGCGTTTTTCCGAGTTCAGTTATGAGTGTGCATCCTCAGTTTTACTCTCCAAATATCGTTATAACGTAGTTGCTGTCAGTAACGAATACCAACGCACTAGCATCGTTTTTCGTTCCGTCCCAATTCGTTGAACTTGAGTAATCGCCCGTAAATCCGATGTTTTTCAGACTTGAGATACTAAAGTTCATCACCTGTATTGCATGCGTTTGGCTGTCGGCTTGCACGATATTGATGTCGTACTGCGTTCCGTTCTTTATCATTTCGCCCGAATACCACGGATAGCCGTCATAAGTCTTGCCGGTGTCCGTAAAATTCGACATGATCACGTAACCTAGTTCGGTATACTGCGACTGTAAAAACGCGGCTTCGGTTGACAACGAACTAGGCGATGCCGTAGGCGTCCCTTGAGACAGCTGTTCTTGGTTAACAACTGAGATGTAATTGTCGAATTGGAAAATATCATTATATATTTTATCGCCAGAACTGGTGCTCCCACTTTCTGTCCCATAGTCCAGGTAAACAGTCGGATAGCGCCCTGCTGCTATCACCCACGGGTTATTCGAAGAGGTCGTTGATGACACGAGGGAGTAGCCGCCGTTGTTGGCGTTCAGATATGCCGTTGCCTCTTCGGTGGTGTTAAGCTTCACGTCTGTTTCTCTATAACTCCACTGAATCCCATTATCAATCGTCGAAGCGACTATAGTAACACTGTTGGGCGAGTTCCAAGTCACGTCCCACCCGGTGACGTTGCCTACCATTTGTCCTAATGCTTCTTTTATGGCAGGCACCTGTGCCTCGAGGACAGCGTCGTGCTGCTGGGTAGACGTCGGAGAGGCCGATGCACCTCCTAGTGTCGAGGTTGAGGTATTAAGGGTGCATCCAGCGCCGAGCACTGAAAAAACCATAATAAAGGCGACGACAGCGCCCACATACATCTTTTTCATTTTCTTCCCCCCTTTACTATTCGCTGTGCACGCAGTGCAAAAAACACAAGTTAACGGAACGCCACGTGCCTTAATTGTTTCCATTAAGCCGCCGTACTCAGTCAGACAGCAGGAACCTAGTAGAGGCGACGCTGCTCGATCCTTGTGCGTATGTTATTTTACCCCGTAGAGAATTCCAATCGCACCGAGCATAAAGGGAAGCCTTAGCGCCTTCGGAACAGAGCCTGAATGAGCGGTATCGAGAAACTCAACGCTTTCGATACCCCAACCCCTGATTACTTCGAGCAAATCTTCGACATCGCCGTACAGTCGGTTCACCAAGAACAGATCTTGAAAGGCGAACGCGCCGCCCTTCCGAACGACCCGCAATGCCTCTTCGATCAGGTCTCGCTTCTCCTTTGTATCGCTCACTTCATGAAAGACCAGATTGCTTACCGCAGCATCGAAGGATCCCGCTTCAAAAGGTAAGGCCGAAGCGCTTGCTTTTTGGAAGTTCACGCGGTCAGCCACCCCCTCAATCGTTGCGTTGCGCTCACAAACGGCTCGTGAATACTCCCACTTTCCACCCCAGTAATCGATGCCCGTTACGCGCGCGGTGGGGAAGCGTTTGGCCACGCAAATGGTGAGGGCGGCATTTCCACACCCGATGTCGAGGGCGTAGCCTTCTCCGTCCCATTCGATACGGTGCAACACAAGTTCGCGGATTTTCGCCTGCAGGTCTCCACCTCGTGGGGAGAACCGATATCGCGCATACATGAAGTACCCAAACGCTACGAGGGACGCGATTGCACCGACGATAACAAGAGGAAATACGAATGAGAAGCCCAGTAGAAGAATCGCGAGCGCGCCCAAAGCGTAGAGTATTCTCACCGACACCCAATTGCCGTAGTCTGGTTGGTCCGTTTTTAATTCACCCACCTTTGCGCCCCTCGTTTCAAGTATGTCCAAGGCTTGCTATAATCGCTCCTCGTCCAACCGGTCCCTTAGCGATATCGTATCGCAGGCGCAGCAAGCATTACAGGCTCGATCACGCGCGCCTGCGCCCGTAGCAAAAAAGAATATGCTGCCGGTGCTTAAAAAAATGCTGATAGCCGCTTGTAGTGGCTCGTTTCCGGTAATCTCGAATGAGTCACGAAAGAACGTTGCAGCTTAATTCTGGTACGCTCAGCCGCTCCTTCACGTCCTAAAGTGCAAATCTCGCCAATAGAGCATTTGTCGCAGAAAAGAACAGGCTGCGCAAAAGGGTTTAGAGAACGTACGGAATGAGCCGTTTTGTTCTCTTCGCGTATGCGACATACTCGTCGCCCAGCTTCGACGTTAAAACACCCTCCTCAACGTGAATCCGATAGCCGAAAGCCACGCCGAAAAAAGCTATGAGCACGAGCACAGCCCCCCACGACTGTAGCACGAGCCCTAGTCCGACGATGGTGAGGAGCGATCCGGTATACGCGGGATGGCGCACCAGTCGATACGGTCCCCGGTCCACCACCGCCTGGCCATCCTGAACGCCGACGGTCCGCGAGAAATAACGTCCTAGCACAGCAATTGACCACTGTCGGAGCAGAATACCCGCGATCATCAGGCCGATCCCGAGGTAGAAAGCCCAGCTCGGCAACACCGCAATACCAGACGAAGCAAAGAGGAAAGAAATCGTGAGGGATAGAAACGTGCTCAGTGCTATCAGCGGGCGCGAGCTCTTGTCTTCGTATCTAATTGGGGCGCCGCGGCGACGCGAGCGCGGGATGATACCCCCAATAACGAGTTCGCTGAACAACCACAGCGCGTACACGACAAAGAATATTGATGCTGCAGTCGTCGTCGGGAATAGTTCCGCTACATAGACCATTGTGTCTCTGCTGGGCTGTCTAGCTCTTCTTCAATATGCCATTATCGCCTATGTCGAGTTGCTTGTCGACTCCCCATCAAACGTCAACCCGTTAGTGAAATCCTTAAGC
>Ga0187861_10004403_pt1 | contig 11786 bp, 3 predicted proteins | sample June2016WEW_10_1_3_FD_132986 | JGI IMG/M metagenome (GOLD analysis project Ga0187861, IMG submission 132986) | Peatland microbial communities from SPRUCE experiment site at the Marcell Experimental Forest, Minnesota, USA - June2016WEW_10_100 | ecosystem: Environmental > Terrestrial > Soil >...
AGGTCATGGGCGTGGCGCCAGTCGCCGTGATGGTGTAGGAGAACTGCTGCCCCACTGTGCCCGTCGCCGTTAGCGTACTGGTGATCGCCGGGGCCTGGGTGGTGATAGTGATCGTGAGAGTCGCTGACCCAGTGCCGCCGGCGTTCGTGGCGCTGATCGTCACGCTGGTTTTCGCTGCCGCGTCCGGCGTGCCGGTTATGGCCCCTGTGTTGGTGTTCATACTGGCCCACGTCGGCAACCCCGTGGCGCCATAGCTTGTGGGGTTGTTGCTGCCCAAGATCTGGTAGCTGAACGCCACACCCACAGTGCCGCCGACTGTCGTGGCGCTGGTAATGACGGGCGGCAAATTGATGGTATATGTCGCGCTGGCCACGGCGCTGTCGGTCAGCCCAGCGCTGACGGCATAGGCTTTGATCGTCGTGGTGGCCGCCACGTTGATGGCGCCGCTATACTTCGTGGATGAGGCCGTGGGCGTGCTGCCGTCCGTGGTGTAGTAGATCGTCGCGCCGGCAGTCGTGGTGGATACTGTCACCGACTGCGCGCTCGTGTACGTACCCGCCGCGGGGCTGAAGGTGGGGGTGGCCACCACGGCACTGATGGTGTACGTCGCGCTGGCCACGGCGCTGTCGCTCATGCCCGCATTGACGGCGTAGGCTTTGATCGTCGTGGTGGCGGCCACATTGATGGCGGCAGTATACTTCGTGGATGTGGGGGTGGGGGTGCTGCCGTCCGTGGTGTAGTAGATCGTCGCGCCGGCAGTCGTGGTGGCCATCGTCACCGACTGCGCGCTCGTAAATGTCCCCGTTGCGGGACTGAACGTCGGGGTGGCCACGGTGCCGTTGTTGATCGTATACGTCGCGCTGGCCACGGCGCTGTCGTTCATGCCGGCGTTGGTGGCGTAGGCTTTGATCGTCGTGGACGCCGCCACGTTGATGGCGCCAGTATACTTTGTGGATGAGGGCGTGGGCGTGTTGCCGTCCAGTGTGTAGTAGATCGTCGCTCCGGCAGTCGTGGTGGATATTGTCACCGACTGGGCGCTGGGATACGTCCCCGCCGCGGGACTGAACGTGGGCAAGGCCACGCTGGGGAGGCTGGTGGTGATAGTCAGTGTGGCCGAACCTGTGCCGATCGCGTTCGTGGCGCTGATGGTCACATTGGTGCTCCCTGTCGCCGGCGGCATGCCCGTGATCGCGCCTGTGCTCGTGTTTACGGAGGCCCAAGCAGGCAGGCCCGTCGCATTGTAGCTTGTGGGATTACCGCTGGCGGTAATTTGGTAGCTAAAGGACTGCCCAACGGTGGCGTTCGCGGTCAAAGGGCTGGTGATTACCGGGGCCAGTGACCACGCCGCGATATTACTGGACACTTTGTCGCCCGCCAACGTGAAGCTCCCGCCGGCATAAAGAGGGCCTGAGCCGCTAATCTGCAACGCGCTAACAGTGCCCGCGGCAGAAACTCCACTTCCCAGCGCAGACCATGCCGAGCCACCCCAGCACGCGATGCCGACGGCGGGCACTCCGCCAGCAGAGGAGAATCCTCCACCCGCGTACAGGCTTCCTGAACCGTCGAGGGCGAGGGCATTCACAGTGCTGTCCGTTCCGTTTCCCAGGGGAGACCAGCCCACGCCATCCCAGCGCGCAATGTTGTTCGCGGACACCCCTCCAGCAGACGAGAAGGTCCCACCTGCATACAGATTCCCAGAGGTGTCGAAGGCCAAAGCATTCACATTGCCGGCCGTGCCGTTTCCCAGGGGAGCCCAGCCCACGCCATCCCAGCGCGCAATGTAGTTGGCGGACACGCCCCCGGCCGACGTGAACGGCCCGCCAGCATACAAGTTGCCTGAGGTATCCACAGCCAGCGCTTTCACGGTGTTACTCGTGCCGCTTCCCAGGGCAGACCAATTCGTGCCATTCCACCGCGCAATGTTTTTCGCGGAGACACCGCCGGCAGACGAGAATTGGCCAGCCGCATAGAGGTTGTTCCCTGACCCGTCGAAGGCCAAGGCATACACCGCAAGACCGCCAAACGTAGTCCCCACGGCAGACCAACTCGTGCCATTCCAGCGCGCGACATTTGAGCCGGCGGGAGGGGCGAATCCCGTGCCGCCCGCGTATAGATTCAACGATTTGTCAAGGGCCAAAGCGTACACCGTACCGCCCAACCCGCTCCCCAACTGGGACCAACTCGTGCCATTCCAGCGCGCAATGGAATTGCAATTGGGCGTCACGCCGGCATACATAAAATTCCCGCCCGCATAAAGGTTCCCTGTGCCATCCGAAACCAAGGCGTTCACGGTATTATTCATTCCGGCGCCACCACCCGGCGCAGACCAATTCGCCCCATCCCAGCGCGCAATGTTGTTGGTGACAACGGCGCCTGCAGTGGCGAACCCGCCGCCCGCAAACAGGTTCCCTGAACCATCGAAGCACAGGGCTTTCACAGCGCCGCTCGTCGCACTCCCAAGTGCGGACCAGTTCGCGCCGTCCCAGCGGGCAATGTAGTTGGCGCTCACCCCACCCGCGGCCGTAAAAGTTCCTCCCGCATATAGGTTTGCTGAACTGTCCAGGCTCAGGGCGTAGACTGTGTTGTTGTTGATCCCACTTCCCAGTGCAAACCAATTTGAGCCATCCCAGCGCGCAATGTAGCTGGCGCCCACCCCGCCAGCCGTAGTGAACACGCCCGCGGCATACAGGTTGCCTGACCCGCCAAGGGCTAAAACAGCAACTCCGCTGTTCATCCCGCTGCCCAGCGCGTACCAAGACGTGCCATCCCATCTGGCAATGCGGTTTGCAGCTACCCCGCCGGCCAATGTGAAGACACCGCCGGCATACAAGTTGCCTGAGCCGTCGGCAGCCAGGGCATAGACCGTGTTGTTCATGCCGCTTCCCACTGCCGACCAACTGGAGCCATTCCAGCGTGCAATGTAGTTCGCTGCCGCGCCCCCGGCCGACGTGAACGGCCCGCCCGCGTACAAGTTGCCCGAGGCATCCACAGCCAGCGCATTCACGGTGGTACTCGTGCCGCTCCCGAGGGCGTACCAATTCGTGCCGTCCCAGCGCGCAATGTAGTTGGCGCTCACGCCTCCAGCCGAGGTGAAACTCCCGCCGGCATACAGGTTGCCTGAACCGTCCACGGCCAGGGCTGTGACGGAGGCACTCACCCCGCTGCCCAGAGCAGACCACGTTGTCCCATCCCACTTGGCGACATTGCTGCAGGACGCGTTGGCCACCGTGGTGAAATTTCCGCCCACGTATATGTTCGATCCTTGACGCACAATGGCGCTAACGGCCCCCGACGCTCCGGGCGTATGGAACCCCGCCACCCAGTTCGCGTCCCCCAGCGTGGGATCAATGTAGAGCGGGTAGGATGCGGCGCTATCCTGAACCACCAGCGCAATGGTGTGGTGGTCGCGCAACTCCAACTGAGCGGGAACCGTTGCGCCCGTCGCGTCTTTGATGGCCAAGCCGCTGAACCGCAAGCTGCGCGTGCCGGCCGCAATGCGCACGGCGCCTGCCCCCGCCGCGCTGGCGCGCCCGTGGGCCACCTTCAGCAGCAAGCGCAACTCGCCCTGGCCTGGAGGACGCGCAGAGATATCGAAACCTTGCTCCAGGCCCTTGACGGAATTGCGATACCATTCCGTCACATGCTCTTTCCTGTATTCCACGCACTGGCCGTGCTCGATAGGCTCCACCGCCTCAACCACGCGCATGTCCCCGGCCCGTCCCAAGGACGCCAGGGAAAGCCGCATGATCCTGACACCGGCGCTCCGGCTGGTGTCGCTGACCTCAACCCCGTCCCGCTTGAATGCAACCCCCAGCCGGTTGATTGGATTGTCCGCTTCCAGTACGCCGGCCACGCTGCGGATGGCGTATTCTTCGTGCTTGACCTGCCGTTCAAGCAACTCAAACAGATTGTCGCCGGTAGGGCAGGCATCTTGCCTGCCCAGCCTGCCCGGCGCAGGCAAGATGCCTGCGCTACAAGACCTGTCTGAAGCATCCTTGACAAAGGGAATCAGGAAGGATGCCGACAGGGCCGTCAGCAACACCAAGGCCGCGCCCCAGCGTGCCTTGCGCCTCCAGGAAATATGCGCGCCTGCAAGCGGCTTCCTGCCCGTGACGTTTTTCGCCCGCTTGCCCGATGCCTGACCCGCCCAATTGTAATTGTCCATGGCCAGCCTCTCCCCGCAAAAAGTAACCGTTCACGCGCAGTATATAGCATTGCGGGCAGAGTCAAACCTCAAAGAGAAAACCTGTATGTTCCCCATTGAGAGGTCCTGAATATCCGTGCCAGAGCCGCAATTATTTTGGGGTGTTCACCCTCTTGACGGCGATCCGCGGCTGGTCCTCGCCACGGCGGGAAAGTGCCCGGCCATCTCCTTCAGCACCGGCTCAATCGAGCGATGGATGTAGGGCCACATGGGCAAAGAAGCGTTAACGAAGATTGACCACAAAGACACAAAGACACAAAGAAGCTAATCAATTATTCTCTTTGTGCCTTTGTGCCTTCGTGGTTAAGTGTTTTGCCCTGGTTCACTCCTTGGCCAGCGCAGCTACTTCCGCCCCCGAGAGCGCCCGCGCGTAAATGCGCGCATCGCTGAGCAGTCCGTGGAAGTACCTGGCCGTATGGTGGCCCAGGCCGAGCGTGAAGTTCTGCGCGGGATTCGGGTTGAAGGGCGTACTGGCCGCGGCTCTGCATTTCTCAACACCATCCACATAGAAGATGGCACTCGTGCCGTCGCAGACGACGGCGACATGCTGCCAGACGCCGGCGGACAGCAGCGCTTTGCCGCAGCCCTGCCACTGCTTGCCGTCGCCATAGCCGAAGCTGTACAAATTGACGTTGTTCCCATCCTGCTGAATGCTTATGCCCCTGAAGGGCTCGCCATGATTGCCCAGGATATCCGCATGCTGAACCTGGGTCGCCGCCGGATTGACCCAGAGCGTTATCGAGAAGGGTATCGCTAGATCCGGAAAGTGAGTGTTGGTCTCAACTCGGTCCGCCACGCCGTCAAAGCTCAGCGCCATGCCTCGGGCGCTCTTGGTCCACGCAGGGCCGGGGGGCTTACCTGGGGGCAATCCGGAGGATTGCCCCACGAGCGTGCCGTGATTGCCATTGCCCGACGAGTCCGCAGCCACTTCGCCCTTGCCCTCGTCGAGCTTCCAGCGCGCCAGCAGGGCGGTGTGGATGAAAGTCTTCTGCGTGTCAGGTGGGATCGTGTTGGGCTTGGCGGCGCAGTCTTTGATGTCCTTTACGGAGAGCGTGTATTTGGTGCCTTCCGAGAGCGCCGCCGTCGTGAGTGTTACCGTCACACCGTCATCGCTGAGCGCGGCGGAGCGGACGGCAACGCCGTTGTCAATGGCATAGTTGGCGGCCGTCTCTGCGTCGCCTTTGTTGACCTCTTTGCTGAAGGTTACGACGACCCGGGCAGCGCTGCCATTGGCGGTAACGGACGCGAGCGCCGTCGGAAACAGGTCCGGAACGGTCACGGTGATCCCCGCGCTGGCCGCAGCCGTCGCGCCTTTGTCGTCCTGCACCGTCAACCTGGCCGTGTAGGCTCCCGGCGTCTTGTAGACGTGGCTGAGCACGGGGCCGTCGCCAGTCTGCCCGTCACCGAAATCCCAGGCATGGCCCACGATGACGCCGCTTGGGGCAAACGAGCCGCTGCCGTCGAAACGGATCTCCAAGGGAGATTCGCCCTTTACCAGAACGCCGGGCGATCCAGCGGATCGCCCCACATCCATCTTTATCCAAGCGGACAGGTGCGGTCCGGCTTGCGCTCGTGCCGCTTCGAGCACGTCTTTCGCGGGAAGCTCCTTGCCCGCAAAAACGTTCTCGCGCCAGACGTTCCCCTGCTCGCTTGCCTGGCAGAAGAAGAGCGGGTTCTCGGTCTGGTACACCACGTTTTTCTCGAAGCGATAGCCGCGGCACCCCAGATCAGGCCGGACGCCATCGAGATAGATGCCCGCGGCGCTCCAGCCTCCCGCGCCTCGCGGGTTGGCGGGGTTGCGGCGCAGATCGTGGATCAGGTTGCCGCGGATCGCGGCGCCCCAGCCGGCCTGGGGGAAGGAGACGTAAATCCCGGCGCCGTCCACGGCCACCTTCATCACATCATGGATATGGTTGTACTCGACAGTGTTGTTGCGGGCGAACGGCGGTCCCGGCGCTTCGTTCCCGCTGAGCACGATCCCGGCATAGGAAATGTCGTGGATCAGGTTGTGGGACACGACCGCCTCCTGTGTCAAGCCCATGAAGATGCCGACCGCGCCACAGTAGTCCAGGCCGCAGTCGTGGACGTGGTTGTTGGCGATGCGGTAGCCCTTGTGGTCGTCCTTGTCCACCGGGTCGGCCCACTTCCAGGTGTCGCGGTTCCTTATCGCGCCGGCCACGATCCCGCCGCCCCCGAGATCGCCAATCCGGTTGCCCTCGATGACATTCTCCGCGCAGCCATTGAGCAGGCTCAGCCCGATGCCGCCTCCGTGTTCGATGGCGCCGCCGGTAAAACTGCATCCGCGCGCGTACTTGAAGCTGACGGCGGCGTCAATCCAGGAATACTTCCAGGACCGTGGCGGTTCCTGCTGCTCCATAAGTATGAGACACCCGAACATCGCCGCGAATCCGTAAGGCGGCAGCGGCCAGTCCACGTGGGCCACCTGTATGCCTCTGAAATGCAGGTTCAGCACCGGGCGCTGGGGCGTGCCGGCAACGGCCAGGAGGGTCTTCTGCACGACGGGCGCCACGACCTCAGCCCGCTCCAGGTCTTCTCCCTCCCGCGGCCAATAGGAGAGCACGCCTGTCTGGCGGTCCAGATACCATTCGCCGGGCTGATCCAGCAGTTCCAGCGCGTTTTCGAAATAGCACGAGTATGCCGCGGAGGGAAAACTGATGTTGTATTCTCCGGAGAAGCCGTGCGGCCAGGCATGCGGCGGCGGAAGCGTAAAGGTATTGTCTGCCGCGTTCACGCTGCCGAGGTGCTTCCGCGTGCCGTCGTTGTTGTTGATCCAGACTACTTCGACATCCGCGGCGTTCTTCCAGTCGCCGATGGGGTGATCCACGCCCAACGTGATGGCCGCATCGTTGGCCTCGCTGTTCTTTGGCCCGGGCCGCAGCTTCCACCACTCGCCCAGGTTTGGCGTGCGCGCGCGGACGGCCCGCCGGCCCGCCACGAACAATTGCCGTGGATACCATTTGCCGGCCTGCACCTCGGGCACTTCCGTTCTCCAGATTTCGCCCGCGCCGCGCTTCCAACCCCCGATCTTGCGCCCGCCGCTGATGACGGCCTCCTCGCCAGGGCAGGCCGCGTAGGTGATCGAGTACTTCCCGGTGCCGGAGTCCTCGGGGCCAAAAACCAGGGCCTCGGCCTGTGCGTACGTGCCGCCGCGAATCAGGACGAGAATATCGTGAGCGAGTCCGGCGGCGATTTTCGCGCGGACGGCGTCGCGGGCTTTGGCCAGGGTGGCAAAAGGCTCCTGGGCCGTGCCGGGATTGGCGTCCCTTCCATTGGGAGCGACCTGGAAATCAGGTTGCAGATTCGGCACCAGGGCTGTCTCCGCACAGAAGAGTGGGCCGGCCCACACGAGCACCAGCACGGGGATGAGTTTGAGACGCATGAAGTGTGCTTCTGCTCCTCACACGAAATCCAGCCTGAAGCTGTAGACCTCTCCGCTGAGGTGGCAGGTAGTTTTGCAGCCCGATTTGTGGAAGACCGTCTGCATGGCCTTATTGGCGCGCAGCACCTCCGCGGTGAAGCCGGCGATGCCGTTGCGCTTGGCGGTGTTGATCAGCAGGCGCAAGAGGGCCGAGCCAATGCCCCGGTTCTGCCAGGCGTCGCGGACCACAAAGGCGACTTCCGCGCGGTTGGTGGCTGTATCGAGGTAGTAACGGCCCACGGCGATCATGTCCTCGCCGTGCGCTGCCGGCAGCGTGGCCACGATAGCCACCTCGTTGCGGTGGTCAATGTACACGAAATCGTGAATCTGCTTGTGCGGGATGTATTTCAGGTTGCGCATGAAGCGGTAGAAAATGGTCTCCTGGCTGAGGGCGTAGAACAGGTCCTTGAGCAGCGGCTCATCCGTGGCGCGGATGGAGCGGAAGGCGATCTGCGTGCCGTCGTCGAGCAGGTGCGTGGTGCGCAGTTCCGGCGGGCCGACGTGGATCTTGCCGCTCAGGGCGGCCATGTCCTGGCGCAGGTACTTGCACTCGATGGCCTCGCGCAGGAGTTGCGGACGAAAATCCGGATGCGCGATGCTGAGCAGCGCCAGCGCGCGTTCCTGCACCGTTTTGCCGTGCAGGTAAGCCACGCCGTATTCCGTCACGACGTAATGCACGTCGCCGCGCGTGGTGACCACGCCGGCGCCGGGGCTCAGCCGCGCCACGATGCGCGAGACTTTGCCGTTCTGCGCCGTGGAGGGCAGGGCAATGATCGGCTTGCCGTCGCGCGCGCGCGCCGCGCCGCGGTTGAAATCCACCTGGCCCCCGATGCCGGAGAAGAACTTGGTGCCCAGCGAGTCGGCGCAGACCTGGCCGGTCAGGTCCACCTCCAGCGCCACGTTGATAGCCACCATTTTGTACTGCTGGCTGATCAGGTGCGGATCGTTGACGTACTCGGTGGGCCGAAAGGAGAAGAGCGGATTGTTGTCCACGAAGTCGTAGAGCTTGCGGGTGCCCAGGCAGAAGCTGGCGACGATCTTGCCGCGGTCCACGGTCTTCAGCGCGCCGGTGATGGCTCCGCTGGCGACCATGTCCATTATCACGTCCGTGAACATCTCAGTGTGGATGCCCAGGTCCTTCTTGTGCTTCAGGAATTCGAGCACCGCCTGCGTAATCCTGCCGATCCCCATTTCGATGGTCGCGCCGTCTTCGACCAGCGACGCCACATGCTCGCCGATGCGCCGCGTCACATCGGTCGTCTCGACAGGCTGGACCTCCGGCAGCGGCACGTCCACGGGCACGAGCAGGTCCAGATCGTTCACGTGCAGGAAACTGTCGCCCAGCGTCCGCGGCATCTGGGGATTGACCTGCGCAATGACCAGCGAGGCGTTCTGTGCGGCGCTCTTGACGATGTCCACAGAGATCCCCAGGCTGCATTGGCCCTTCTCGTCCGGCGGGCTGACCTGGATCAGCGCCGCATCCAGCGGCAACTGGCCGGAGCTGAACAAGCGGGGAATGTCGGAGAGCATGATGGGCGTATAGTCGCCCAGGCCCTCCTGGATGATGTCGCGCACGTTCTCGGCGATGAAGAAGCTGTTGACCTTGAAGTTGGCGGCCAGCACCTTGTAGGCGTAGGGCGCCGCTCCAAAGGTCAGCATGTGGAGCACCTCGATATCCGCCAGTTCGCCCGCGCGTTCGGTCAGCGCGCGCACCAGTTCGCCCGGCTGGGCGCAGCCCGTGCCGATGAAAACGCGCTGGCCGGGGCGAATCTGGGCGACGGCTTGCGCCGGCGTGGCCAGCAACTCCGGGTATTTCTGCTGCCATTGGGGATCGTAGCTGGGCTGGCGTGCGGCACTCATGGACGCGGACCTTTGGCAAGAGTGATGCGCGCGTCCGCGGCGACGGACGCCGTCCCCGCTTCCCCGACGATGAACGGGTTGATGTCCATCTCCATGATCTGGGGGAAGTCGGTGACAAGCTGGCTGATGCGCTGCAGCGCGCCGGCGATGGCCGCCAGGTCCACGCGGGCCTGGCCGCGGGCGCCGATCAGCAGGGCGTAGGACTTGGTGCCCATCAGCATCTGCATGGCTTCCTCGGCGGTGATGGGCGCGAGATGGAAGGTGACGTCCTTCATCACTTCCACGAAAATCCCGCCGAGGCCGAACATCAGCATGGGGCCGAACTGGGGGTCGCGCGTCATTCCCAGGATGACCTCGGTCCCGCGCGGACACATCTTCTCGAGGTACGCGCCGTCCAGGCGCGCTTCCGGAGCGCGGCGCCCGATGCGCAGCATCATCAGCTCATAGGCATCGCGGACCTGTTCGGGGTTGGACAGGTTCAAGCGCACGCCGCCGATGTCGGACTTGTGGATGATGTCGGGCGAAGAGATCTTCAGCGCCACTGGGAAACCGAGCATCTGCGCGACCTCGACCGCCTGCTCGGCGCTGCCCACAAGCTGCCCCGGCGGCACGTCAAAATCGTAGGCCTGGAGTATTTCCTTGGCCTTCACCTCACCGACCTGGCAGAGGCCCGTGCGCAGGTGCCGCGCAATGATGCGCTCCGCGCGCCGCAGGTTGACCGGGAAGCGCGCCACCACGCGCGGCGGCCGGTTGCGCCAGGCCACGTAGTCGCACATGGCCCTCAGCGCCGCCACGGCGCGTTCCGGCGCGGGATAATCCGGGATGTTGGCCAGAGCCAGTGCCTTGCGCCCGGCTTCAACGTCCAGCCCGCCCATGAATGCAGTCAGGACCGGCTTCTCGCCACGGCTGCACTTCAGGATGGCCCGGGCAGTCTCCAGCGGCTGGGTCATGGCTTGCGGCGTGAGGATGACGATGATCGCGTCCACGTTGGGATCGTCTTGGGCCGCGGTGAGCGCCAGAGCGTAGCGCTGCGGGTCGGCATCGCCCAGCACGTCTATCGGGTTGCCGACACTGGCCGCGGGCGGCAGCTTGGCCGAGAGCGCCGCTGCGGTCTCCGGCGCCAGCGCGACAACTTTCAGTCCGGCGTCTTCCACAGCGTCGGCAGCCATGATCCCCGGGCCGCCCGCATTGGTGACAATGGCCACGCGGTTGCCTTTGGGCAGCGGCTGCATGGCGAAAGCAGTGGCGTAATCGAAGAGCGCTTCAAAAGTCTCGGCCCGGACCACACCGGCACGCTTGAAGGCCGCACCGTAGGCGATGTCGGCCCCGGCCAGGCTGCCCGTATGCGAGGAAGCTGCCTTGGCGCCCGCCTGGGTCGTGCCCACCTTGAGCACCAGAACGGGCTTGGTCGCAGCCACGGCCTCCGCCACTTTCACGAACTCGTCCCCCGAGGTGATGTTCTCCAGGTAGCAGGCGATCACCTTGGTATTGGGGTCGTCGGCCAAGGCCTTGAGAAAGTCGGTTTCGTCCAGGTCGGCCTTATTGCCGATGCTGAGCAGATTGGCCAGACCTACCTCGCGCCCGGCACACCAGTCCAGGATGGCCGTGCCCAGCGCGCCCGATTGCGAGATGCAGGCGATCCCGCCGGGACGCGGGGTGCGCTTGGCGAAGGAGGCGTTCATGTGATGGTGCGTATTGATCACGCCCAGGCAGTTGGGGCCCATCAGCCGCACTCCGCGGCCAGCACACAGCGCCGCTAACTCCTTCTCTGTTTCAGCGCCCGCGTGCCCGGTCTCCTTGAAGCCCGCTGTAATCACCACTATCGCCCCGGCGCCGGCGTTGATCGAACTCTCGACCGCGGCTTTGACCGCCTGCATGGGCACGGCGATCACACTCAGGTCTATCTTGTTTCCGAAGGCCGCCAGGTCCTTGTAGCATTTCAGGGAGAGTATCTCGCCGGCAGCCGGGTTCACGGGCACGATCTGGCCTTTGAAACCGCTGCCAATAAGGTTGGCCACGATCGCGTGGCCCACCTTGCCGGGGGTCCGCGAAGCGCCGATGACCGCCACGGTCTTGGGAGTCAGCAAGGATTCAAGCATGATCACGCACTATGGCGCAGGCAGGGGCGAATGTCAATTGCTTACTGGGAAGAGGTTCGCGCACGGGTGCATGTCAGCAAATGTACCGCGGGCGTCCCGCCCGCCCGTGGCAGGCCGGCAGGGCGCGAGGACGAAGGCGGGCGGGACGCCCGCGGTACGCTCTGGGCCACGCATTTACTGACAT
>Ga0187861_10004404_pt1 | contig 11782 bp, 10 predicted proteins | sample June2016WEW_10_1_3_FD_132986 | JGI IMG/M metagenome (GOLD analysis project Ga0187861, IMG submission 132986) | Peatland microbial communities from SPRUCE experiment site at the Marcell Experimental Forest, Minnesota, USA - June2016WEW_10_100 | ecosystem: Environmental > Terrestrial > Soil >...
AACGAGAATCAGGAGAAGGGTGTTCCTGAACTGGATCTTTTTCTTGGCCTCGGCCTTGTGGGCGGCGACGATCTGCTTGCCCCTGCCTGCGGCGACAGTCCTGATAATCGGGTTGTTGGGATCGTCGGAGTTCGGGTAGACGAGGATATCAAGGAGCTCCTCTTTTGGCAGGAGCTCGGCCATCGCCTTTGCAAGCATCGACTTGCCGGTCCCCGGGCTTCCGATCATCATGACATGCCGGCGCTGGATCGCGGCTTTCCGTATCACTTCGACCGCACGCTCCTGGCCGATCACCTGGTCGATCAGCTTTGCCGGAACCTCGATCTGGGAGGATGCTCCTTCGACAACTTTTGCCGCCTGCCCTGTAGTATCAGGTTGGGGCGCTGCTGCCCCGGGAGTTGCGGGCTCTGACTGTGGGTCCGGGGAGACTGCCTCATCGCGCACCGGTACTGCTGGTTCCGAGTTTTCCATTGGAGATTTTACCTCTTTTCACCCTTCGGTTTCCATATAATTTGACGCATGATAGTTTAAGTACTTTGTAGCAATTGCAAAAATCCTGTCACACCTCACGCACCATGCAAAAATAATACAACCAGCAGGGTGTAATAGTAAGGCAGGGAAAGGTACGCCCCCACCCGCCACAAAGGGACAGGAACGTTATCATGAAAGTGATCAGCACGGAAAAATCCCAGATTCTTGCCGCCCGTATCGCCGGGGCCTTAAACACCTCAATCGTTGATGTGAAATTCTCGCGGTTTCCTGACGGCGAGCTTTACCTTGCTGCCGGTGAACTTGACGATGAGACCATCATTGTCGGGAGTGTCACCGACAGCGATGCGCTAGTCCAGCTGCTCCTCTTAATCGATGCCTGCGAGGGCTCAAAAAACCACCTCGTCCTTCCCTATATGGGATATGCCCGCCAGGACAAACGGTTCAGGAATGGGGAACCGATCAGCGCCCGTGCGGTCGCCCGCCTCTTCGGGAGAGGCGTAGAAAACTGCATCACGGTCAATATCCACGAACCGGAGGTACTGAAATATTTCGATGTACCCACGACCAACCTCTCGCTTGCAAAGGACATGGGTGCTTACCTCAGGTCCATGGGCCTGTCCGACCCCCTGCTCCTCGCCCCTGACGATGGCGCGCTTGCCTTTGCTGATGACGTGGCATCCGTGGGCGGATGGGACTACGACCACCTGGAAAAGACCCGGCTCTCAGGGGTCGAGGTGAAGATGGCGCCAAAGAAACTCTGTGCTGCATCGCGATCGGTGGTCATCGTGGACGATATCATCTCGACCGGCAGCACGATCGCAACGGCGGCGAATATGCTGTACCAGCAGGGGGCAACGGAGGTCTATGCTGCCTGCGTCCATGGCGTACTGATCGGCGGTGCGTATGTGCATCTGAAGGCAAACGGGATCCGGGAAGTTTTCTGCAGCGACACTATCGAACGGGGATGCAGCAGGATCTCCGCTGCCGACCGTATCGCGGCTGCCTTGCGGGGCTGACTGCCGGGAGCGGAAGACCGCGCCGGTAAGGTCTGGATAAACCATGAAGTGCGTCCTCGATTCCACGGTTTTTTTTACGGATTACCCGGTCACCGGCGAATGCTACACGACGCCATCCGTGGTCGCGGAACTGGTGGATCTCAAGAGTAAATGCCGGTACGATCTGCTCGTCGCCGCCGGGCTCACCGTCCGGTCTCCCGTGGGGCAGGATCTCGCACGGGTGAGGGAGGCAGCCAGGAAGTCCGGGGACCTTCCGGTGATCTCCGGCACTGACTGTGACGTGATCGCCCTTGCCGGAGAACTCGGGGCCACCATCTTCACGGATGACTTTGCGATCCAGAACGTGGCCGCCGGTATGGGGATTGCCGTGCAGCCGCTCCGGCAGCGGGCGGCAAAAAAGATCGCGTGGAAATACCGGTGCAGCGGCTGCGGCCGCTATTTCAAAACCGACGGGGAATGCCCGGTCTGCGGCTCAAATATTAAACGAAAACTTAAATAGATTACCACAAATCTTTTTTGCATGTCTTCCCTTGACGATCTGATCGCCCGGGCAAAAGTGCTGTTATCCGAGGGGCACAGCCCCGGCCAGATTGCAGATGAGCTCTCGCTCTCCATGGAAACGGTGACCTGGCTCCTGACCCAGGCAAAAGGAGGCACGGCCGCACCAAAGGACGTGCATATCGACTGGACTGCGGTGAGCAGCCAGGCACCGCTGCTGGACGGGATCGCCCAGATGCTGCTGAACCGGTATTATACTGCGCAGAAAGACCCGGCGTCACCTGCCGCAGATGTCATTGTGGGTATCGCTCTCTCCGGCATCCCGCTTGCAACGATTATCTCAGTTCAGGAAGCGACACAGCTTGCGATCTACCATCCTTCAAAGCAGAATGCGAGCGAGCACCCGATCGGGTCGATCAGCGGGAACTTTGCTTCTGTCGCCGATGAACGCTGCATCATTGTCGATGACGTCATCACCTCGGGCAATACGATGAGGGAGGTCGTCAAGTACCTCAAGAAACATGGGGCGGTCCCGGTTGCGATCTGGGTGATCTTCGATAAGCGCGGCATCAAGGATATAGATGGCGTCCCGATCTATTCGCTCTTCAAAATATCCCGTATTGATTAACCAATTATTTTTCTGCAGACCCCGCAAGGGAATGGTATATATAGAAGTTCAATTCCACCTTTTACAGCACTAGAGGATCACATATGTTATCAGGTCAACCAATTATCATCCTAAAAGACAACGTGGAGCGTAACACGGGCAAGGAGGCCCAGCGCTCGAATATTATGGCCGCAAAGGCAATCGCCGGTGCGGTCCGGACAACGCTTGGTCCCCGGGGTATGGACAAGATGCTCGTGGGTTCTACCGGCGACATTGTCATCACCAATGACGGGGCGACAATATTACAGGAAATCTCGGTCCAGCACCCCGGCGCAAAGATGGTCATCGAAGTGGCAAAGACTCAGGACGACGAGGTCGGGGACGGAACCACCACGGCAGTCGTTATTGCCGGCTCGTTAATGGAGCAGGCAGAGCATCTGCTGGAGCAGGGCATTCACCCGACCGTGATCGCACAGGGATACCGGCTGGGTATGCAGAAGGCCCTTGAGATCACAGACTCCCTCTCCTTCAAAGTCGACCCGAAGGACAGGAAGACGCTCGTGAAGATTGCCGATACCGCGATCACCGGCAAGTCGATCGAATCGGTCAAGGGAAAACTGGACGGCATCATCGTTGATGCGGTGATGACCATCGCAGAAAAGGTCGACGGAAAGTACCTTGCCGATGAAGACGATGTGATGATCAAGAAGCAGAAGGGCAAGTCGATGGACGACGCCGAGCTCGTCCGGGGTATTGTCCTTGACAAAAAGCGTATAAGCGAGGGCATGCCAAAGAAGGTCACGAATGCCAAAGTTGCACTCATTGCAACCCCGATGGAGATCACAAAGACGCAGGTGAAGGCGAAGATCAAGATCACGACGGCCGACCAGATTTCAGCCTTCTCCGAGCAGGAGCGGGCGACATTAAAGAAACTTGCCGATGCCATCATGAATGCCGGCGCGAATGTGGTGCTCTGCCAGAAGGGCATCGCAGACCCGGTCCAGTTCTTCCTTGCAAAGAACGGCATTTATGCCGTTGAAGGTGTCCCGGAAAAGGACCTCAAGTATGCCGCCCGGGCGCTGAATGCAAATATTGTCAATAAGCCTGAGGACCTGACCGCAAAGGATCTCGGCCACGCCGAGGCTGTCGAAGAGGACAGCGATATCGATATCACACGTATCTCCGGCTGCAAGAACCCCAAGACCATCACCATCCTCGTACGGGGCACGAGCGACTACCTTCTCGATGAGCTCGAGCGGGCCGTGGTTGACGGTACCCGCGTGGTCATGGACGCGATCGAAGACGGCACCTACGTTGTCGGAGGCGGCGCGGTCGAGACCGAACTTTTGATGAAGATCCGGGATTACGCCGAGACGGTCGGGGGCCGGGTCCAGCTCGCTATCGAGGGATACGCGACGGCCTTTGAGACCATCCCCCGAACCCTTGCCGAGAACTCCGGGTACAACTCGATCGACAAGCTGGTCGCGCTTAAGAACGCCCATGCGAAGGGAAAGAAGACGGCCGGCCTCAACGTCTTCACGGGTGAGGTTATCGATATGCAGGCCGAGGGAGTACTCGAACCTCTCCGGTCAAAGCGCCAGTCCATCCAGAGCGCTTCCGAGACTGCCATCATGCTGATCCGTGTCGACGACATGATGATCACGCAGTCCAAGAGAGCCCCGGGCATGCCGCCCATGGCATAAGCCCGGACAAGAATACCTGACCTTTTTTGTTGTTTGTGATACGTATCTGCACCCGGCACGCCATGTCCTTCTTAACACACCAGATTCGTGCGGGACGATGGAAATCAGATAACTATTAGTGGAATCGCAAAGAAAATGATCTGAACCGGGTGCCGAGGTAGTCTAGTCCGGGAAGGCGGTAGCCTCGAAAGCTACTGGCGCTCTGCGCCTCGGGAGTTCAAATCTCCCCCTCGGCGTAAACAATCCCCTTTCTTTTTTTTGGTTTGTTCTCGGAAAAATTAAACAAATCGGCACATTTAGTCTCCGATTGTAATTAAATCCCATATTTCCGAGAATTTTCCTCTCCCCGAAATGTAAAAAATTCTAAATATACCCTGTTCGTAGTATAACATACCTGCGGACCTCCCGTACGATTGCCGTATTCCCATGATCGACCCTTGAGGTGAAGACCATGTTCCGGATCAAAAAGAACAAACCGAAGATCTCAGCTGATGTCAGATCCTTCCGTACGGTACGGCGCCTCAATATCAACCGTCCCTATACGTCATTAAAGATCGGGGTGGCGGTCGGGTATATCCTGCTCGGGCTGATGTCGGCATCCTCTTCCATGTTCGGCATAATCGTTGGTGCGTTGCTCCGGGTGGCCGGCTACTGACCGGCCCGGGACTCTTTTTTTAGCACGGCTGCCTTTGAGCGGAAAAATTCTCTTTAACCGGGCGTCAATCGTTTCATCCGTCATCCTGCCATTTTTTTCGGGATTGGGTAGACACCTGCGCATCTCTCCGTTCTGGGAAGTGCTAAACCTCAAAGAAGAATTAGTGAGAAAAAGACTAACGCTGGCGTTTTGTGTTACAATCTGCAGTGAACGCGGATCTGGGCCGGGTAAATTCCCCGGATTCACAAACCCTCCTCCGCTTATCCATCAATGTACCTGCCCGACCCCCCCATGCCACCATACTACAATTTCAAGCGAAATTAACGTTGTGAAATTTCCCCAAAAAGGCTTTTTTCCCGCGAGGTCATGAGGGGGTCGGATGGGTACATTGAATATACCGACAGAAACTATGGAATCCCACAAAAACCAAAAAAGGTTTTGTTGAAACCCTCAAATCAGGTTCCACGCATTGCAACTTTTTTTAAAAAAATTAACAGCGGGTATCTCTGAACCGGGAAGGATTTCTCATGAAAATCAACCAAGTTAGGCTAACCAATCTCACCAAAACAAAAACGGGGTATTCGATTTTCATGCTTCGGGTGTGAACTCCCGTTCATGTGCGTTTCAACAGAGCCAAAAAAATTCAAAAGAACATCAGGACGCCAAGCGTCCCGTGGATAACCGCACACGCGATGGAGAACACCGCAAGCCGGGGGTGCCAGACAAAGGGGATCGCATGGATGCCGCGCCGGTTCGTGAGGGCAACGAGAGCGGTAAGAAGGAAACCTGTGAGCGTCAGGATCCCCAGGTACATGATGAGCGGTTTACCAAAGATCAAATAAAAAGAGATTTCCTGCAGCATCGTCAGATCACAACCACAGAGCCCTGCATCTGGGGATGTATGCCGCAGGAATAATTGTAGACACCGGTGTCGTAAAATTTCACGGAGAACGACTGGCTGGCTGATAGCGGACCGGACGGATCAATCTTTGAGTCCTTGGAAAACACGACCGAGTGCACAACCTTGTCCTTGTTGACCCATCTCACGATCTCGCCGGCCTTCACCGTGATCTGCGCCGGGTTATACGCCATATTCTGGATGAGGACTGTATTGTCCGAGACCGAGACGGTCGTTGTCGCCACAGGTGCAGAGATCGTCACGGTATTCGCCGGTGCAGGTGTCGGTGTGGCAGCAGGCTGACCCTGCTGTGCAGTCTGGGTACATCCTGCCATGAGCTGGAGAAAGATGACTGCCATACAGAGAAGAAGAATGTGTTTCATCAGGGAATCCTCCTCATTTTCTCTCTAATGATATGTACAGCCCTGCTTCTTTAAAGATCCGGGAGCGGGTATGATACCATTACACCCCCCCAGACGGGGGCACTCACTCCCCGGCATCCGCCTTTGTCGCGCCCGACTCTGCATCCGGCATGAGGATGACCGGTACCTGCACGAGGGTTTTCGTAAACTCCCCGATATGGTAATAATCCGCAAGCACCATCGCTTGGAAATCCAGCGCCGGGAGCGCTGCAGCAAATTTCCATGACTGAAAAGAGGGCAGCGGGAGGAGCCCCGCAATTTCTTCGGCGGGGATTGCCGGGATATCACGAATCGCTTCTGCCACCTTCACGGCGGCACCGGTCTTTCCGGCCCGCATAACCCGCACCCGATAATCATCATACCTGACCTGAACCCGGCCGAGCAGACTTTTTATGAGATACGCCAGCACCCGGTTGAACCGGCTGCCGTAAAAGGAGTACACGACCACCTCCTTTCCGCTGTTTCCCCGTTCCTCCCGGACAAAGATACCCTGCCCGCCAATCCCGGTGGGAAGAGTGTAAAGCGCCGCATTAAGGGCCTCCATCTCCCCTTCCCCAAGCGGCAGGACGGTCCCGCCCCGGGCAACGATCCGCTGCACTGCACCGCAGATCACCGGTGAGAGCGCGGCCTCCTCGCCCATAGTCCAGAAAACCCGGGACGTACCCCCGCCGTTCCCGCCCGGCACCACTACCACGAGGTTGTGGCTCTCGTCACACTTGACCACCGACCAGGTCGCCCCCCCGAGCGCAAATTCCCCGGGGTCAGAACGGTTGGCAAACTGGGCGTCGAGGCTGCCCACCACCTCGCCATCCGGTGTCACCGCCCGGTACTCGTTCCCCCCGCTGATCACCGAGTACAGTTCCCGGTAATTCGATCGCCCGAACACCCGTTCCGCTTCCGCACCAGGCATCAGCATTTCGCCGTCCGCGGCAAGATAGCCGGCAGAGACAAGATGATCGAGGATGCGATCCACGTCACCAGCGGAGAGGTGCGCAAATGCGGAGAACGTAAGGAGATCGCGGGCAATCGTACTCCGGCCGGCCCTGGATGCAGAGAGGACGTAGAGGAAGATCTGCTGAACGAGCACGTTATACGGTTTTTCCAGCGGCAGGAGAGGTTCAACCTTTTTTTCCATGGCGCATTCGATCACCGCACAGCTGGTGAGGAGTTCCGCCGGATTGGAAAGGAGCCAGGCGACAAATGCGGCCTGTTCCCGCCGGCCGCTCCGGCCCATCCGCTGCAGGAACGAGGAGACCGAGTCCGGCGGGCCGACCTGCACTACGATATCCAGGTCCCCGATATCGATCCCAAGCTCCAGCGTGCTCGTGCAGATAATGCACGCCCCCTCCCCGCTGTGGAACGCTTCCTCGGCCGCCTTTTTTTTGGCGGGCGGGACCGAAGAGTGGTGGATGTGCAGGTTTTTTATCCGGCCGGATGCCTCCTGCACGATCGCTTCTGCCATGCTCCTGCTGTTGACAAAGACGAGCGCTTTTTCCCCGGCAACAAGCCCGGACAGAGCGTCGATCCTTCGGGTCGGGTCGGACTCAATGACAAAACGGAACTTTTTTGCCGTTGCCGGCGCAGGGACGGCAACGAGCCTTCGGGGATGGCGGCCGCCCGAGAGCCACGCGAGGATCTCGTCCGGGTTCCCGACCGTCGCCGAGAGCCCGATCCGCTGGAGCGGGGCCCGGGCGATCCGGTCGAGCCGGTCGAGAAGGATTTTTACGTGGACTCCCCGCTCCGACTCCACGAACGCGTGCAGTTCGTCCACGATGACGTACCGCAGGTTTGCAAGGTCGGCGCCATGCCCCTTTTCATGCAGGAGCACTTCGAGCGACTCGGGTGTGATCAGCAGGAACTGCGGTGCTTCGTCCACGTTCCATCCCCGTTCGCCTTTCGGAACGTCGCCGTGCCACTTTGTCACGGAAAGGCCGGTGGGCCGGCAGAATGCGGCGATGCGTTCCTCCTGGTCGTTGATGAGCGCCTTCAAAGGCGAGAGGTAAAGGCAGGCTACCCCCTTCGTGCCGGACTTCAGGATATCATCCAGCACCGGTATCAGGGCGGCCTCGGATTTTCCCCCTGCAGTCGGTGCGATGATAAGTACGTCGTTTCCCCCGCGTATTGCCGTATACGCCTGTTCCTGCACCTCGCGGAGTTCGCACCAGCCCAGCCGTTCAGCAAGCACGGCACGGAGGGACTCGTGCAGGTTGGAAAATACCGATGGCCTGTTCGTATTACTTCATTGTGCCGTGCGTATTATGGTCTTTTGGGGAGTCCTGCCGCTCTCGTTCGTTGTGCTGCTTGTCCTCCGGAGCCGGTCCGGGCAGGAGATACCACCTGGCCCACCTTCACCGGCCGGTAAAAAAAAGAACAATTCCTGCACTTTTTTTTAAGAAAACCTTTTTTGGTTACGGGGCGGACTAGATAACTATGGAACTCGCGCAGAAGAAATGCTCAACATACAAGCCCGGCTCGCCGCCGCTCACACGGAAGGATACGGTCGAACTTTTAAAAGAGGTGCCCGGCTGGTCGCTTGATAACGGGCACTTAAAGCGCACGTTCACGTTCGAGGACAGTGAGACGTCCATCGAATTTTTAAACGATGTGCTGACGATATCTACCGAAGAGGGGCACATCCCGGATCTTGCTATGCGGGAAGGAAAATTCGTGGATGTCGGGTATTACACGTACCCGGCCGGCGGCCTGACCTTAAACGATTTCATCATGGCCACAAAAATCAACGTGCGACGGTATAACGAATAAACGGCCGGGCAGGAACTTTTTTTGGCCGGGTTGATTCTTGTGGAGAGATTGAGATATGGGCCTGCACATCCAGCCGTTCCAGCCACCGGTTTTTGACCGCTGGACACAATCTGAAGACGGCGGCAGGGTCCCGTAAGACTGCGGACAGGGAGATTAAGGTGCGACCGGTGTACCTTTCAGAAAATTTTCGTTACCGTGAAAAAACCGGGAGGCCCCTGTCGGGTTCTGCATAAAAACAGACCATGTTACAGATCATCCCCGGTACGTGTTGCCCTCTTTACCGTTTTTTTACCTTTTTTGCGGTCTTTGCAGCCGCCTTCCCGATGCTGGCCGATGCTTTCTTTGTCTCTTTTTTCACCGTATTTGCGGTTTTTGCAGCAGCCTTCCCAATGCTCGCCGATGCCTTCTTCGTCTCCTTTTTCACCGTATTTGCGGTTTTTGCCGCCCCGGTTTTCACCTCATCGGCAGTTTTTTTGGCCGCGCTGCCAAGTTTGCCAACACCTTTAGAAATCGACGTGTTGGCTTCTGCTGCGGCTTTGGAGAGTTTTTCCTGCAGTTTGAGTGACTTCCTGACAAGAACTTCATCGTCATCGTCAAGACCAAGCGTCTTGAGATCCTCTTCACTTATGCGGACCTGCCCTTCCCGTACCATGGTGTCAGCGATAACAGAGGTTGTAACGGATTTTTTAGTGGCTTCATTGATGAGATCTACGTTTTCCCCTTCATGGATTCCCAGTGCGGGCAGGTGTGCGATATTGAGACGCACCCGTCCCTGGCTTGGAAATGCCCGCTTCTTGAGGGTTAACCGGACTTCCTGCATAGTGGATTAACCGTCATGAACAGGTATATATCTTCCTGATTTCTGGTTTTGTATATGTTCCCTGCCCTGTTTTTCTTTCGGTGGTGTCCAAGGAGTTCCCTATGGTCCCCGGTATATCCTAAAAACCCTCCCGTTACTTCTGCCGGGAGTTACGATGACATAACAATGTCCTTATCGACCGCCGGTCCTCCCGGATGTGTCACCTTACAGGTAAAGTCCCGGCGCTTGCGTGACCACATGGGAACACGGCATTTCCCGGAATTTCTGGCAACGGAATATTTTCCGGGAGACTGGGACACAGGACTGCACTGATCGAAAAAGAGCGAAAAAATTATTGAACTTACTGGTATTCCGGCGGCTGAACCTTCTTTGGGAGCCCGCCCTTGAAATGCTGCTGGATCTTGCCGTAATAGTCCCGCAGGTTGTCGTTCATGGTCGGGTGTACCTTCTTCTGGGCGTCTGAAAAGTGCTGCGGCGTCACCGTCGTTGCGCCATCCCGCAGCGCAAACATCCCGGCCTCCCGGCAGAGCGCTTCGAGATCCGCGCCCACGAATCCCTCGGTTATCTGGGCAAGGGACGCGAGGTCCTTGTCCCGGACCGGGTCTTCGAACGCGAGGTTCTTCTCGTTCATCAGGTCGACCAGCCTCCGCCGCCTTGCCCCTTTAGAGATCCCTGCACCTGCATCCTTCACCGGCACGATGGCCGCTTTTACGGTGTCCGCAGTAATTTTTGCATCCTTCCCCAGTTTCTCGACTAGTTCGCTGAGCGCGTCCTCGGTGTACCCTTCGGTCAGGCCGACGATCTCTTCGAGCGCCGAGCCTTCGAGCGGCATGAACTGCGTGTGAATGCCGATGATCTTCCTGCGGTCCTCTAAAGTAGGCTCCCCAATGTAGACGAGCCGGTCGAAACGCCCGGCCCTGAGAAGTGCCGGGTCGACGATATCCGGCCGATTGGTCGCACCCATGATCACGACATCCTTAAGCTCCTCAAGGCCGTCCATCTCGGTTAAGATCTGGTTGAGCACGTTGTCGATCACATGGGAGTCGCTTGAGGTCCCCCGTGCCGGAGCAAGCGCATCGATCTCGTCAAAGAAGATGATCGATGGCGATACCTGCCGGGCTTTCTTGAAGATCTCGCGTACCGCCCGTTCGCTTTCGCCCACCCACTTGGAGAGGAGCTGCGGCCCCCGTACCGGGATGAAATTGGCGCCGCTCTCGCTTGCGACAGCCTTTGCGATCAGCGTCTTGCCCGTCCCGGGTGGACCATAGAGCAGCACGCCCCGGGGCGGCACAATCCCGAGCTCGTCGAACCGGTCATGGTGGGTTAAGGGGTACTCGACTGCCTCGCGGACTTCGGTCTTTGCCGTGTCAAGCCCGCCGACCGCTTCCCACTTTACATGCGAGACTTCGAGCATTACTTCGCGCATCGCACTCGGACCCACGTCCCGCTGGGCGCTCCGGAAGTCGCTTGCGAGCACACGGAGCTTATCGAGCGTTTCCTGGTCTATCTCCTCCTTCTCAAGATCGAGATCGGGCATGTACCGGCGCAGGGCACGGATCGCCGCCTCCCGGGCAAGCGCAGCAAGGTCGGCGCCGACAAACCCATGGGTCTGCTGGGCGAGAGTGGCAATGTTTACGTCCTCGGCAAGCGGCATACCCCGGGTGTGGATCTTCAGGATATCGATCCGATCCGGTTCTCCGGGCACACCGATCTCGATCTCACGGTCGAAGCGTCCGGGCCGGCGCAGGGCCGCATCGATCGCATCGACACGGTTCGTGGCACCAATAACGACAACCTGCCCGCGTTCTTCGAGACCGTCCATCATAGTCAGGAGCTGGGCGACGACCCGGCGCTCAACCTCGCCGGTTACATCTTCTCTTCTGGGTGCAATGGAATCCAGTTCATCAA
>Ga0187861_10004405_pt1 | contig 11782 bp, 8 predicted proteins | sample June2016WEW_10_1_3_FD_132986 | JGI IMG/M metagenome (GOLD analysis project Ga0187861, IMG submission 132986) | Peatland microbial communities from SPRUCE experiment site at the Marcell Experimental Forest, Minnesota, USA - June2016WEW_10_100 | ecosystem: Environmental > Terrestrial > Soil >...
GCGCCCTTGACGTGGCCAAACAGCTCCGACTCCAGCAGCGTCTCGGTGAAGGCCCCGCAGTTGACCGCGACAAAGGGCTCGTCCACGCGCAGAGAAGCGTAGTGGATCGCGCGCGCGACCAGTTCCTTGCCCGTGCCGCTCTCGCCCATGAGCAAGACCGTCGAGTCGGTAGGGCCGATGCGCTTGATCAGGCTCGAAACCTCGCACATCACCGGGGTGGCGCCGATGATATCGAGGAAGGGCGTGGCGTTGCGCGGCAATCTCTTGCAGATTTCGATCCGCTCCAGCGCCCGCGCCACCGTCTGCCGTATCTCGTCGGTGTCGAAAGGTTTTTTCAAATGCGTATAGGCGCCCAGACGCATCGCTTCGATCACGGTCTCAAAACTCCCGTAGGCGGTGAGCACGATGGAAGGGACCTCGGGGCGCTTCTCTTTCAAGAGGCGCAGGAACGTCAGGCCGTCCATCTTGGGCATGCGCAAGTCCTGGATGATCAGGTCCACCTGCTGGGCCGCGACCGTCTCCAGCGCGATGCGGCCGTCGTCGGTGGCCAGGACCTCATAGCCTTCACCCTCGAGGATCACCTTGAGCAGACGCTGGAGGGAAAGCTCATCGTCCAGGACCAGGATGCGGCGCTGGACGGCAGTGCTTGTGGCCGCAGTGGCCAGAGATGCATTCTCGGTGCTCATACGCGGCTGGCCCGTCCGGTGCTCCAATCCCTCTCGCCCCCGTCCGGTTCGGATGCGGGCCTGCTCGTCCCGGGGCCGGGTTTGCCGACGCCGAGGTCCGTCACGTGCGGGCGCAGTCCGCTGATCCCGGCCAGGGACGCCGTCAGGTTCGTGGGCAGCCAGATGCGGAAAGTTGTGCCCACGCCCTCCTTGCTCTCAAAGAAGATCAGGCCTTCGTGTCCCTGCACCACGCGCTCTGCAATGGCCAGGCCCAGGCCCGTGCCCGCGGGCTTGGTGGTGAAGAAAGGCTCGAAAATGCGCTTCTGCACCTCTGCGTTCATGCCGGGACCGCTGTCCGCCATTTCGACGAGCACGCCCGGCCGGTCCAAGGCCTGGGCGGGGTCGAGCCCCAGCACGCGGCTGCGCGGCATGACACTGACCCGCAGCGCGAGTTCCTTGCGCGGGCTGCCGGCCATGGCCTGGAAGGCGTTGAGGCCCAGATTGAGCAAAATCTGGCGGAGTTGCTCCGGGTCGGCCAAGAAGGGCTCGCCTTCGTCGCCGCCGAGCAGGATCTGGGTGTCCTTGGCCTCCGGGCGCGCGGCCAGCAGCAGCTTGACGTCGGCCAGCACCCGCCCGATGTCGGTCTGCACCAGCTTGGGCGGGCGCATGCGCGCGAAGCGCAGGAAATCGGAGATGATCTGGTCCAGCCGATCGGACTCCGAGAGCACGATCTCCAGCAGTACTTTCTTGTCCTCCGGAATGTCCAGCACGCGCCCGATCTCCTGCACCGCGCCGCGGATCGAAGCCAGCGGGTTGCGGATTTCATGCGCGATGGTGGCGGAGATGTGGCCCATGGTCTCGAGGCGCTGCCGGTGCTTGAGGAACTCCTCCATCCGCTTCTCCGCCGTGATGTCGTCCAGCGCCAGGATCACTCCGCGCGGAGTGTTGGTGTCCGGTTCCATCATCGGCACAATGCGGACGGCCAGCGGCACAATGCGCCCGTCGTCATAGCGGTGCCGCGCCTCAATCCGCCGCAACGCGCCGTCCGCAAGGACTTCCTGGGCATGCTGATCTATGGCGCTGCCCAGCAACTCCTTCAGACCCATCTTCTGCGGGGAGGCCTGCAACCCGACCAGGCGCTGGAACTCGCGGTTGTGGTACAAGACCTTGCGTTCCCCATCCAGGACCGCCAAACCCTCTCCAATGCCCTCCAGGATCTCGTCGTGCACCAAGCGGGCCATGAGCAGCCGGCGCGACAACGTGCCCGCCAGTATGCCCGTCAGGAAAAAGGCGCAGGCGGGCAACAAGAGCAGGTGCAGGAAATCGAGAGCGCCCAGGTTCTGCAGCTTCTCCAAGTGCGCCCCCAAGTGCTCCTCCAGGAGCTGCGCGCGATAGTTCTCGGGGATGAGCCCGATGCTGTAGAGCAGCGTCACCAGGCTGAATAGGATGGTGGACGTCGCGGCGCAGAGAATCGCCACATTCCACTTCAGGACGAAGGCGGCCGCGCAGACCGACATCAGGTACAGGACTACGAAACGGCTTTCCACCCCTCCGGTGTTCCAGACCAGCGCGGAAATGAGGAAGATGTCTACAAAGATCTGGACGAACGCCAGCTTGGCCGCTTCCGCAGGCTCCTGCGCCAGGCGCTTGGCGGCCAGCAAGTACAGCACCGTCAGCACGCAGACGATAATAGCCATCAGGCCCGCGGGCTGCAGGTAGAGCGGCTGCAACTCACCCAACTGCGCGGGAGTTGTGACGCGCGCTTTCTGGTAGTATCCGATCAGCAGCACCGTCAGTGTGGCGGCGGCCAGCAGGAGGCGCAGCGCGATAAGAACCTGGTTAGCCCGCACCGTGCGTGTTTGTCGTTCGATGAAAGCTTCCAGCATTGTCTGCTCGCTGTCCTTGGGCGTCCCGCGGCCATTCTATGGATTTCGGGCCGGGAGCCAAGGACTAATCTTAAGCTTGAGGCTTGAGGCGTGCATATCGCCGAGTGCGGCACGTCGAGCGACGCATAGCACGGGCGGGACGCCCGTGCTACAGTCAGCGACAAGCACCCAGGCTTGAGACTTGGGGCCTTGGGGGCTAGGTTGGACGGCAGTGCCTCAAGCCTCAAGCCTGGATTGCAACCGCGCGCCGTATACAAACGAAAAAGGCCCCTTGCGGGGCCTTCCTTATCATACGAACCACAGCTATCAATCAGTGCGGGAGAAGGGGACGATAATCGAAGCCTTCTGTACTGCGGAGATTGAACTACTATCGAGGGTTGGTATTGTAGTTTTGATGTTTACTTCGGTAGGCAAGCCCCGATTTCCGACTCAATCTCCCGCACCGTTGGAACTCTTTTTTAAGCCGCCCCGGTTGTTACCCGTTGGGACGGACATGGAGGAGGGGTTTCCAGGGACTCCGTCACTTCGAGTAACACCCGGGACGGCGAACGATCAAAGCTCTCTTTTTCCTCCCGCCACATCCAACCTCCTGATTTCACTTAACCACTTTTGCAGGCGCCAAGTCAAGCGTTGGCTCCGGATTTATTGTTTTTTTCAAGGAACCCTGCGTCAGTCCTTTTTCCTTTGCCTCGCCTGCCCGGCGGCCTTGCCGCCCTGTCCTACATATTGGACGCGCTAAGCGGCCAAAATCGCAATAAAAACAAACTTTTCACTGGGAATATCTCGGACAAAACAGGTCCTCTTTGGGAGGCTTGGGGCCTTGGGGGCAAGATTGGGAGGCAGTACCTCAAGCCTAAATACAGTTGCACAGCCGGGCTTTTATGGAATAAAAGCCTGCATGCTTAAACACCTGGATTACACCCGCGAGCGCCTGAGACAACTCGGCGACCGCATGAACGAGTTGATCTACCCGGCCACCAAACCGGTGGAGCAACTGCTGGCCAGCCAGCGTACGGAGAGGATTTCGTACGCCGAGGCGCAAAACCTGAAGTACAAGCCTGTCAAGCCAGGCGCGCAGTTCGGCCCCAATTGGGCGACGTTCTGGTTCAAGGCCCAGGCGAAAATCCCCAAGGAGTGGGCCGGCCGGCGCGTGGACCTGCTGTGGGACTCGCACAGCGAAGCCACCCTCTGGGTTGCCGGGCGCACCGTCCAGGGCTTGAACCACGAACCGCACGGCCAGGACAGTGGCGCCCGCCCGGACGCGGTGCTCGTCCCAAAGGCCAAGGGCGGCGAAACCCTGCGGTTCGAAGTTGAGATGGCCTGCAACCGCATGTTCGGCGCAGGGAGCGGGCCGTTCAAATCGCTCAGCCCCTTCGTGCTGGACCAGTGCAGCCTCGCCGTCTTCGACCCCGAAGCGTGGGAACTGTATTACGATTATCTTGTCTTGCAGCAGCTAGAAGGCGATGCGGACAAGGGGCTCGATAAGACCTGGGCCGGCACGCTGCTGGCCGAGCTGGACCGCTTCGCCAATACTTACGTGGCTGAGGAGCGGGCCACCTGGGCCGGCGCGCGGAAGATACTGAAGGCGCTGTATGCCCACAAGAACGCTGGCCTCGCGCATGAACTTTCCGCAATCGGACATGCCCACATAGACACTGCCTGGCTCTGGCCGCTGGGCGAGACGTACCGCAAGTGCGAGCGCACCTTCAGTTCCCAGGTGGCGTACATGGATGCGTACCCGGAGTACAAGTTCGGCTGCTCGCAAGCCTGCCAGTACGCGATGATGCAGCAGCGCAACCCCGAGCTTTTCGCGCGCATCCAGGATAAAGTGAAGGCCGGCCAGTTCGTGCCCGTGGGCGGGACCTGGGTTGAGCCGGACTGCAACATCCCCGCCGGCGAGTCCCTGGCGCGGCAGTTCCTGCACGGCCAGCGTTACTTCCAGAAGGAGTTCGGCATCCGTTGCCGGGAGTTCTGGAACCCCGATGTGTTCGGCTACAACGGCCAACTGCCGCAGTTGATGCGCCTGGCCGGCATGACGCGCTTCCTGACGCAGAAGTTGTCCTGGAACCGCTTCAACAAGCCGCTGCATCACTCCTTCACCTGGCAAGGCATTGACGGCAGCGAAGTGCTGGCCCATTTCCCGCCGCTGGACACCTACAACGCGCTGGCCACCGTGCCGCAGTTGCGTGAGAGCGCCGCCAAGTACAAGGACCACGACCGTTCCCGGCACAGCTACCTGCTTTTCGGCTTCGGCGACGGCGGCGGCGGCCCGACCAAGCGCATGCTCGAAATGCTGCGCCGCTGCCGCGACCTCCAGGGCGTGCCGCGGACGCGCATCCGCGACGCGGAAGAATTTTTCTCGCTGCTGGAGCGGGATTGCACGGACAGGCCGTTGATGATCGGCGAGTTGTACTTCGAGTTCCATCGCGGCACCTACACCACCCAGGCCGCCACCAAGAAGAACAACCGCAAGAACGAATTCCTGCTCCACGACGTCGAGTTCCTCGCAGTCTGCGCGGCGCATTCGGGTGCTACGGCCGCCTATCGCTACCCCGCGGCGGAGCTGGACCAGGCCTGGAAGACGCTGCTGCTCAACCAATTCCATGACATCCTGCCGGGGTCCTCGATCACGCTGGTCTACCAGGACACCTCCCGGCAGCACGAGGAACTGCGCCGCCTCTGCGAACCCTTGCGCCAAGCCGCGCTCCAGGCTTTGGTAAGTAGCACGGGCGCCCCCGCCCGTGACCCCCTCCCCTTGCGGGAGGGGGCAGGGGGAGGGGCTTGGGCCCCCGTCAACACCACCTGCTTCCCCCGCCAGGAGCCGGCCCGGCTGCCGGACGGCAAGCTCGTCTTCGTGGACGCGCCCAGTTGCGGCATCGGCGCCATCGTGCCCGCGCCGGACAATGTGCGTGTCACGCAGAAAGGCGCCCGCATAACTCTGGAGAACCAGTTCCTGAAAGCGGTCTTGTCCACCGGCGGCGCGCTCTTGAGTCTGCTCGAAAAGCGCAGCGGGCGCGAGGCCCTGGCCGGCCCCGCCAACGTGCTGGAACTCTACGACGACAACCCTACCTGCGCGGATGCCTGGGACGTTGACCCGTTCCACCTCGAAACCGTGAAGCCCTGCCCGCCGGCGGAGCAATGCAAGGTATTCAGCGAAGGGCAAGGGCTGCGGGCCGGCGCCGTTTTTGAGCGGCGCGTGGGCCTCAAGAGCCGCTTGACTCAGCAGGTGCAACTGGACGCCGGTGCGCGGCGGCTTGAGTTCCACACCGAAGTGGACTGGCAGGAATCGAAGAAGTTTTTGAAGACCGCCTTCCCCGTGAACGTGCGGGCCATGAATGCGACCTATGAGATGCAATTCGGCCACGTGGAACGGCCGACCCACTATAACACGCCTTACGACCTGGCCAGGTTCGAAGTGCCCGGCCACAAGTGGGCGGACCTGAGCGAACCCGGCTTCGGCGTGGCGCTGCTGACGGACTGCAAGTACGGCTACAGCACCTTCGGCAATACGATGCACATCAGCCTGCTGCGCGCGCCGACGACGCCCGACCCCGTGGCCGACAGAGGCAAGCACAGCTTTGCCTATGCGGTCATGCCGCACGCGGGTGGCTGGCGCGAGGCGGGCGTGGTGGCCGAAGCCTACCGCTTCAACCTGCCCGTCCTCTTCGCCCCGGGAGCGCCGGCGTCTCGCCGGCCCGTGGCTGGGGGAGGACCAACGGTCACGCAGCCCCGTTCGTTCTTCAGCGTGGATCAGCCAAACCTCGTCCTGGACACGGTGAAGAAAGCCGAGGATTCAGACGCCATCGTGCTGCGGCTCTATGAAGCTTACGGCGCGCGCGGCGTGGCGCGGATCAAGTGCGCGCTGCCGTTCAAACAGGCCGCGTTCTGCAACATCCTGGAGGAGGAAAGCGGGACGGCCAAAGTAAAGGAAGGACAGATTGAAGTGCCCTACGGGCCGTTCCAGATCGTGAGCCTGAAACTTACGTGACGGGATGCCAGTGTCGCGTTGACGATATGGTGAAACGGATTCCAGGAGCGGCGGGCGCCTCGCCCGCCTGCCCGCGGGCGAAAGCGCCCGTGGCTCCTTCTCCGTTGATTCTCGGTAAAAATGTGATATTGTACAAAATGGAAAAAGGGGATCGCCCATGACCAGCATGACAGCGACCGAAGCCCGGCAGAAATTCTCCCAAACGTTGAACGAAGTCCGTTGCAACAAGAAGCGGATTCTGCTCGCGCGCAAGGGTAAACCGTTCGCTGCCTTCGTGCCCATTGAAGACGTGGAGTTGTTGGAAGCCTTGGAAAACGGGGCTGACGCAAAGGCGGTGAAGAAGGCCCTTGCGGACGCCAAAGCCAAAGATGAAAAGCCCGCGGAACCAGCCGAAGATGTTCTGGATTGGGACGCGGCAATCGTGGCGCCGCCACCGCGCCGCAGCGGCAAGATCAGGGTCAAATTTGTCTACAAGGGGCGGGACAAACCACTTCTTGAGCATCTCTCAGATGCCGATGTGGAGATCGAGTAGGGCGCGCGCATGGGACAGCGGGACTATCCGTGGTACGACGTGGTGACGGGTGATGTGCTCGAACAAGGAGATCTTTTCGAGCAATGTCCCGTTCTTTCGCCGCCGGCGGGCCTCAAGCTGGAGGCTGGCGGCATTCCAGCGGCAACTATTGACTGGAGAACACGCGATGTGATCCTGCTCTCCCAGTCTTGCGACATGGTTCGCGGGCAGGAAAAGTTATCCGACGTGCTCCTCTGTTCTGTATGGAATCCCAAGGAACTGGACGCAGGGCCATTCAAGAACCTGAAGTCCGGCCTGGAGAATGTGCGTTGCGGCCGTGTGAACGGGTTTCACTTGCTCGCCAACTGCACGCTGCCGGGGCTGCAGCGGAACTTCCGCGTTGTGGACTTTCGCCGCGTCTATTCGCTGCCGCTGGAGTTCATGCGGAGCCTTGCCGCTGCCCAGGGAAGCCGCCTGCGGTTGCTGCCTCCGTACCGCGAGCATCTCTCCCAAGCCTTTGCCAGGTTCTTCATGCGAGTTGGACTGCCCGTGGATATCCCGCCGTTCAAGTAACCCTGCGAGCAGAACAGTTCGCCTACGGGCAGTTCCAGATCGTGAGCCTGAAACTTACGCGACGGGATGCTTGACAACGCCCTGCGGAAAGGCTGTAATGGGGTCAGCCGCACGCCGGAGGGCAGATCATGCCGTACCTTATCATCGCCGGATTAGCGCTCTTTCTACTCGTGACTTACGCAGGTTGCGGCAAGCCAAAGACGCCGAACACGGCTTCCCCGCCGGAACCGAAGCCGGCGCCCGCCGTAGAGCGCGTGGCCGCTCCCGCTAAGGTTGCGCCGAAGCCTTCAGACCCGGAGGCGCTAACGGAGACACCCAAGAAGAAAGTGCCCCGTAACGCGTGTTGCTACAAAATGAGTGCCCCGCCTACGACGTTCGATTACCTCTGCCCGAGATGCGGCGAGAGGACGCTGTACGCGCTCCCACCCAATGCTTCTGAAAAAGAGCGGGCAGCCGTCGTTGACGCAACCTTTGTGCTGAACGTACAACTGGAGGGCTGCCGTCGTGCGCTGGCCGCAATCCGGGATTTGCCTGTTGAGTTGGATGAGTCCCAGTTCTGCCGCAAGTGCAGTCCGGCCGTGGAGAAGCCGGAGTTGGTGTTGGTGGTGCGGCGTCCGGGCGCGGCGGGGCCTCATCGGGTTGCGGGCGTGACGGTGGAAGACCTGCGCCTGCTCAATGAATACCTCTCCGGCAAGCCAACGCACACAGTAGAGCACGATTACGAGACACCGATGGCCAGGCAGGCGCAGCGCCTTGAGGAACTCCTGGGGCTGAAGCCGTCGTTGAGCGAGGAAACGAAGTAGGGGGCGCTATGCCATACCTTCTTGTCGTCGGCGCGGTGGCCGTGTTGGTGCTGATCCTGGCGGGGTGTGGGTCAAAGGGGCGCGACAGGTTCGCTGAGCCTGTTCCCATTGGTGCGAAAGCGGAGGAGAAGGCCAGCCCTTCGCGCTCGGAGTTGGAGAAGCGGCTTGAGGTCCTGGCACGGAGCGAAGCGCCAACGAATCTGAAACCCGGGGCAATGTGCTATACGCCTGCACCTACCCCGGAAAGCCTGGCTTATGTCTGTCCGAAGTGCGGCGAGAAGACTGTGTACGCCTTCTCGCAATCCGACACCGATTGGTGGAAGACTGTGGATGCCGTGCAATGGGAACTGCCGGATTGCCGAGATAGGGTCAAGGAAATCAAAGTGCTGCAACTTGAGCTAGATGAGTCGCAGTTCTGCAAGAAGTGCAGCCCCGACGTGAAGAAGCCCCAGCTTGTGCTGGTGGTCAGGCACCCCGGCGAAGCTCAGCCGCATCGTTGTGCAGGGGTGAATCACGGGGACCTGCGCATAATCGCTGATTTCCTGGAGGGTAAGACGAAGGGTATATGGGACAACGAGGGCGAATACCCACTGAAGAAGCACACCAAACGGCTTGGCGAACTCCTGGGGCTGAAGCCGCCGTTGGCCGAGGAAACGAAATAGGGGGCGCTATGCCATACCTTCTTGTCGTCGGCGCGGTAGTGCTCTTGGTGCTGATTTTGGCCGGTGGCTGCGGCGGGGGTGGGCGTCCCCCTATGCCGCCAAACGCGTGTTGCTATGAGCCAGCGGGGGTGCCGGTGAACACCGCCTATGTGTGCCCCAAGTGCGGGCAGCGTACACTTTATCCGACGGGGGGTGACGTCTCGAACGTAGACGCGGCAACCTGTTCGGCCGGTATGGCACTTCAGGTTGGACTGCCGGCATGTCGGCAAATAGCCAGTGGGATCAGAGGCTTTGTTGTGGAGTTGGACGAGTCAGAGTTCTGCCGCAACTGTTCGCCAAATGTCAAGAAACCTCAGTTGATCGCTGTTGTGCGCGGACCTGGGGACGCGCAGCCACGTAGGGTTAAGGGCATCGGCCAGACGGATCTTCGGCGCCTCCAGGAGTACCTGCGCGACAGGGAAAAAGCTCTCGCCGGCATGAAGAGAGATTCCTTGGGCAAACCCGACCCGGATCAGATGAATAAGCTCAGGGGACTTCTCGGCAGGGAGCCGTAAGCATGAGCGACCGCGTCACCAGCCGCCTCGCGCCGTCCTTCCTCCCCACGACTGCCGTGCTGGAGATGACCTACCGCTGCAACCACGCCTGTCTGTTCTGCTCCTGTCCCTGGTTCGCCAGCGGCAACGGCTTCGACGTGCGCGAGGAATTGGCGCCGCACGAGTGGCAGGCGATCATCCGCAAACTGTGCGAAATGGGTGTGAACAACTTCGCGTTCACCGGCGGCGAGCCGCTGCTCAAGGAAGGGCTGGAGGAGATTGTTGAGTTCGCCGCGGCGTGCGAGACGGAGTTCATCGAGACCCAGGACGGAGCGCTCGTTTCCCGCCGCGGGCCGCCCAATTTGTACCTGCTCAGCAACGGCAAGGCGCTGCGGCAGGAAATCCTGGAACTGTGCCGCAAACACAGGATGAACCTGAGCCTCAGCCTGCCGGGGCTGGCGACGTTCAGCGAGCACACTGCCGGCGGCGACCCGCGCAACGTGCTGCGCTGGTTCCGCGCAGCTCACGCGCAAGGCGTGACCACCACCGTGGGCGTGACCGTGACGCGGAAGAACATCCATGAGCTTTACGAGACCATCGCCGAGGCGCTGCTGGCCGGCGCGGACACGCTGCTGATGAACCGCTTTCTGCCCGGCGGGCGCGGCATCCGGTACGCGCGGGAACTGGAGTTGAACGTCGCCGAGATTGGCCAGATGCTCGACACCGCCGAAAAAGTCCTGCGCACGGCGAACCGCTACGGATCGGTCGGCACCGAACTGCCGAAGTGCATCGTGGATGCCAGCCGCTACGAACGGCTGAAGGTCGGCACGCGCTGCTCGGCGGCCTTGGACTTCTTTGTGATTGACCCGTCGGGCTATGTCCGCGCTTGCAACCATTCGCCCGTGCGGCTGAACCACTTTCGCGAGATCGAACAGGTAAAGCTGCACCCGTACTGGAAGCGCTTCACGCAGAAGGACTACTTGCCGCGCTCCTGCGCGCCCTGCTCACTGGCCGGCCAGTGCGATGGCGGGTGCCGCGAGGCGGCGCATATTGTGGGCGGCCAACCGGATTCGCCCGATCCGGTGCTAATGCCCAAAGCCTAGTGTCGTGTTGAGGAAGTCCTGCAACGTTAAGGAGCCACGGGCGCCTTCGCCCGTGGGCCGGCGGGCGAGGCGCCCGCCGCTCCTGGAATCCGTTACACCATTTCGTCAACGCGACACTAATGCCTGACGCCGCGGCTCTTGTGTTTCTGGTTGGTGGGATCGCTGGTAGGAATCGTGGGCTGCAAGTCAGTCGTCCACAAGTCGGGGGGTACAGTCCAGGTTTCGTTGACCATAGGCCCAACGCCCGCAAGCGGGACGATGACCCTGGTCTTTTTGTTCACCTTTACACCCGGCCGGCCCTTTACTCCGACGGTGGCCTGCTTATCCAGCACAGACACCTTGGCCGCGTTGTCCTCAATTTTCATATTAACAGCCTTGGCTTGATTGACCTCCACGTTTGTGGCGGTCACAGCCAGGCTGCCTGTGCCCTGCAGATTCGTCTTATAGGCAACCTCGCCTCTGCTCAAGGCCACCTGCGTGTCCTGGCCGCGGTATCTCAGCGTCAGGCTGGACCCGCCGTTGACCCAGAAGGTTGCGCCGCCCGGCAGCGTCAAGCCCACGCGTCCCTGGTCCGTGACAATTTCGGAACCGGACGGCACCTGCTGGTTGGGCGCCAGCGCCATCGTTTTCCCGTCGGGCGTCGTGGCCTGGACGTGCCCGTCACGAGTTACGAACACGACCGCCAAGTCCGACGAGGTGGCAGGAGGCGCCGGTGTGGGCGTGGCGGCCGGCGTTGAGGACACCTGCGGGGCCGGCGCAGCAACGCCCCCCCCCGCTATACCGCCGCCACCACTTGATCTGGGCGGCTTCTGGGGCTGGACAGTCACATTGTCAGGCTGTTGAGTTGGCGTGCTCTCCTTCTTGGGCTGGTTGCTCACTGCCACACGAGGTTTGGGGGCCTTCTCTTGCTCAGCGCCAGGGATAGCTTTCTCCGGCGCGGGCTGTGGCGCTTGCCCAGTCTTCTCGGCCACGTCCCTTATTTCGGCCTTCTCAGGAACATCCTGCTTGGGTCCAGGCACGGCAGGCGGCGGCGTCTTGGCGATCTCTTTTTCCACCGC
>Ga0187861_10004410_pt1 | contig 11768 bp, 7 predicted proteins | sample June2016WEW_10_1_3_FD_132986 | JGI IMG/M metagenome (GOLD analysis project Ga0187861, IMG submission 132986) | Peatland microbial communities from SPRUCE experiment site at the Marcell Experimental Forest, Minnesota, USA - June2016WEW_10_100 | ecosystem: Environmental > Terrestrial > Soil >...
CATAAAACGGGGAAACGTGTCCGTCGGCGCCCTTGACCTGGACCACCGGACCGTTGGGAATGAACAGGCCGGTGAGGTTGATGGCCTCGGTGAGCGATCCGCCGCCGTTGGAGCGAAGATCGAGGACCACGGCATCCACGTTTTTCTGTTTGAAATCCTCCAAGATCGCCCGGACGTCGCGCGTACAACTTCTATAATCGGCGTCTCCTCGGCGCTGCCCGGACATGTCATTGTAAAAGCTGGGCAAATTAATAATGCCGATTTTAAACGCGGCGCCGTCGGGACGTTTGCCGGCCTCGAAAATCTCGCCCTGCGCCTCGCTATCTTTCAATTCGATTTTTTGCCGGGTCAGAACCAGAATCTTTTTATCGCCGTTTGGGCTTACCACCTCCAACCGAACCACGGTGTTGGGTTTGCCGCGTATGAGATCGACCACGTCATCGAGTTTCATATCCACCACGTCAACAATCGGGCCGTCTTTATCTTGGCCCACGCCCACGATTTTGTCCTCGATTTTCAAGCGGCCGTCTTTATCGGCCACGCCGCCGGGCACGAGACGCTTGACCACGGTGTAACCATAGTCGTCCGCTTGCAGCGATGCCCCGATGCCTTCCAATTCCAGGCGCATCATAATGTTGAAGTTTTCATAGTGTCTGGGCGACATGTAATCGGTATGCGGATCGAATGACGTCGTCAGCGAATTCAAATAGATTTCCAGCAAGTCGTCGGCATTGATCTGATGCATGCGCTTGGCAAAGCTGTGGTAACGCTGAGCGAGCCGGTCCACGGGCTTTTTCTCGCCTTTTATATCATTGGTCTTTTGTTCGGTTTTCGGTTCCTTTATAACCTGCTCGATTAGATTTTGAGCGTTCTTTTTGTTTTCGTCGGAATCGCCTGCGCTTTGGATGGGGTCTTTAACTGGATCCGAAGCGACGGTCTTCTTTTCCTTCTCCGTTTTCAGCACCAGCAAATCGTACTTGATGCGCTTTCGCCAGCGCTCGCGGGCTTCGTTGGGGTCCTTGGGGTATTGAAGCAGGTCTCGATCCACGACCATCTCCTCGTCGGCCGTGAAATCCAGGGGTTGAGCCAGCAGTTCGTTCACCATTTTCACCCGTTCATCCACCCGCTGCAAATACCGCTGAAACACATAATAGGCGAAACTAACGTCGTATTTTTCGAACATCTTGATCAAATCGTCCTGGTGCCGGGTGAATTCGTCCACGTCGGACTGATAAAAATAAACCTTCATCGGATCCAAGGATTTCAGGAAGGTCTTCATCCACCGGGCGGCCATCTCCTTGTCCAAGGGATGACGTGAAAGGTGTTCTTGAAGCAGTAGATTCCTGACACCCAAGGTGATCTGGCGGTCCTCCGGTCTGGGACCAACGGGATCGGCCCACGCGGCCGGGACAAGACAACCGGCTATAAGAGCGATAAACAATGCCATGCGGAAAAAACGACGGACACGGGGGTTACTTTGGAAAACTGAACTCATTGCAAGACCTTTGCTAAAATGGTTAATTTGCGTAAATGCCGTAAATATTTCCGGCTGGTTGTCTTGATTCATAGTACCCGGGATGGAAAAATGAAGCAAGATCGAGACATTTTATTAGGAAAATAGCACTTTTGGAGTGATCTATAGCGAATTACAATTGAAATAGAACGATTCGTGTATAAAAACCGGAGGAGATGATCTTATGTCTGGGACACAAGCGACTGCGAAAATTTTTTTAACCGCGTTAAGGGCCCTACCCAAACGTGAACAGAATGCTGTTCTTGCCGGTATTGCCCAAGATAAGGAACTTCGCGAGGATTTGCTCGATTTGACTTTGATTGCCAAACGGCGCAATGAGTCTTCAAAACCCTTCCGGCAATATCTCGCGGAAAGAAAAAAATGATTTTTGTGGGACATATACGAGATGTTTATCGCTAAGTTGTCTTTTCCCGGATCATAATCAGCATCATTTTGAACTGCTTAACGGCCTTGACGGCATGGGGTTTTCCGGCGGGCATCACTACCATTTGTCCGGCGGTTAGCCGTAGGGGTTTGCCCGCTATGGTTATTTCCGTTTCGCCGTCGAGTACGTGGACCAAGGCATCGAATGGGGCGGTGTGTTCGCTGAGTTCCTGTCCGGCGTCAAAAGCGAATAAAGTGACCGTGCCGGTTGGTTTCTTGATCAGAGTTCGGCTGACGATTGCACCGGTCTGATACTTTATCAATTCGGCAGTATCGACCACTTTGGCCAAAAGTATATTATCCGCTGTTTGGGGTTCGGCGTTCATATTATCTTCTTTAATTACGACGTTTAAACTGGTATTGTTTTCCCTTTAATGGCGAATCGACTGCTGAATTATATCGGAAAATCATTACTCAAGCACGGTTCTAAGGGCGGCTATGCCCTGCTGAAGGGTGGATAGATAAAAGCAATTTTGTTAGATATCAAACAAACGAACCGGTTTAACGTCTTATGCAACAAGATGTTGCGGCTTCTGAAAACCTCTGGAACCTACCTTGATCTTAAGGCCGGGGGTTCATATAATCTGGCCCGCCTGAAATAGGCGACTTTTCGCGTAACGACTTTTCACTCAACGTGTTACTGCTTCAACTCGGGCGGATCGGCAGGGATCGGCTCGACGTGGCAAGGATGTTTGTCTGCTGAAATCACGGCCTGAAAGACCGGTTGACGTCCAATGCGCCGGGCCGGAACTGTGCGCTAGCGATAAAACCGCGCGCGCGGAGAAAAAATTGCAGACTGCAAATTACAGGCGAAAGTGGACAGTGGGCGGTGGGCAGTGGGCAGTGAACAGGATTCAGGGTTCAGGGTTCAGGGTTCAGGGTTCAGAATTTTCTACTTGCCGCTTGCCACACGCCACCGCCCACTGCCCACTGCCCACTGTCCACTCGCCATTAAATTATTTATCGTTAATCAAACGAATATCCTCAATTTGCAATTTGCAATTTGCAATTTACAATTTGCAATCTTTCTTATGCGGCTGGTTCGTTGCGGCCATGTTTGCTTGTTTTGCGGCTACCACGCGGGGCGAGGTAGATTTGCCCGAGCCGAATCGAAGCGATCCGATCGCCGTAAGCGCCGATGCGGCCAATCGGTGGACGTCCGGCTCTTATGACGTTTGGTTGCTTAAGGGCAACTGCCGCATCCAACAGGGCGCTGTCGACGCGCGATGCCGCGAGGCATTGCTGTGGATCCAACGGGCCGATGGAGCTGAACGGTCGGAGAGCACAATAATCGCCTATTTGGAAGGCGACGTGGAATTGGCGCTAAACGGACCATCCGCGCCGGTAAAAGTTAAAGATATAACCTGGCTGGGGCGGTTTACGACCAGTCGCGAGATCCAGGTGTATGCCGGTCAGGTTTCCGGCGAGCCGTCGGCGATGCCGCCGATTTACCAGCGTGCAATGGAGCGCCGCAATCCGATTTCGGCCGACACGGTGACGCGCAGCGAAGTCCGCCCGGCACAGTTTGTCGCGCCGGCCGGTCAGCCGGAGGTAATTAAGACGCCGCCGGCACAGTCTGCGCAAGAGATGTTGCGGGATGTGCGGGTACGGCGGGTTCGCGTATTTCCCCGCGGCGACGTGCCATATCAAGCCGAATGGAAGCCCGATCCGCGCGGCGGGAATATGTGGATCGCCGTTATCAGCGGAGGTGTGAACATGGTGATCGATACGGAGGGGGCGTTGGGATCAATCGACATTTCCACCGACCGGATGGTCGTCTGGACCGTTAATCCCATGAATAACTCGCAGGATCCGCCCGATTTTTCCGGCAACAGCTTCGTGGACGGACGCACTCCGCTGGAAATATACATGGAAGGAAACATCGTGTTCCGTCAGGGCGAACGCACCATTTACGCCGAGCGGATGTATTACAACGAGCCTAACCGCACCGGCACGATACTGAACGCCGAAATACTCACCCCGGTTCCGACTTACGAGGGCAAGTTGCGGCTGAAATCGGATATGATCCAGCAGACCGGGCGCGACAGCTATTATTCACATAACACGTTCATCACTTCGAGCCGGATGGGCGAGCCGGGCTACAGGCTTCAGGCGGGCGACATCTTTTTTGAAGACATTCAAAGCCCGATGATCGATCCCTTAAGCGGGCAGGTCCTGGTCGATCCGAAGACGAACCAGGAACTGGTCGAGCACAATAAATTGGCCACCTCGTCGAACAATTTCCTTTTCATCGGACCCGTGCCCGTGTTTTACTGGCCGGTTTTTTCGACCAATTTGGAGGAGCCGACGTATTACATCCGCCGCGCCCGGGCAAAATACGATCGGGTTTACGGCACGCAAATTCTGACCACCTGGAACGGATATGAGTTGCTGGGAGTGAAAAAGCCCCCGCCCGGCACGGATTTGGAATTCAGTTTCGACTACTTGGGATTAAGGGGTTTTGGCGCCGGCGGCAGTTTCACTTACAATCTTCCGGGCGTTTTCGAGATGCCCGGGCAGGTCGGCGGACTGTTCGATTATTGGGGCATTCCAGACCACGGCGCCGATAACCTGGGCGTGGACCGCAGCGATTTGGTCCCTGAAAAGGACTATCGGTTCCGCATGTTCTGGCAGCATCGGCAAATGCTGCCTATGGATTGGCAACTCTCGGCCGAATTGGGTTATATCAGCGATCGCAACTTTTTGCAGAGTTATTACGAGCGCGAATGGGACACCTTGAAAGACGAAAGCACGGGCGTGGAATTGAAACAAACTCGGGAAAACCGTTCGCTTGGCATTACGGCCGACGTCCGCTTGAACAACTTCTTCACCGAGACCGAGTGGCTGCCGCGGGCCGATCATTTTTGGCTGGGCCAGTCGCTTTTGAATGATACTTTTACTTGGTACGAACACAGCACGGCGGGATACGCCCGCTTCCGCCCGGCCAATACGCCCGCCAATCCGCAAGACCAGCCGTTCTATTATCTGCCGTGGGAAACCGTCACCACGCCGACTCTGACGCAGCCGGCGCCGGAGCGATACGGCGAGGTATTTTCAACCAGGCAGGAAATCGACTGGCCCTTCCAGTTGGGCGACGTAAAAATCGTGCCTTACGCCTTGGGCGAATTGGCCCACTGGGGTCAGGACCTCGAGGGCGACTCCTTGAACCGTGCCTACGGGCAGGCCGGCGTGCGGGCGAGTTTGCCCATCTGGTCCGTCGATCCCTCGATAAAGAGCGAGTTGTTCAACATAAACGGAATTGCCCACAAGGTGGTTTTCGAGGCCGAGTTCGCCTTTGCCGATTCGAATCAAAATCTCGACCAACTGCCGCTTTATAATCCGCTGGACGACAATTCGGTCGAGGCCGAACGGCAGCGGTTCCGCATATATTCGTACAACAGTCCGCCCAACGCCTTTCCCGTGTGGTTGGACGAACGTTATTATGCCGTGCGCTCGGGCCTGGGCAGTTGGGTAACCGCGCCCAGCACCGAAGTGGTCGACGACCTGACGGTCGTGCGCCTAGGCGCCCGGCAGCGGTGGCAGACGAAACGCGGCACGCCCGGCAACGAGCACATCATCGATTGGATAACGCTGGACACAAACGTCAGCCTGTTCCCCAATCCCGACCGCGACAACTTCGGCCAGGTGGCGGGACTTGCAAACTACGATTTTTCCTGGCACGTGGGCGATCGGCTGACGCTGCTTTCCGACGGGGATTTTGACTTCTTCTACCAAGGTCAAAAAACGTACAGCGTGGGCGCTTATCTCAGCCGTCCGCCGCGAGGCAGTTTCTACCTCGGTTTCAGGCAGATCGAAGGCCCGTTGGACAGCCGGGTGATTACGCTCTCATACACTTATTGGATGAGCCCCAAGTGGATATCCACCTTCGGCACGACGTACGACTTCGGACAGGAAGGCAACATCGGACAGACCTTCGGAATTACGCGAATCGGCGAATCGTTCCTGGTGAATCTCAGCTTCACGGTCGATCCTTCGCGGAACGACTACGGCGTGGGATTCTCGATCGAACCGCGTTTCCTGCCCAAGAGCCGGCTGGCCAACATCGGCGGGGCACACATCCCGGTGGCTGGAGCGAATGGACTGGAATAAAAAATGCAGAATGAAGAATGCAGAATTCAGAATGAAAAATGAAGGATGAAGGATGAAGGATGAAAACAGCAGACAGTGAGGGGTGGGCAGTTTACTGCCCACTGATAACCATAAACCGTAAACTTTAAACCGTGAACTGTAAACCGAAAACCGACAACTAAAACTTATGCTCGATCCGAAACCAATTTCCGAACGTCCTTGGCTGCGTAAATTCCGCGATGCCTTCCGCGGCGTGAGGGCGGGCGTGCGCGGACAGAGCAGCTTTTTCGTGCATTTTTTCCTGACTGCCGCCGTAATCGTCGCCGCCGTGGTGCTGCGCGTGGATCTCATCGAGTGGTGCATTCTACTGGCCTGCATCGCCATGGTGCTAACGGCAGAAATGTTCAACAGCGCGTTGGAATCGATGGCCAAGGCCATTACCGGCGAAAGCGATCCACACCTGGGCAATTCGCTAGATATCGGCTCCGGGGCGGTGCTGGTGGCCTCGATCGGGGCCGCAATAGTAGGCAGTATCATCTTCGTTAACCGCCTGGGAATGATGTTGCAGTGGTGGTGAAGACAGTTTTCAATAAACAGTTTTCAGTGGAATTGCGGCGTTTTTTGGGCCGAAGGCCCTACGTTCTCCCAGCCCATGGCAACGCCGTGCTTGTTACACACAAATTGGCGGCGTTTTTGGCGTATATCGCAAAGCGGTTACAGAAATTAGCCCAGGGTTGCCGCGTGAGCGGCTACCCTGGGGTAAGGTTTAGGTAAATCAGTGAACCCTGAAAGGGTTCTGGAACGATTTTCACGTTAGATTTCCCTTTCCGAACGCCCTTTCGCAATACGAAGGCCGGCAAAAACTACGGAACCCTTTCAGGGTTCAATTGTTTACCCATTTCGCCACCCAGGGTAGCTGCTGCGCAGCAACCCTGGGCTATCGAATTCAACCGCTTCGCGGTTGGGACAATCGAATTCAACCTTCGCGGTTGGGACAATCGAATTCAACCTTCGCGGTTGGGACATAAGTCCTCACTCAACTTGTGTGTAACAACGAGGGCGTTGCCCTGGGCTGGGAGAACTTTCGCCCCTTCGGGGCTGCAAATGGCTGAACTGTTACAAGATCTTCAAGAACCGCTCGTAGGCCTGATCCCAGGCGGAGGTATTTTTCGGTTCGTACTGTTCGACGGCGAAGCTACGGCGGATTACTTCGCGGGCTTGGGCGATTGAGGCCACGTCGCCGGCGGCTACGGCTTGCATCATTACGTTTCCGGTGGCCGTGGCTTCGACCGGTCCGGCCACCACGCGGCGTGAGCAGGCGTTGGCCGCGAACTGGCAGAGTTGCCGATTCTGAGTGCCGCCGCCTACGATGTGGATGGTTTCGATCCGCCCGCCGGATAGTTGCTCGCACATTTCCAACGTATATCGGAATTTCAGGGCCAGACTTTCCAAGGCACAACGCAGAATAGCGCCCTTTTCCCCGGGCACGTTTTGGCCGGTGCGTTTGCAATACGCTCGGATGGCCTCGGGCATGTCGTTGGGGGCGAGGAATTCGGGAGCGTCGGGATTGACAAACGATTTTAGCGGCTGCTGTGCGGCGGCGAGTTTGTTCAAATCGTCCCAAGAAAGATTCCCGCCCGATTGGTTCCATATCCGGCGACATTCCTGCACCAGCCATAGTCCGGCGATATTTCTAAGCAGGCGGGTAGTTCCGCCCACGCCGCCTTCGTTGGTAAAGGCCAATTTCAGCACCTGATCGGTCACCACCGGCCGGGGCGACTCGATGCCCATCAAGGCCCAGGTGCCCAGGCTGATGTAGCACCAATCCGGACGCTTGCCTGGTTGGCTGGAGGCGGGCACGGCCATGACCGCGCTGGCGGTATCGTGGGTGCCGGGCAAAACCACTTGCATTGCGCCAAGAGAGGTTTCCGCGGCGAGATTTTTTCGCAGCGGTCCAAGCACCGTTCCGGGCTGGATAATGCGGCCGAAAATTTTTGAAGGCAGGCCGAATTTTTCCAAAAGCGGCCAGGCCCAATCGCCCGTGACCGGATTGTAACTCTGGCTGGTGCTGACGTCGGTCATTTCGTTGCTTTTCACGCCGGTCATGAGCCAGTGGAACAAATCGGGCATCATCAACAAGGTTTCGGCCGCGTCTAAAATGGGCGAACCGCCAAGCTTCATCGCCAGGAGTTGATAAAGCGTATTGAACTGCATGAATTGCAGCCCGGTGTGTTGGAAGATTTCTTCCTTTGGGACTATGGAAAAGGCCTTTTCCATCATGCCGTTGGTTCGGCCGTCGCGATAATGATAGGGATTGCCCAACAGTTCGTCGTTTCGGCCCAGGAGTCCGAAATCCACGCCCCAGGTATCCACGCCGACGCTGACGATCTGCCCGTTGGTTTTGTTTCCAGCCGCCCGTAGTCCTTGGCAAACCTGGGACCATTGTCCTAGCAGGTCCCAATGCAGGTTGCCGGCGACCTCGACAGGGCCGTTATCGAAGCGGAATACCTCTTCCAATCGCAAGCGTTGGCCATCAAAATGGCCTAGTACATGCCGCCCGCTGGATGCACCTATGTCCACGGCCAAATAAGCCTTTTCTTTCATATACCGGCTGCCTTTACAGTTATTAAAGTGTCCAAAAGTGTTTAGATTAAGAGAAATAACGACTTGTTTGCAATGATGCCTGGGGGAAAATCATTAGTCAAGTAGGATAGATATTGTTTTATTGGTGCAAAACGAAATACTTGTCATAGTTCACAAACAAAATTATAATTGATTTTGTCAACTATAGGTTGATAATTTAATAAGTTTAATTGGTAAGTATTCATTTTTAACAAGTGAAACTTATGAAAATCTCCGCAAAAACAGAATATGCCTGCATAGCGATGATGGAGCTGGCCTCTCACTATGGGTCCGGCGAACCGGTTCGCATACGGCGGATTGCCGAGCGGCACGATGTTCCGCCGCGATTTCTCGTTCAAATACTGCTTCAGTTGAAAGGGGCCGGATTGGTGGCCAGCATTCGCGGCGCGGCTGGAGGGTATCAACTGGTAAAATCCCCTCAGGAAATTTCGCTCGGACAAATCATGGAAGTCATCGAGGGTTCGAGCGAGGAAAAGGGACAGACCAGCAGCGCCTCGCCCGATTCCCCGGCCGTTAAAGTATTGATGAAAACATGGCAGGACGTCGCGGCCGTGGAACGCCAGATGCTCCAAAATATTTCTTTGGCCGAATTGCTGGAACGGGCCAAAGAACAAGACGAGCAGATGTATCATATATAAGGGAATAGGGGATAGGGAATAGAGTTTTTGTCGAGGTTTCTCCTCAGAGCCAGGCTGTATCGGATGCGGAATTACCGGGGCGACACGCCCCGGCTCTGACTTTTCATAGGCCATAGTTTTTCTGATCCGCCGGATCGACGCGGACGGTGAAAAAACCTTTCACTCTCCGGTTTGTCTCTAATAGCGCCGTGATCTCTTGTGCTGAGTCAAATTTACCGATTGCGGATCCGGGCCGTCCTTTTTATACTGTCAGCTTGATTAGGCTTTAGGCTTTAGGCTGAAAGTTGAGCGCCGTGAACTGAAAACTGATTACTGATAACTGAAAACTGACAACAAAAGTCCTCGAACCAAAGGAAATGCCGATGAGCGCGCTAGTGCCCCCGCATGGCGGATTGACGGAGCCCGTTTGCCGCACCGTGCCTGCCGATTTCACTGCCGATTTTCTCGCCCGGGCCAAAACTCTGGTGCGAGTGCCCGTTTCCGACGCCGATCTATCCACGGTTTATCGTTTCGGCGACGGGGGCTTAAGTCCATTGACCGGGCCCATGGATTCGGCCGCGTACAATCGCGTGCTGGACGAATCGGTGCTGGAACACAACGGCCGGAAGTATGCCTGGACCATCCCGCTCGCACTGCCGGTGACGGCCGAGACGGCCAAAAAGCTGAAGCCGGGCCAAAAGGCCGCACTGGTGAATTCCGACGGCCGCATCGTGGCCGCCTTGGACGTCACTGACATCTTTCCCTGGGATAAAATGCGTTACCTCAGCGGCGTATATCTCACCGAGCGGACCGATCATCCGGGCGGGGACATGGTGCTTAAGGCCGACGCCGATAAAACGCACCTCTTGGGCGGAACCATCGAGGTTTTGCCGCAACCCAAGCATCCGGTGTTCGGCAAGTACGTGCTTTCGCCCCTCGAGGTCCGCGAATTATTGGCCGAAAAAGGCTGGCAACGGGTCGTGGCCTTTCAAACCCGCAATCCATTGCACCGCGCACACGAGTACGCCTTGGTCTGCGGTTTGGAGACGTTGCTCCGCGCCGGCCACAACGCCGGGGCGTGCCTGAACCCGCTTATCGGCGAGACCAAGGGCGACGATGTCCACGCCGAAGTGCGCATGATGACTTACGAGGCGCTCATCGATCAACGAATGTTGGGCGAAGGCGACAGCGATCCGGCGCTGTGGGGTCCGCGCGGCGAGTCCGTGCCCGATCGCGTCATTCTGTTGGGCCTGGACATCAAAATGTTCTACGGCGGTCCGAAAGAAGCGGTGATGCACGGCATTTATCGGCAGAATTTCGGGTTTACCGACATCATCATCGGGCGGAAACACGCCGACGCGCCTTATCACGACGGCAAGCCCATCTGGGGCGATTTCGACGCCCAGGAGATCTTCAACCACCTGGCCGGCGATTTGCGGATCAAGCCGCTTAACGTGGGTTTCGCCGCATATTACGAGTCGATCGGCCGGGTCGACCTGATGGAAAACCACAAAGACGAAAAACCGCTGTTCATCTCCGGAAAAGAGGTGCGGCGTTGTCTGATGGCCGGTGAACCGGTCGATCCCCGCGTCATGCGCCAAAGCACCGCCGCAATACTCAGCGCAGCCATGGCCGGGAAAAGCGGGGTTAGGGGATAAGGATTATTGAGTCTCAGAAAAAGAATGTTGCATGAAAAGTCAGAGCCGGGGCGTGTCGCCTCGGTAATTCCGCACCCGGCACGGCCCGGCTCCGAGGCGAAAACGCGACATTCATTACCTGACACTCAATAGGTTTGGGAAAAGGCTGGGGAAAGGGGAAAATAGTGGGGAGGCTTTATTCTTGAAAATCGTATTGATGTGAAAGTGTTTATTGATACTCGGGCAAATAATGTCGTGTGGAATGAAAAAAACTCCGGGCACAAGTGCCCGGGCTAAACAATTAATACGACATTCATTACATGAGACTCAATAGCCATGCCGCGACGATTGCGACCGACAATCTAGTCGTCGGCAATCAAAAAGGACTTCCGACCGCTTTAATTCCTTTTAATTCGGCCTCTTTAATTTTGAGCATGGTTGTTCTTGTCTTATCGGGCTGGCTCCTTTTCTTCCGCCTGGGGCATTATCCGTTGTGGTGCGATGAAGCCGATACGGCGTTGTTCGCGCGGGGGATTGCCCGCACCGGCGACACGTCAGCCTTGATCGATCACAATTTATATGCGTTTCGCAACGGTTCTTGCCTGAAGAATTTGCATGGCCGGTATCAACCTCCTTTGCCGTATTACCTAGCCGCGCCGTTCGTAGGGACCGATGGGACGAGTTCCTTTTGGCCGCGGCTGCCCTTTGCCGTTTGCGGATTATTATGCGTGGCGTTGATGTCGTTCTGGATGTCGCAAAGTCGATTGACAAATATTACCCGGCATACCTTTGCGATCGGCTTGCTTTGCAACGTTTCTTTTTTTC
>Ga0187861_10004412_pt1 | contig 11763 bp, 9 predicted proteins | sample June2016WEW_10_1_3_FD_132986 | JGI IMG/M metagenome (GOLD analysis project Ga0187861, IMG submission 132986) | Peatland microbial communities from SPRUCE experiment site at the Marcell Experimental Forest, Minnesota, USA - June2016WEW_10_100 | ecosystem: Environmental > Terrestrial > Soil >...
GTCCCCCTTTGGAAAAGGGGGATTTAGGGGGATTTCAGGAGGTTATTTTAAATCCCCCCTGCCCCCCTTTTTCAAAGGGGGGTTAAAAAACCGTAGTTTGAAATGTCATAGCAATTATGAAGCATCACACGAGAGATAGGTTCGAGTTGCAGGGGCGGACCCATGTGTCCGCCCTGTGTCTCGAGTTGAAAAGACGCGGCCATCAATGATTCTCGAAACTCGATAAGCTGTAAAACGAGACTTCAGAATTTTTTTTACGTAAAGGAGAATTATGGCAAAAATCATCGACCTCTCCGGCCTGGCCTGTCCCTTGCCGGTGGTCCGCACCAAGGAGGTCCTGGAAGGGGGGGAAACCGAGGAATTCATCGTGGTGGTGGACCACGAGGCCGCCCGGGACAACGTCAGCCGCTTCGCCCAGAGCCGGGGCTGCACCGTGTCCGTGGCCCAGTCGGGCTCCTGCTACCACCTCACCATCTCACCGCCCGCCGGCCAGGCCGGGGAAACCTGCATCTTACAAAAATTCCCTGGCGTGGCCCCGGCCCCCCAGAGCACCGTGGTAACCTTCTCTTCGGACCGCATGGGCGACGGCGACCCGGAGCTGGGGGCCATCCTGATGCGGGCCTTCTGCCAGACCATCGTGCAGGTGGAGGCGCCCCAGAAGCTGCTCTTCTATAACCGGGGCATCTTCCTGACCCTGAACGATTCCCCGGTGCTCAGCGAACTCAAGGGCCTGGAGGAGATGGGGGTGGGACTATTGGTGTGCGGCACCTGCCTCGATTACTATAAGGTCCGGGACCGCCTGGCCGTGGGCCAGGTCTCCAACATGTTCTCCATCCTGGAAGCCCAGATGCAGGCGGGGCGCATCATCACGCCGTAAAGAAAGGATGAGTGGGGGGAGGACCAGGGATGCTTACAAAAAATCCCTGCCCTCCCCCCACGCCCCCCTCCCAACCCGCATAAGGGGATTGAGGCAGGTGGTGACAGAGCCCTGGTATCCTTTGTTTTTCCTCGTTCCCAAGCTCCTGCTTGGGAACGGCAATTTCGGCCCAAGCTCTGCTTGGGCTCACATTTTGCCATAGGACGATAATTTTATATCTCGTAATCCTTGCCAGGCGGAGCCTGGCATAAAAAAAATGGGTTCCCAAGCGGGAGCTGGGGAACCAGAAAAAGAAGCCGGGAATAAGCGGAAATTCCCAATGATCCAAAATTCTTTCACCACTCTCCATAATCCTTAATCCACTCCGGCCCTTTATCCCGAAAAAATTGGCCGATCTCCTGAAAGCCTTTGGTCAGCACGGCCTGAGCCGGGGCGCCGCGGGCCGCCGCGGCCGCGGGGCTCTCCCCCAGCCAGAGGCGGGCCAGGATCTCCGCCGGCGACTCTTCCCAGGTCCTGAGGGCGAGCAATAAGGCCCGCAGGTCCCGGCCCCGGCTGCGGTGGCTTAAGGATTCCCGAGCCGCCAGCACGTCCAGCAGGTAGTCCGCCCCCGCGTCCCACCCGAGGCGGTTAAGGGCGGCGCGGCGCAGCAGGCAGGGGTAGCAGCAGCCGCAGGAGCCCGCCGGCCGCCGCTGCCAGCGGGACACCACCGGGCGGGCGCAGGAGACCGTCCGGGGAAACAATTCTTTCAACAGCCCCGGGTTCCGGCAGTTAAGCAGCATCTCCCCCTTGCTCATCTCCTGGTAGGGATTCCAAAGGGGGTGGTCCAAACCGGCCCGCCGCCACAGGGAGGCAAGCTGCTCCAGGAAGTGGGGATGGGTGGTGCGGGTGCTGTAGGAGCCCAGGCGGTTCAAGGTGAGGGGTGGATTGAGGCTGACCCAGCCGTTTTCCGGCAGGTAAAGGAGGGTGCCGCCGCCAAAGGCCGCGGCGGTGGCCAGCCCCAGGGCCAGGTAGAGCAGCGACCGGCTCCGCAGGGTGAGTTCCGGCGACTCGGGAAATTGTACCCGGACCCCCAGGTGGTGTACCCGGTCGGGGCCGTAGTGCCGTTTCAGGGCCGCGGCCAGCCCCTGCTGGGTAGAGGCCAGTTGGCCGAAGTCGTAGTGGCTCACCAGGACCAGCCGCTTTCCGGCCTCCAGCAGGTCGATGGCCCCCACCAGGGAGTCCAGGCCCCCGGAGAACAGCGCCACCGCCTGGGGCCGCCAGGGGTGGGGCCAGTCGGCCGTCAGAAAAAAATCCGGATCGATCCCGGTGGCGCGGGGCTTCAAGGTCCAGTCGTCCCCGGTGAGGAAGTTCAGGACGCGGGAGAGATCGGGGGCCAGCGCCCCCCAGGGTTCCGGGGCGGGCAGGCCCAGGACGATCTGCCGGGTCCAGGCGTCCGCCGCCGCCCGCCGGGGCAGGAGCTTGTCCGCGGCCCAAACCCCCAGGGCCGCCAGCAGAAAGCCTCGCGCCGCCGTCCCCGGACGCTCGGGGCTGGCAAACATCTCCTCCAGATCGTGGTGCAGGGGGTAGCCGGCCGCCCCCGGCGCCTCCAGATGGATTTGGGCCGCCAGGGGAGCGGGCCGGCCCTTCTCCCCCGGGACTCGCAAATTAAGCTGCACGGTCATATTTTCTCGTTCCCAAGCTCCTGCTTGGGAATAAAAAATCTTGCCCAAGCTCTACTTGGGCGACGTCTTGTCATACGATGATAATTTTCTATCTCATAATTCCTTGCCAGGCGGAGCCTGGCATAAAAATGGGTTCCCAAGCAGGAGCTTGGGAACCAGAAAAAGCAGTGATACCCTCCAGCTTTTCAAGGCGCGTCTCATTGGCTTACCTCCTTATGATTCAACGGGTATAGGGTTTTCATTTTTATTCTCATCCTCTTTTTCGAACCATATTCCGTTTTAGGTATAAGATAATCGGGGTTTCCCTGATTTTTCAAGAGGAATGTACTAATTTTGAGTTAATAGGAGGCTCCCGGTTCATTCCCCGGAAAACCGGAAGAAAATAGGGGTTATGCCCGCCTTTTTAAAAGTAAATTTCGCGGTTCTAATGGTGGGGAAAATGGGGCTGATTTGGACGATCTTTTTTAATTCCTAATTACCCCCCACCCCGTCTGAGGATACCTTGACAGGCTTTCTTTGTTGGATGGAGGGGTTTGATAAATATTTATATGCAGGCTTATTGGTGATCAGTTGATAAGGTTCTATCGTGGTAAGTTAAACGCCATCCTTGAACATCGCCTCTCCCTATAATATATTTACTCAGGTCACTTTTTAGTTCCCATTCTGTAGAACCCGTTTCTGTACTGGCAATAAATTCGCCATTACCAATGGGAACACTTTTCGCTCTGGGTAATACGTAGGTTTATATGGTTTAACGCCCCGCCAAGATTTCTTTGCGCATTTGTTTATATTCCGCGTCTGTTATTTTGCCTTTGGCTTTTAATTGATCAATCTGGTCCAATTTAGATTCCATGCTCTGCATTGCGGAAGGAGGGTTGACCGGCTGCTTATTTTCCGGCTGAAGGGCTAGCAACCTTGATGCAAAACTAAGTTCTTTAGCCGCGTAGCTCCAAGCCATCTGCACCACATCTGTAAGGGCAAGACTACCTCCGCTGAGTACTTTTTGTGAAAGCTCTGGATAGTCAGAAATGAATTGAGACATAAGTCCCTTATCAATTTCTCCTGTCAACCCTTTCCCCGGAGTAAGTAGTTCAGGAACGACGGCCGTGCCAGCTCTAGCGAATCGTAAATCCCAAACTGTTTTCGCCATCAAAAAGTAGCCCCAGGTTTTTCCTATAGATTCTTTCAGCTTAGGGTTTTTACCTGATTCAGGATTTTCCAAGTATGGCTTTACTTTAAAGTTTGTTTCCCCCAATGCTGGCGAGTAATCTCTATATGAAATCCCCATCTCACATCTTGAAGAAAGTTTTTGTAGAGCTTCAATGGCGTCCTTGGCAGATTGACAAATGGCTGTGCCAGTTAATCCTAAAACTAACGCCATCGTTATAACTACCCCTTGAATTAATCTTTTCATCTAGCCCTCCTCCCTTATTAGAGGCGTGTCTGCCTAATTCTACCACCTGGCTTGTTGATGCTGATACGATCATGATATCAGGCCGAAGCTAAAGGAATCAATCCCACCGCCTAAGCCTTTTCTTCCTGACTCGCCGGGAAAGGGTAATGCCCACAGATTCAAATTTAAAAATTACGGTTCTAACGGGCCGGAAAATGGGGCTGATTTAAGGGTGGGAAATTTGCAAATTTTAGATCAGGACTCTCCCTGGGCCAGTTGGCTGATAACGGTCACGGCCTCCTCGATGCTGGGCTTTCTGATACTCAGACTCGTATCCCCCCGGCTGAGATTGACCAGATAGATGTCGTCTCCCGTTTGGGCATCATGGCATTTACCATAGCCGTACCCCCAACCCCGCAGACGCAAGATTTCCAGGGTCCTCTCCCAATCCAGCACGGATTTGCCCTCCCTCGCCAGGAGCTAAAAGCGTAGGGCGCGTCTTACGCGCCATTTTATAGCTGTCAGCTGTCAGCTAAAGGCAAAAGATCAAAAGCGAAAGCTAATGACATGTTTCAGAAATAACTTTAAAAAAATCTACATGACCTTGTAGCCGCAAGCTTTAGCCTACGCTCAATTTATTAAGGATTTTCGCAAGCTAAAGCTCGCGGCTACATTTTAAATGCCTAAAGATGATGGCCATTTTTTAATAAAGGAAAATCTGAAACATGACACTAATGAAAGATTTCATAGTTTCGCCATATTAGCTGAAAGCTGACCGCTGAAAGCCGAGAGCTATCTGCGTGAGACGCACCCTACAGGGGCGACCCGATCACAGGCTGGAAGCCTGCGCCACTAGCGCCCCCACTTTCCTGGGCCGCCAGGGCCGCAGCCTTGTGTCGAGGCACCATCTAATCGCGAAGCTGACTTTCTTGCCTCTTATATTTACCGCCTCTTTTCTGGACGAGCAAAGACTGTGGGCGAAAAAGAAAGTTAGCCGGATGGGCCGGGGTTGCTCCAGGGAGACGGAAAGCAAGCAGTGGCAGCCTCTGGAGGTCCGCGGAATCCTTAACAGAAGGGGGAAGGCGCCGGGATAGCTGATTTTTCCAGGAGGGGCCTCCGGCTCGCCGCAATTTTACCAAGCTCGCGCATTCTCAATTTTTCGAGGATTTTCATAAGGCAAAATTAATTTATCTTTAATAAATCTCTATCCCAATGAAATTATAGGGAATTATATACTTGAGTCCCTCAATTACCTGCTGTAGGGGCGGGGTTTCCCCGCCCAGGGCGGCGAGACGCCGCCCCTACGGTAGAGACGGAACAGGAGGCAAATATATAAATCCCAAATTATAATCTAAATTTTTCCAGAGAAATTTTGGGGGGAACCTAGGTCTCTCAAGTGGAGCAGCAGGCCCTGCAACATCCCGGTGACCCAGGTCCAGCCCGGCAGGCCCAGCCAGTCCTCCGGGGACCTCAGGTGCGGTGCCGCCAGACTTGGGTCTGCTGCCGCTCGCTCAATCCACCGGCTAATCTCGATGGAGCCTTGCCTGAGAGGGGAGAAGCCCGCGGCCGCAGCTTCCAGGGATTCCCCCAGGTCCAGGAGCAGGCGCAGATAGAAGGCGTCCCCCAAAAATCGCCGCACCAGCCGGGCCGCCTCCGGGACCGGGACTGGGACAGGGACGAAAACCCCTCCGCCGCGGCCGCCGGGGGGCTGCTGGAGCAAGAGCCCCACCAGGGCCGTATGGGCCACCGCCTGCTCCAGTCCGCCTCCCGGGATCTCCAGGGCGGCGCTCAGGGAGTGGGCCGGAACCTCAATTACCTCCTCCCCGGCCGCCCCCTTCAGGCCCCAGGCGTCCAGGGCCGCCGGCCAGCCCCGGGAAGCGGCCTGGCAGTAAAAGGCCCCCAGATTTTGGGCCACCCTGCGGGTCAGGCGAAAGGCCGCCAGGGCTCCGGCCAGGTCCGGCGGCACACCTCCCTCCCCCAGGGCTGCCACATACCGGGCCGCAACCTCCCGGGCGGACACGCGGCCTGCAGTTCCAGGGGAAAGATAACGGCTGGCCGCCCTCTTGGCCAGCCGCCAGAAGGGCCCCGTTGGCCCCCGCCGGGCGCTGGAGGTCCCCATAGTCAGTTCCGGTGGTTAGTGGAAAGCAGGGGCGACAATGGCACAGGCTTCCAGCCGGTGATGGGGTCGCCCTGGCGACAACCCAATAATCACCCTACCATAACTCGCCTTGCCGCGCCAGCCGTTTCAGGCGGGTGCGGGCGGTCCAGGAGAATTGCGGCCGGCAACAGTTACGATAGAATCACGTGTCCCTTCATTTCATGAAAATCCCCTTTTAAATAATATCGCCAGCCGGTTAGCTCGATTGTCTACTTCCTTCTGCCTTCGATGTACTCCCGGAGGCGACGGTTCCCCGGCTTCTCTTTGATTGTATCAACAGCCCATAAAAACCAATCCATGGCCTGAGGAACCAAACCGTTTTCTTCACGCACAGCAATTGCAGTCTTGTTGAATATCTTATAGAAGATAGTGTATTCTTCGGGGTTCGATTTCTCCTTTGGGTATTTAGCATTGAAATCTAATCTGTATTTAGATAATCCCCTATGATGGGGAATTTCGAGCCAGATATTGAAGGAATCTGGCGAGTAAAGATACATAAGCAACGTCGCAGTTCCTGCCGTCATCCCCCGATTGCCAGCACGTCTCCATTCCCCCAACCAGCGAAGGTCACCAGTTTCAAGGAGCCTTTCTATCAAGATGTTTAATTCTGCCATCGGGCAACGGTACAACCGGTTTCTGTTGGGTGTCGAAAGCATCTGTCCAAACCATGGGCCGGTAGGGTCTCTATCTGCCAAACCAAATACCTTGTCCAATATCTCGTCAGTGTATTTTCCGCTGAACCGACGTAAAACTTCCTTCGCTTCAGCCTCCCTTTCAATTTTTCGCTGCAGAACACGATCGCGGAAACAAAGATAAGCACTCATAAGGTCGTTGTTTTCAGCGCTGGAATATCCAGTGACTTTCATCGCACAAACTCCTTCGATTTTCATTTCATCGACACTATTATCTGAGATTATGTGCCACCTTGGCACCGCCGAAAAATAGGATAGCCCCAACGATTTAAAACTAAAATTAGCGGTTCTAATAGTGGGGAAAATGAAGCTGATTTGGACGTTCTCCCCTAATCCAATAAACGTTCCCCTCCCCAACCTGGTTGGTCCTGGTTGCGCCTGAAGAAATTTGATATTAAACCAATATATTTTGAAGATATGCTGTGATTTTGAGTTACTCTCCTATCTCTATATGATTTGACTTTTCGTCAGCAATCCATTTTCCGTTTCGATAATAGAAGTTCCAAGTACTACGGAAATGTAAACCTGGTTTCCAAGGACTCTTGAGGCATTCTTCTTTAGTATCTCCTTCCTTTCTCCAAGACTGCGAAGGAAATGTTGCTATACCTACATATGGAGAAATTATTGAATTGGTAGCTCGAATATCGTATGTAAATTGATCGCTAAGTATAAAGTATGTAGCCGTCCATGGTTTTGCAGATTTAGTTTTATCATATTCAAGGGCTTTTTCAGGCCAGACCTTTTGCCACATCTCATGATCATTCACCCCGGTCAAAAACTCTCGCACATATTGTAAGAAACTGCTTTCAAGGTCTTTTTGACCGGCAGCGTGAACATTACAAACCCAGCAAAAACTGATGACCAAAACAGCGACCCATAGCTTCGGCTTCGGTTTAATCATGATTCTCTCTCAATGCTTCCTCTTTTTGTGCCCAAATGCCTTGCGTGGGGGCATAATAGCACAAATTTCGCTGAAAGAGTAGCTTCCCCTCAAGGGTTAACCAATAAGTTTTAAGCCCCGGAACAAGGCGGAGCTTTTGCTATCTTCTGATCCGCCACATAGACCTATCCCCCAGCGATTCTGACCCTCGCTACGTGGCGATCTCCCCCGATCCTTGGTTTACCGCGGCATTTTGCTATAGCAACTCACTTAGGGAAATTTTGTGGTTACACACATTGCGACATTTCCCGGCTCATAGGGCGGGCTGGGCCCGCCGCCTTTAAACCCCGCCCCCCTAAACCCGCGTCTTTCGGCAGTCCAGGATAACCTCCCAGAGGCGCCGGGTTTCCGGCCGGGTGGGGCTGACCGCCAGGGTCAGGAGCGCGCCACCGGCGCCGCTCACCTTCGGCGGTTCGGCCGTTCTCAGGCCCGCCACCCAGACGATCTGCCCGCCGCTCACCACCAGGGGAATATGGGGCCGCAGCCAACGGGGGATCTTGCAGTCCACCAGGAAATCCTGGAGTTTCCTGGGCCCCGGCGCGCCCAGAGGCCAGAAGCGGTCACCGGCCCGGAAATACCGGACCTGAAGCGGCCAGATGAGCCGCTCCCGGTTCAGCGCCGTCGCCTGCGGCCCTGGGGGGGTGAAGCCTGGCCCCGGGCGAGGGCGGCTGCTCCAGGTCCAGTTCCAGCCCTCCGGCGACTCCAGATTTCCCTGGGGGACTACCGGCAGGGCCAGGGCGCCGCCCGGGGAGGGCGGCAAATCTCGGAAAAGGTGCAGCTCCGGGCCGGCCCGGGCCGCCCGGGCTTGCCCCAGGGAGATGAGGCCGCCGCTTTTCTCTCCCCAGGCCAGGTCCAGGAGAGCAGCCGTTTGGGCCGCGGTGAGCCCTGCCTCCCCGGCCACCTTTGCCACCGCGGCCCGGAGCACCCGCAACTGCCAGGGGTAATCCAGGGCCCGGAGCTGGCCCAGGTCCAGGTAGTAGAAATCCTGGGCTGGACAGCGCCCCACCTGGGTCAGGAGGCGCCCGGTCTCCCCGGCCAGGAGGCGCTCATCCTCCTGAAGCAGGGCCTGGCCGCGCCAGACCGCCTCCCGGAGGCGAGGGTTGTAAAGGCGCAGCAACTCCGGCAGCAGATCCAGGCGGACCCGGTTGCGCAGGTAGGCGCGGCTCAGGTTGCTGGGGTCCCGGCGGTAAGGGATGGCCTGCTCCTCCAACCAGGCGAGCAGAGGCGCCTTGCCCACCGCCAGCAGCGGCCGGACGGCGCCTTCCGGGGTGGCGGGCCACATGCCCTTCAAGCCCCCGGGGCCGGCGCCCCGCAGCAGCCGGAGAAAGAAGAGTTCCACCTGATCGTCGGCGGTGTGGCCCAGGGCCAGCTTTTGGTAGCCGTGAACCACGCAAACCTCCCGGAGAAAGCCGAGGCGCAGTTTCCGGGCCGCCATCTGCAGGGAGAGCCTGGAGGTGCGGGCCAGCTCCTTTACGGCCCCCCGGCCCGGGTGAAAGGGCAGCTTTAGATGACCTGCCAGTCTTGCTACCCAGGCGGCCTCCTCCTGGGATTCACGACGGAGGCCGTGGTCGAAATGGCCCACTGCCAATTCCAGCCCCAACTCCTGCCGCCAGCCTGCCAGCAGGTGTAACAGGGCCACGGAGTCGGGGCCGCCGGAAACCGCCACCAACACCCGGTCTCCGCCGCGGAAGAGCTCTTCCTGGCGCACAAAATTGAGGACCCAATCCGACAACTGCGACCCCGGGAGATCGGCCTGGAGGAGAGGCTGTATCAGGCGGCGGCGGTGGGACAAAGTTGGGCGATGACCTCGAGAATGGCATCCTTGGAGAAAGGCTTGGCCAGAAAGCGGTCCACTACCGGATCCCGGCTGGCGAGGTCGGCGACTGCAGGGGGCTCCGAGGAGATCATGAGGATGCGGCACTCCGGCTGCAGCTCCTTGAGACGCCGGGCCACCTCCAGGCCGTTGAGGGTGGGGAGGTAGAAATCGACTATCGCCACCTGGTAGTCGGGGGTGTCGCTGCCCTCGGCCAGCTCCTGGTGAAATCCCGGAGAAGCGGTGACCTGGTAGCCGGCCCGGCGTAGGATGGCCACCAGGGCTTCCCGGGTCCAGGGGTCGTCGTCAATCACCAAAATCCAGGAGCTCATCGCAGTCACGGTCTCCGGCCTCAGGGATCCGCCAGGGCGCCGTCCGGCGCTTTCCCCCAAGGCCAAGGATCAAAGGGACCTTACAGGCTTCGTTCCGTCAATAATCTGATTTTCCATTAAGATACCGTTCCGGGCCGGGCCGTTTATTAACCCTCCGGGGATTCCCCGCCGCTGGCCGTGGGGAAGGCCAGGTGAAAGGCGGCGCCCCGGCCTGCCTGGCTCTCCACCCAGATACGTCCGTGGTTGGCCTCCACCAGGGTCTTGCAAATATAGAGTCCCAGGCCGGAGCCGTCCGATTTTTGCCGGGACAGGCGGAATTTTTCAAAGAGATGCTCCTGTTCCTCGGGGCCCAAGCCGGAGCCGCTGTCGGCCACGATAATCTCCACTTCCCGGGGCTGGGGACCATTTATGAGCTGGGCCTCCAGTTGAATGTGGCCCCCGCTCGGGGTGGCGGCCAGGGCGTTCACCAGGAGATTGGACAACACCCGGTCCAGAGAAGGTTCATCCACCAGGAGGGGAGGCAACTGCGGCACGGGGGGCGCCTTCAAGGCCACCCCCTGATGCTGGGCCAGGAGGGCGAAGCGATGCAGCAGCCGCTGGATGATGAACCCCGGGGGCACCGCTTCCGGTTTTAGGGGCAACCCGCCGGATTCGAAGCGGCTCAGGTCCAGGACGTTGTGCAGGTGCAACAGCAGGCCTTCGCTGCGCCCGATAATCCCTTGCAATTTGTCGCGGATCTCCGGAGGCAAGGTTTCGTCCTCCAGGGCCTCGATGGTGAGGCGCACTCCGGTCAGCGGTGCTTTGATATCATGGACGATCATCGCCAGAAAATCGGCGTTGGCGGCGACCCGGTCCCGCTCCTCCTGGAGCAGGCGGGTCTTTTCTCTCAAGGCCCGGGTCATGGTGTTGAAGGACTCGGCCAGCTCCCCCAGCTCGTCTCGGCTGGTAACCGGAATGTCTCCGGCCAGCTCCTCCCGGGTCGCCCGGCGGGTACCCTCGGTTAGATGGGAGATCTGGCGCCGCATCCCCTTCGACAGCCAGAAGCTCAAGAGACCGCCCAGCAAGGCGGCGCCGCCGCCCACCCCGAAGATCACCAGCTTCAGGGTGAGGAGGGTGGGCTCCAGTTCCCGGCGGTTAACCCCTACCACGATGAGGTTTTCCCAGGGCTTCTCTTCTTCCTCCAGGGGCAGGAAGTTTATGGTATAGGATTCATTCCCCAAGGGCAGGGTCTGGATGCGGTTGACGGCGCCGCTGGCGCTGGCGGCCAGGTCTTTGCCGCGCTGGATCTGGTTCAGGGCGCTCTCCGGCAGGTCTTTAAAGGAATTGACCACCAGGCGGTTGCCATAGAAGATGGCCACCTCGGCGCCGGGACGGGACAGGGACTCCACGAATCCCCGGTCGATGAGGACCCCGGTGAGCACCACCCCCACGATCTTCTCCTGATAACGGATGGGGGCCGAGGCCATCAAAGAGACGCTGTCCTTCCAGGTAGTCATGCGGGAGGCCTCCTTGCCCTGGAGGCCGGCCCGTACCAGGGGATTACTGAAGATGTTAACCCCCAGGGCGCCGGGGTCATGGGCCCGGACCTGGATCACCCCCTGGTAATCGGTGATGGTGAGGATATTGAGGCCGGTGGCCTTCATCATCGGGGTAACCAGGCCGCGCAAGGCCTCAAGGTTACCCGCGGCCATCAGTTCGCCGTAAGTAGGGTTGTCCGCCAGCAGGTTAGCCGCCTGTTCCACCCGCTGGATCGTCCCCTGGTATTCCGCCAACACCAGGCGGGCCACCAGCTCCACCCGCTGCCGGTGCCCCTCCAGGACCTGGCGGGTGGCCAGGTATTGCATCACCAGCAGCAGACCCACCAGGGCCACCGACAGAGAAAACAGGGTGACCCCCA
>Ga0187861_10004415_pt1 | contig 11759 bp, 8 predicted proteins | sample June2016WEW_10_1_3_FD_132986 | JGI IMG/M metagenome (GOLD analysis project Ga0187861, IMG submission 132986) | Peatland microbial communities from SPRUCE experiment site at the Marcell Experimental Forest, Minnesota, USA - June2016WEW_10_100 | ecosystem: Environmental > Terrestrial > Soil >...
GCTTCGTGCTGAATGCGAGATGAACGTACAGTTTGGAGAGCGATTGCGGCATGCGGATTCACCTATCTCGCCCCTTTGGGGCTCAAAGGTCAAGACTCCAGTTGCCATGTGATGTTGCCATGTGATGTATGCGACCTCTTGGCAATTGGGTGTGAATGCACTGGCGCCCTGGGAGCGGCAATGCGGGGTGCCATGATCGCATACATGCCAAACGGCGGCATGTATGCGCCACCCGCGTCCACTCCTCTTCTTCGTAGGGTTTTAGCGCAGCTTTGTTCTTGCTGACGGAATTGAACGGAAGAATATGGTGTAATTGCATCTCGTCCGGTGCAATCTCGTCAAGCTTCTCAAAATTGCGGTTGACAGCGGGCCCAGAGAGTCTATAGTACGGTGGTCGAAAATGCCAAAATGGAAATTCTGGTCTAAGATGGCGCCACTCCATTGGTCCGAAGCCGAAAGACGAGGCCCACCTGATCCGAAGACAATCAAGGACCTGCAAGAAAAGGCCTGGATTCTGCGTCGGCATATCGTCTGCATGGTCGGCCCGAACGAGACGGGTCATTTCGGGGGAAGTTGTTCGTGCGCGGACTTGGTGGCCGCGTTGTATTTCCACGTGCTGCGGCTCAATCCGCTCCGTCCAAAGGATCCCAGCCGTGACCGCTTTCTTCTGAGCAAAGGGCACGCGGCGTTGGCGCAGTACGCAGCTCTGGCGGAGCGAGGCTTCTTTCCTGTCGAGGAACTGCAACACCTGAAGCGTTTGGGTTCGAGACTTCAGGGGCATCCAGACTGCCTGAGGACCCCTGGCGTGGAGGCTAACACCGGCTCGCTAGGGCAAGGCCTTTCGCTCGCCAATGGCATGGCCGTGGCGGCGAGGCTTGATGGCGGGAGGCACAAAGTGTGGGTGCTGCTTGGTGACGGTGAACATAACGAAGGTCAGGTCTGGGAGGCCGCCGCATTTGCCGCGCATCGGCACCTGGACAACGTGGTAGCCATTGTGGATCGAAACGGCTTGCAGGCCATGGGACCCACCCGTGAGCGCCTCAACATGGACCCGCTGGCCGCCAAGTGGCAGGCCTTCGGCTGGCAGACAGATGAAATTGATGGTCATGACATGCGCCAGATCGTTGAGGCGCTGGAGGGCGCGCGTGCCCACACCGGCTCACCCTATGTCCTCATTGCGCGCACCGTGAAGGGCAAAGGTCTGAGCTTCGCCGAGAATAATCCCGCCTTCCACAACGCAAAAATGACCTTGGAGCAGATGACCAAGGCCCTCCACGATATCGATGAGGCCTTGCACCACATCCGAGGAGAGTCCTGAGGGCCATGCCAGAAGCTGTCCTGCGTAGCCTGCGCAACACCTATGGTGAAACCTTGTGCCGCTTGATGGAGCATGACGAGCGCATTGTCGTGCTGGATGCCGACCTCTGCCGGTCCACCATGACCGTGCTCGTCGAACGGCGGTTTCCCTCCCGCTTCATTGAGATGGGGATTGCCGAGCAGAACATGGTCGCGACCGCGGCGGGCCTCGCGCTCGAGGGGAAGATTCCTTTTGTGAATTCCTTTGCCGTGTTCGCCACCGGGCGCGCTTACGATCAGATTCGACAAGCCGTAGCGCTCGCTCGACTGCCGGTGAAGATCGTGGGCTCGAGCGCGGGACTGTCAGATTTTGGCGACGGGGCGACCCACCAAAGCGTTGAGGACATCTCCTTGATGCGCTCGCTCCCCAATATGACCGTCCTTTGTCCCTGCGACGCCGCTGAAGTTGAACAGATGCTTCCCCTGATCGTCGCGCATGCAGGGCCGGTATATCTACGGCTGACCAGGGCCGAACTCCCGTTGCTCGACCCGGGGCTGGAATTGAAGAACTTGGCTGGGGTGCGCCGCCTGCGAGAGGGCGGCGACGCGGTGATCTTTGCCACGGGCGCCATGGTGTTCAAGGCGCTGGAAGCCGCCTCAATCCTGGAGGCCGCGCACATTTCCACGCGGGTCGTCAACGTCAGCACGCTGAAGCCCTTGGCCGAAGGGGCCCTCCGGGAAGAGGCGCAGGGCATGAAAGCTGTCGTGACGGCCGAGGAGCACAGCGTGATTGGCGGGCTGGGTTCGGCCGTCGCTTTGGCCTTGCGCCGTTCGGCGCTTCCTATGGAAAGTGTGGGTATCCAGGACTGCTTCGGCACCTCGGGTGAAAACCTGGAAACCCTGATGCAGTACTACGGACTCACCGCGCGGGCCATCGTGCAGGCTGTTCGCGACTTGGTCGCTCCCCACTCGGCCATTTCAACTCCAGAGCAGTCATAATGAGTGACGAAAAACCAAAGCAAATATATGCCCGAATCCTGACTGACGACGAAATCGCGTCTGTCCACCAAAGCTCGCTCACCACCCTGCAAGGGGAGGCAAGGCAAAGGTGAGCAAGGGAAACCCGCCAGTCCTTATTATATTTTTCTCTATGATGCCCACATATTGAACGGGATGGGAAGGTGCACGGAGCGTTGGGCGCCGATGTTGGAGGCCCTCACCGGTCAACGGAACCTCCAGCTCCTGACCCTACTAACTTGGAGACCATTTATCTCCTGGCATGGCGTGGTGCGTGGCCGACAGGCGTGGTGTCCAAGCTGTTATGCAGAGTGGCGCACGGCAAAACTTATATGGGTTTGGGACCGTTCCAACTTACGATCGTCTTCGTGATGGCAACCCGGGGCTCGAGGGCATAAAACCCCCGTGGTCCGTGCGGCCTGCCAAGTGGCCCGAACCTCCCGCTTTCCAACTGCGGGTTTCTCAATGCCCCAGGACGCGAACCACGTGCGAGCCCAGGTGGCGAACCCGCAACACGCCTTGTTCGGCATCCAAGGTCCATCCCGCTCTCTCGAGATCAGCCCGCTTGGGGAGTTCCTGTCCGTCGGAGAGCACCCTACGTGGCGTAAAGTTCAGGCGTAGAACTTCGCTCGCGTCCGCATCAAAGGTCTTATAGTTCACTTCTTCCGGCAAATATGAGACGCTTTGGACGATCGAGCTGGAACGCAGCAGATGATTCTCCCCGGGAGGAGCCCACTCGGGCACCGACCCGAGCCCCGCCACGAAATGGCGGATGTAATCGCCGTACCCGTCTGAAAACCAGACCGTCTGGTCTTCGACCGCCAGATCGTTTACCGCGCCGTTCTCGTGGCACATATAGGTGGCCCAATTGAAGGAGCGAAAGGCCTTCTCCTTGGCTGCGAGATCCCCGGTTTTCTCGTACCAGAGGGCGTTTACCGAGGCATAGCGGGAGGTGTGGCTTCCCATCTTGTGCATGTCATCGATCTGCTCTGAGATAGTTTGCGCTCCCCATTGAATGCCTGGCTCGTTGGGAACATCAACTCCGAGGGTGCGCTCAACAAACTGGATCAATGCGGGAACGTCGGTCTTCCAACTGGGATCATATTCCACGTGCTGGAGAATGTATCGGGCCGTCTCCATGGGGCTGTATTGGTTGAAATTGGTAGGTTTTTCGAATACGCGGATGTCTTCGAAGTAGCCGTGCCAGACATGATTCTTGATCGGGTAGGTCATCAACCAAGCCCATGCCATTTGGCGTGCGCGGCGGTAGGCCGGCACATCCCCAAGGTTGAGACGAACCAATTCATCCAACAGCCGAATTGGCCCAATGACGTTGGCAGAGTACTCCTCCCGAACCGTGTTGTCCTCAGCGAACACCCGGAAGGGCCAAGGCGAGTGCAGCTCGTCGCCGGGGCGAACGTGTCGGGCCAGCGCATTCGCGCAAGCCATAGCCGCGTCGCGATAGACGGTCTCGCCAGTTAATTCGTAGAACTTCAAGTAACCCATTCCCAACTCGCCGACCTTGTCGGGCTCGATGGCGCCGTACCCGTCACCGCGGCCCCAATCCGTCCCATGCCGGACGTACAGGAAATCATGACCACCGCGGTATTCTAAGGCCCCTGGGTCCGAGCTGGCGTACGGAACACCTCCCCATTCCCAGTTTGCAGGGGTTACCCCGTGGACCCTATCGTAGTCGAGGAGGCCACGCGCCAAGTCGAGAATGCGCTGGTCGCCGGAGTAAGGGTAATACGAGGTGGCCGCATCCACGAACATCGCAAACATCCCGGCAGGATTGTGCAGCCAATCGCCTCCCCGCAAGGTTCGCTCGTCGATACAGCAATAGGTGTAAAACGTCTTGAGGCCATTCGGTTGCACAGGGACGGTGTTCAAAAGGAAGTCCCAACCCAGGCGCATTACCCGGTCATAGGCTTTGTCCTGCGGTTGTACCCAGGAAAGCAATTTCCCCTGCGAGTCGAGAATCACCTGATGTCGATTGAAAGTCTGTTGTGCAAGTAGAGGCACCGCGCTGAGCAGCCATAGCGCGGCGAGTGAATAGTAACCAGCAGAGCGTTGCATCATTTCACTAACCCTCCTTTGAGAGGTGAAACCATCGCTGCTGACCTAAACTGCGGGCCATCACCCCGCGATCCTGACCTCCCCGGAGTGCGTGTGACGTACCCGAACCACGAAGTCGCCGGCTGGGAGGGGCTGTACAGTGTACCCATCCTCCCGGAGGCCCTCGAGCTGCGGCAACGAAACGCCCCCAGCGGTGATTTGCGCCGGCTTGAAATGGAGCCGGAGCACTTCCGTGGCCGCCGGGTCGAACGTCCGATACTGAATGGAGCGGTCGGCGTAAGTCACCTTCTGCACGACGGAAGAAGACCGCAGCAGATGGTTCTCACCCACCGGCGCGAAGTCCGGAATGGCGCCCATGGCCCAAGAGAAATTCCGCGAGTAGTCGGCGTAGCCATCGTCAAACCAGTACTGGCCGTCGAAGCCCATCCCACAGCAGGAAATTTTTCCATCCGAGGCTGCGAAATAGGTGGCATAGTTCAGCGAACGAAAGGCATCCTCGCGGGCTTGGGCATCGCTGGTCCTCTCGTAATACATGGCGTTAATCGCCCCCCAGCGCGAAGTGTCGCTCGCCAGCCCGGAGCGCGAGCAGCAGCCTTGGAAAGCCGGCGGCTCACCCTGTTCATCAATGGCCCAAGCATGAAAATAAGGGCCCCGGCCAAGCGACCGCCGCACCCAATCGATAACGTGGCCAACGTGGTTGACCCAGTCAGGGTCAACCGCAGCAGGGTCAGGGCGCGTGAGGATGTAGTAGGCGGTCATCGTGGGTGCAGCCTGGTTGAGGTTCTTCTTGTTCTGAGGGACGTCTTCGAAATACCCGCTCCAGCGGTCGTTCACCATCGGGTGATCAAGAATCCACTTCCAGGCGAGGGCCCGTGTTTTCTCAAAGTTCTCGCTGTTGCCTGCCCTCAAACGAACCAGTTCATCCAGCAGCCGGACATTCGCGACCACCATCCCGCCGTAGTCTTCCCCGTCGGTGACCCGCAAGTAGGGCGCGTCAAAGACCCCCCCTAACACACGTCCCGTCCGTGCGTCCACACGAAAAGGCCAAGGCGTGTGATCCTCGTCGCCGGGCTTCACATGCTTGGCCAATGCCTCGGCACACTTGATTCCGGCATCCAGGTACTTGCGCTCGCCCGTCATCTCGTAAAAGAGAACGTAGCCGATCCCGAGTTCTCCCAGCTTGTCGGTTTCAATTCCGCCCACGAAGTCGCGCGGCATATCCTGCAGGCAACCACCGTACTCGGGCGCATTCTTACAATTGGTGGCGTAAGGGACGCTGGCCCAATCCCAGTCCGCCGGCGTGGTGCCGTGGGCGAGCTGGTAGTCGAGCATGGAGCGCACCACCTCGACGGCTTCCTCATCTCCGGAGTACGGATACCAACCCCGGAGCGAGTCCACGAATTGCCCGTATAAGCTGGCTGGGTTGCCTTGCCAGTTCCAACCCTGCAATGTCTTGTCGTCGTAGACTGCATTGAGCAGGTAAACCTTGAGGCCTGTGGCCGGGTCGTTGGGAACCTTGTGCTCAATGAAGTCCCAGGCAAGCCGCAGGACTTTGTCATACCCTTGGGTCTTCTCGGGGTGGTGCCAAGCCAGCAAACGCCCATTGGCATCAACGACGGCTTTCTGCCATGGGAGTTGAGCGTTGACCCAACCCGGAAGCTGTTGCTGACCATAAGCTGAAAAAGAAATGAGTAAGATCGCCGCTAGACGATTCACCCTGGCTAGAAAAAGACTCCGGACCATAGCGGGCTCCTTCCGAAACCTCGTGACGTTTATAGAGAACTCCTTCGGCGGACGGCGAGGCAAAACGTTATCGCTCGAATCTGCGGGGAAGATCGGTCCGCGGTATTGAGGCCGCGAACGCCGCGAGCTACTTCCCCACAACCTCAAGCTCAGAAGACTGGACATGCCGGACCCGAACCACGTAATCGCCGCCGGGGAGCGACTCGACCGTGTATCCCTCGTCCGCCAGATCGCTGCGTTCCGCCAGGGCTCGGGGGCCGGCGGTGACCCGTGCCGGCCTGTAGGTCAGCCGCAGGACCTCCGTGGCATCCTTGTCGAAAGTCCGATAGTGCAAACTGCGATCGCCATACTGCACTCGTTGCACCACGGCCGAGGACCGCAGCAGGTGGTCTTCTCCGACGGGCGCCAATTCCGGGATGGCTCCCATGACCCAGTTGAAATGACGCAGGTAATCCGAGTAGCCGTCGCTGAACCAATACTGGCCGCCAAATTCTCTACCACAGCAGGAAATCTTCCCGTCCGCGGCGGCAAAGTAGGTGGCGTAATTGAGGGAGCGAAAGGCGCTTTCGCGCGCCTGGCTGTCTCGGGTCTTCTCGTAATACAGCGCATTAATCGCGGCCCAGCGAGAAGTATCGCTGCCCAGTCCGGCGCGTGAGCAGCAGCCCGTATAGGTCGGCGGCGTGCCTTGTTCATCGATTCCCCAAGCGCCGAAGAACGGCCCTCTCCCCAGACAGCGCCGGACCCAGTCGATCAGATGACCGACGTGGTTGACCCAGTCAGGATCGATCGCGTGCGGGTCCGGGCGGCTAAGGATGTAATAAGCCGTGTAAGTCGGGGCCGCCTGGTTCACGTTCTTGGGGTTCTTCCGAACGTCTTCAAAATAGCCGCTCCACTTGTCATATGCTTTGCTTCCCGGCTGGAGGGGATGGTCGCGAAGCCAGGCCCAGGCCGTATCCCGAGCAGCGTGGTAGCCGGCGGTGTCGCCTTCGTTCAGCCGGATCAGCTCGTCGAACAAACGCAATGAGGAAGCGACGATGCCGCCGTATTCTTCCCCCGCCAGCACTTCTCCTGTCTTCCCATCCACGCGGAAGGGCCAGGGAGTGTGATCGTCATCCCCGGGCCGAACGTGCTTGGCCAGAGCATTCGCACAGTGGATGGCCGCCTCCAGGTATTTGCGCTCCCCGGTCATTTGGTAAAAGAGCGCATAGCCAATTCCCAATTCGCCCACCTTGTCGGTCTCGATTCCGCCATAAAAGTCCCTCGGCATGTCCTGGATGCAATGGCCGTAGTCGGGTTGGTCGTCGCAGTTGGTGGGAAACGGCACGCTCGCCCAATTCCAGTCAGCGGGGGTTGTGCCGTGCGCCAGCATATGATCGAGCATAGCGCGCACGGTTTGCACGGCCTCTTCGTCGCCTGAATAGGGATACCACGCTGCCAAAGAATCCACAAAAGAACCAAAAACCATGGCAGGGTCGTGCTGCCAGTTCTTTCCCTGCAACGTCTTGTCATCGAAGACCGCGTTGATCAGATAGATCTTCAGCCCGGTACCGGTGCGCTGGTCGTTCGGAACCTTGTGCTCGATGAAGTCCCAGCCGAGGTGGAGCACCTTGTCGTAGCCGAGATTCTTGTCAGGCTGGTACCAGGCAAGCAGCTTGCCTGCGGAGTCGAGCACCCGATCGTGCCAGGGCAACTGGGCATTTACGTAGAGGTTTTCAGCGGCAACTGCCGCTGACAGAGCCAGACACAGCCACAATCCAACTAAGCAGCAATTTCGCATCCCGCACAGTTTGGCGCGTCGCATATGAATCTCCATTTTAAATCCCTTTTAGTAAGAATCTCGCCTCCCGTAGAGTTGGAAGCATCACGGAGTGAACATCATATCTTTTTTGCTGTCGGCTTACAATGACTTTCCGTATTTCCACATTTCGATGTAGAATGGGGGGTTGTCCGGCAACCTATGTTGAAGATGCGCACTTTCCGGAGCAAACGGCTGAGCGAATGGGTGCTCCACGAGATTGAACGGATGATCGCGGAAGAGTATCCCACGCCTGGCTCCAAGCTCCCGAAGGAAGCAGATCTGGCGGAAAGGTATCATGTCAGCCGGATTGTCATTCGGGAGGCGATGAAGATACTGGAAGACCGGGGAGTGGTCGATGTGCGCGCCGGGCGCGGGACGCTGACCGTCGCGCCTAACCCGGATCGAGTGAAGGAGCTGCTGTTGAGGCTGTTCAACGACCACCCGATTCCAACGATGGAAGAGATGGAGCGGTTGCTGGAAGTGCGCCAGGTGCTCGAAGAGACCGCCGCCAGCCTCGCGGCAGTGCGGGCCAGCGAAGACGATCTGGTCGAACTCGAGGCGGCGCTGCGCGAGATGAAAGAAGACGGCCCCGCTTTGAATGGAACGATCGCCGGCGACCTGCGTTTCCACAGGGGGGTCACGCGCGCCGCGCACAACCGGTATTTCGAGATGTTGCTCGATCCGCTGACCGAGGTGGTCTTGCAGCAGATCGAACTCACCAACAGCTTCAACGCGGGACTGGAGTCACACCGCGCCATATTTGCGGAGATCAGGTCGCGTAATCCAGTCGGGGCGCGGCAGGCCGTGCGCCGGCTGATGAAACGGACGTTGTTAGACTGCCGCCGGGTATTGAAAGACTTCACCCAACCTTAATGGATATTCCCACGCCGCGAGCCTTTTCGGCCTGCGGAAAAGACTGCGAAAAAAGCCTTGACAGCCGAACGAAACATATGATATTGAAGTCGTGGCCTAAGGGATGGATCTCGCCGCGCCAGGAGGAACATGGCGACGCTGGGCAAAGGCGGCATGCGCACGTTCCATTCGGAAGAACCCCTACGGGCGAATGCTCTCCTTTCGCTCTCTCTGCTGTCTCACCTGCGACTCGAGGGGCAAGTACCCTCGTCTAAGACCTCTAATTTGGAGGGCGTGCATCGTGCCATTGCCTATTTGTATCGGCAAGGCGGCTTGTTTGACTTGGCAGAAAAGGAATACGAAGAAGAGTTGCGTTGGAACCCGCTCGAGGGCGAATCCCGACTGCGACTTGGTTTGTATTGGCTCGGCCGAGGGGATCGCGAGCGGGCACGCCAGAACTTGGAAGTAGCCTCGCGCGTGAGGCAGGATTCTCCCAAAGCCGATCAGCAAATAGGGCAAGGATGGTTGGAGCTTGCTGATTTTCCCAAAGCAGAATCGTCTCTCAGTAGTGCCATTCAAGACGACCCCGTCGATCCTTTCAATCATCAACTTCTGGCAGAAGTCTACGAGCGAACGGGACGAGTGGACATGGCTCAAAAGGAACGAAGACTATTTGGGGAGTTGTCAATAAAAACCGGGAATGTCTTAACCGACGCCGTACCAGAGCGAGAATGATCGATCCCGGAAAACCTCTGTGCTGCGGCGAAAAAATGAGGCGGCCCATAGGGCGACCGCCTTTCGCAAAAGGAGGAGACCATGCATCGGTACCAGTTGTGGCGATTCGGAATCGCCTTCCTTATTCTCCTTAGCTCGACGATAGCGCTGCACGCACAGCTCAACCGCGGGTCGCTGGAAGGTGTGGTAACAGATCCCCAGGGTGGGGTGATCCCCAGCGTTGATGTTACAGTCACGTCAGTCGAGAGAAACGAGACCCAGTTGGTGAAGACTAACAGTGCGGGCTATTACCGAGTTGAGGCGCTAATTCCCGGCAAATACCGTGCGCACTTCGTATCGCCCGGTTTTTCTGCGGTAGATATTACCAATATCGAAGTTCCCGCAGGGCAGGTTATTCGGATAGACACAACAATGAAGGTAGGGCAGGTTCTCCAGCAAATTGAGGTGACCGCAGCCCCGGCGCTGGTTGAAACTTCGGCTTCCAACTTCTCAACCACCATCGGTGCAAGCACGGTCGACACCATTCCTTTGGCAGGTCGGGACCTGCAACAACTTGTCTTTCTCTTCCCCGGAGTCAATTCGACGGCGGGCCCGCCAGGGAGCAATTTTGGCTTTAACAGCTCATTCGGAACGTTTCCGGATCCTACCCATGCTCTGGGTTCTGATCTTTCGGTCAATGGCGGGCAGGGCGGCGCCAATGCCTGGTATCTGGACGGTAACTTGAACCTCTCAGGGTTGTTGGAGAATATGGCTGTCGACCCGTCGCCGGACGCTGTTTCGGAATTTCAAGTGATCGGCGAAGCTTTTGCCGCTGAGTACGGCCGCACCGGCGGGGCGGCCTTCAATGTAGTCCTGAAGTCAGGGACAAACAAACTGCATGGCGACATCTATGAGTACGGTCGGAACGACGCCACCAACGCGCGCAATCCCTTTACCTCAATTGATTCCCAGGGCCACATAATCAAAAGCCGGCAACTCCGCTTCAATAATTTTGGCGGCACGCTGGGCGGGCCTGTAGTGCTCCCGCATATTTACAACGGCAGGAACAAAACTTTCTTCCTCTTTTCGTGGGATACAACAATCCTTCACCTGCTCGGCACGCAGGTCTATACCGTGCCCTCGGCATTGATGAGCCAGGGTGATTTCAGCGAGGATCCGAACACAGCCCAGTACGGTCTGTGGGACCCTTATAGCACTGTCGGACCCAACTCCCAGGGGCTGTTTGACCGGACCGCATTTGGGACGCCTGCCGCCGGGTATGCGAATGGGTGCGCGAGCTCGGTTATCAACGCCAATCCGGGAGTTAAGACGTGCAACTTCGCGACCCAGCTCCCCACAACTCGACTCGATCCCATCGCCATGTTTTATATGAAGTCCTTCCCCCTGCCAAACTACGTAGATCCTCTCCATCCGGAGTGCAAGGCAGGGGATGGCGCCCAAATCTGTAGCAACTATCTCGGCACGGTCGGGAGCAGCCAGGACACCAACAACTTGTCGATCAAGATTGACCACCAGTGGAGTGACAAGAGCAAGTTTTTCGGTGAATGGCTCTATAACCCTACGAACTACGCTAACTACCGCGTGCCCTGGACGGGCCCGACATACCCCTGGTCGAGCACGGGGTGGGGTGGTAGCTACGACCTGAATTTGATAAATCAGATAATCGCGATCGGCAATACGTACAGTTTCAGCCCGACTGTGGTAAACGACTTTCGGGTGAGTTTCAGCCGCCAGGCCATGACCACGCATCCGCAGCATCCTTACCCGGACAGCATTACGGCCCAAACGCAGGTGCAGCAGGTTTTGGCGCCAATTCGCATCCCTGAGGACCCATATTTTCCTATTCCGAGCTTCGGGATCGGCACGCCCAACGGGGGCAATTTAAACTTCGGACCTGAAAACTGGGCCAATATGTTGAACGGCGCGGAAGCCTACACCATCCTCGACAACGTTACCAAAATCCTTGGCAAGCACACCATGAAAACCGGCTTCGTATACCGTCTCGAGCATAGCTGGTATGAAAGCGGCTATGGCACTGGCTTCAGCTTTTATGGTGACAATAGCGTGGACCCGATCAGTGGACTGGGAGGAGGGTCCGGCTTGCAGCAGTTCATGCTCGGGGCGGTAGGCAGTGCAGGTCGCGACGGGGACAGCGGCTTGATGTTCTCGCCCCGTCTGCGCGACCGCTATTGGGGTTTTTACTGGCAGGACGACTATCGGATTACGCCCAGCTTCACCTTGA
>Ga0187861_10004421_pt1 | contig 11754 bp, 7 predicted proteins | sample June2016WEW_10_1_3_FD_132986 | JGI IMG/M metagenome (GOLD analysis project Ga0187861, IMG submission 132986) | Peatland microbial communities from SPRUCE experiment site at the Marcell Experimental Forest, Minnesota, USA - June2016WEW_10_100 | ecosystem: Environmental > Terrestrial > Soil >...
CTCATCGTGAACAATGGAGACGTACATCCTTCCATCCGGAACCAGAATGACGCCTTCCTCCATTGCCAGAGTCAAGAATCGTTGCAAACGCTGGGGGTCATCGCCTAACGTATCGCGATAATCCTTGAGTTCCGTAAGGTCGGTGAAATGCAAACACAGCGCCGCGCCAAAGCCAGTGACAAGGAGAGGGATACTGTGCTGTTGAGCGAGCTGTTGCAAGCCCGCGCGGAGCTTTTCTCCAGTGTGATTGGCGCGCCTGATTGCCGCACCGTCGTTGGCCGCCAGCTCCTCGAGGGCCGCATTGGCCCCGCCCAGCGATACTGGGTTACCATTAAAAGAACCGCCGAAAACCACGCCCCCGCCAAACATCTGCTCCATGATTTCCTTGCGGCCGCCCACCACGCTGAGGGGAAGTCCCCCGCCGACGGCTTTCCCAAGGGTGGCGCAATCCGGAATAACGTCGTAATAGCTCTGTGCGCCCCCCAACGCCATGCGGAATCCGGTAATGACTTCGTCAAACACCAGCAGAGCGCCGTGCCGGTGTGCCAATTCCTTCGCCGCTTGCAGGTAACCGGGCATGGGCATTACGCAGCCGCTGTTGCAAAGGACAGGCTCCATGATGACCGCGGCGACCTTTCCGGCGTGGTCCGCCAGAAGCCGTTCCAGAATATGCACCTGGTTCCAAGGCGCGACAATGACATTCTCAACCGAGTTGGCCACCTGTCCTTTGGACTCCCGCACCACATGGGGCTTTTCCATCGGCCCCATCAGGTGGCGCGCGGGGCGGTGGCTGTGAAGCACCGAGTCCATCCAGCCGTGGTAATGGCCCTCGAATTTCAGAATCAATTCCCGTCCTGTAAAGGCCCGCACCAAGCGTTGCGCAAGCTGCACAGCTTCGCTGCCGCTCGAGGTGAACGCCACACGCTCGGCGCACGGAACGCACGCCTTGATGCGCTCGGCGACCAAGATTTCCAACTCGTGCTGCGCCCCGTAGCTATAAGGCCGCTCCGCCTGCCGGCGCATCGCGTCCACCATGCGCGGATGGTTATAGCCAAGAATATTCGGCCCCCAGGCAAGCTGGTAATCGATGTACTCGTTGCCGTCCACGTCAACCAGGCGCGCGCCGCGGCCGTTGGCAAAATAAAGCGGCAGGGGGGACTTTGCACGCACCGGGCTACTGACACCACCCGTCAGAGATTGGCGAGCTCGTTCGTATAAGGCGCGCGATCGATCCAATGTACGAATCATTGTTTAGTTCCTTCTCGCTCCTGGTAAACAGGCGCCGTGGAATCTCGGATGATCAACTCCGTGGGAACGGTAATGCGGTTTTGGCCCGGGGTCCCACCATGGATTTGTTCGAGCAGCGTGCGCACTGCCAACCGGCCCACCTCTGCGGAGTCGGTTCGCATGGTGGTAAGCGGACGGTTAGCATCTGTTCCTAGATCATCGAAACCCATCACACTCATGCGCTTGGGCACATCGATTCCGGCCACCGCCAGGGCGTCCTTGGCGCCAAGCGCCACCAGATCGTTGGTGGCAATCATCGCCGTGGGAAGCGGCTCCACCGCCAGAATGGATTGCATGGCGCGGTAGCCTGAAAGCATGCTGGGCTGGAGATCGGGAAAGTGGAGAAAGGTCACCCACCGGGGCTCGTAGCGCAGCCCTAACGACGCCAGGGTTTGCCAAAAGACAACGTATTTCTCAGAGTTCGGGAATCCAATGAAGCCGATTTCACGGTGCCCCAATCCGTGAAGATAGGTCACGGCCTGGCGCATGCCCGCGGCGTACTCAAACCCCACAGAAGCCAAACGGTCCTCAAACAACAAGTCAACGAGCACCAGCGGAGTGCCCATCTCGCGCAAGCGCTCCAAGAAACGCCGCGGGGCGCCACCCACCACCAGGTACCCGGCGACGCCGGTCTCCACGAGCGGCGAATCCTTCGTCAGAGCGTGGAAGAGGAGTCGGTAGCCGTTTTGTTGGCAAGTCTTTTGAGCCCCGAGCAGGATGCGATTGTACCCCACTTCGACAAACTTGAAGATGTCTTCACTGATCACAAAGGCGAGTGTCCCCTGAAGTGTGCCAACCGACGATCCTAACGATGGGTCAACAGCAGACCAGCTTTCCCTCCGCAAACCCTTGACAAAGGTTCCTCTCCCCGGGCTGCGAATTAGGGTACCTTCCTCAACCAGGGACGCAATGGCTTGACGGACCGTGGTGCGCGACGTCCCGAATATCTCCGCCAACGCTCGCTCCGCGGGGAGCTTTGTCCCCTGCAAAAACCTGCCCACCTCAATCTCGGTAATCAGAAGATGCCGAAGCTGGTCCCGAACGGGTTCCGCGGTGCGGGTCACCAGTTTGCGTGATTTATACCGCATTAGACTATCTTCACAGAATCCATATACGCCGTCAACTGTTTGCTTTGGAAGCTGAAGTTTGCCCTTGACTAGACCATATCCGTCGAATATGATGCCCGCGATAGACCAGCGCTGGATTCGGACTTGAGGCAATACCGTGGATAATCGATCACTTTTGAGGCTCGATGGGAAGGTAGCTTTCGTTACCGGGGCGGGAGCCGGCATCGGCGAAGCCATAGCCAAACTCTTTGCCCAACAGGGCGCGACATCCGTAATCTTTGAGCGCAACGGCTCAGATGCGGAGGCCGTGGCACAAGCCATCCGCGCCGCAGGGGGTAAGGCTTTGGCCATTGCGGGCGATGTGCGTGACCTCCCGGCGGTAAAAGGCGCTGTAGACCGCGCCGGGACTGAATTTGGCGGCATCCACATTTTAGTCAACAACGCGGGAATATATCCCCGGTCCGCCCTCGTCGATATGCCCGACGAGCAGTGGAACGAAGTCCTGGATGTAAATCTCAAGGGCGTGTTTCATTGGCGGTCATCGGCTGGCCCATTTACATGTCGCCGATGATTATCACCAGTACCTTCTGGGGCTGGCTCACGAACGAATGGCAGCACGTGCGCGGACTGCCGATAGCTCTGCTGCTGGGCGGGATCGCCGTCCAAATCTTCGCGATGGTCTTCTTAGGGAGGTTGCAATAATGCGGATTGGGATCTTGGGCGTGCAGCAGGAGTGCAACACCTTTTCACCGGTTCCCACCACCCTGGAGGACTTCCACGTGCGCCTTGGTCAGGATCTGGTGGATCACTGGCATGGCACGCGGACTGAAATCGGGGGCTTCCTCGACGTCCTCCAGCGCCCGGACGTGGAAATCGTACCGCTTATGGCCGGCTGGGCGATCACCAAGGGTCGCATTCTGGAGCGGGATTTTGCGCAGATGAAGCACATCCTGGCCAATTCCCTGCGCGCGGCCCTGCCGCTGGACGGGTTGCTGGTGGCCTTGCATGGGGCGATGTGTGCGGAAGGCGCGGACGATGCCGAGGGCGCACTCCTCGACGTCATCCGCTCGATCGTGGGACCTTCCTTGCCCATCTGCCTCACCCTGGATTTGCACGCCAACCTGACCGAACGGATGTGCCGCCTGGCGGATGCCGTAATTGGTTATCGCACCTTCCCCCACGTGGATTTGTACGAGACCGCCACAACTGCCGGTGAATGGCTGCTGCGGATTCTCGCCAGCGAAATGCGCCCCCAAACCGTTTTGCAGAAAATCCCCATGATCGTTCCGGGCGAAAATATGCAAACCGCCGACGGTCCGTTTGCGGAGGTTTGGAGCTACGCCAAATCTGTACAGCCGCCTGAGGTCGCCTCGTATTCAATTTTCGGCGTGCAAGCGTGGCTGGACATCGAAGAGATGGGCTGCGCCGTGATCGCCTTAACCAACCGCGACGAGGCGAAAGCCCGAGAGTTCTGCCGGTGGGTTTCGAGGCGTTTCTGGGATGTTCGCAAGGATTTCGAGGTCAGTTTTCCACCCCCGGAAATAGCCATCCAAAAGGCGCTGGAAACGTCTGGGCAGCCGGTGGTCCTCTCCGAATCCTCGGACAGTCCCACGGCCGGATCACCCGGCGACAGCGCGGACATGCTGCGCGCTCTGTCGGAACATGCCCCCGGCGCGCCGGCAACAATCTGGCTCCGTGACGAAGCCGCGGTGGAGCAGGCGGAGCAAGTGGGAGTTGGGGCCAAACTGCGCGTCTCCCTGGGCGGCGCATACGACAAGCTGAACCGAAAAAGCCTCGTCGTGGACGCGGAGGTGCTCCGCATTTCCGGTGGGGATTTTGTGATGACGGGCTCACAGTACACCGGCATGAAAACCTCGATGGGCCGCGCTGCCGTGCTGCAAGTGGGCGCTGTGACGGTGCTGGTGTCAAAACTCCCTGCCATCAACATCGATCCGCAACTTTTCCGTAGCCAAGGGATTGAGCCTCGCGAAAAGAAGGTTGTCGTGGTCAAGTCGGCAACTGCCTTCCGCGCCGAGTATCGACCGTTCGCCGCCAAGATCATCATGGTGGACACACCCGGCGTCAGCACGCCCAATATTCGCGCCATTCCGTTTCGCCACGTTTCCCGGCCCATTTACCCACTCGATGAGCTGATATTCAATCCCTGAGGAGTGCACTCAAACATGAAAATGAACCGTAGAGATTTTTTCCCCGCCGCCTATCTCGCAGCCTTGTCAGGCTCGAAGCTGGCAGCGGGCGAGATGGCACGCGCTGATACGCCCGGCCGATTCCATTTTGACCTGAAGACTCGGCGGTATTCACTGGAAGGACCTGCGGGAATCCAAAACGCTCGCCTCGGGGTCGAGATCGACGGAACCCCCCATTGGGTGGATGAGTCCGCGCATGTAGCTTGGAGCGGCAGTGAAACCGGCGAAGCAAGAATCCAATTGTCGTCAGCACCCGTCGCGTGGCAAGTGCGTTTTGATTGGGAAGACGATGGCCGCGCTTTGGTGATCAGTTCCACGCTGGAGAATCGCGGCAAGAAACCTCTGAAACTGGGCCGGTGCCGTCTTGCCGACACCACGGACGCCTCGAGTGCGGTCCACTTCGGAGAGCATCCGGAGAAAGCTGCCGCACTTGTATGCAATGGCACCGGGGGCCCGCCATGGCGTTCCCATGGACTCGCTCCTGCCTCCAATAAGCGCCTTTCGGAGCGCGCCGACACCTTCGCTACGGAAGGCGTAAATATCTCGCACGGGAAAGTCGCCGTGCCCGGTCAAACCGTCAGCGCGAAGGGACCGTTCATCAGCAAAACTCTCACCCAATGGTTCACTCCGGGTTCCGGACCGGCGTTGCAATTTGGTTTCCTCACCTTTGACCGAGCCGAGACCGTCATTGAATCGGGTTGGAACGAGGCGCGTCATGTGCCTGTGATGAGCGCTTGGACGGACTTTCAAGGGTCCGAACTGCAACCTGGCGCCTCCGTGGATTCTGAGGTGCTGCGCATTGGCCTCGAGCATGATCCCCTCACCGCGCTGGAGGCTTGGGGCGATGCGGTGTACCAACGTTATCACCCGCCCTTATGGCCCAGGATTCCGGGCGGCTGGTTGGGATGGTCGTGGGTTGACGCCCTTGACATCGAGTTGTACGAAAACATGGTGCACCGGAATATCCGTGCCGTTCGCAATCGCCTGAAGCTGGACGAGAACTACATCCAGTACGTTTGGGTCAGCATTGGTAATCTGAAAGACGTGTTGCCTGGGAATTGGCTGAACTGGAGTTACGACCGCTTTCCCAGCGGCCCGGAAGCCCTGGTAAAAGACCTGAGTTCGCTCAAGTTCACTTTGGGATTGTGGACGGGTACTTTCTGGTTGAGCGCACGTATTACCGACGAGGTTGAGGAATTGCGCGACGCCTTCCTGAAGTACGAGGGGAAGCCCATTATCATTGACCATGGGGACTTGGGGCCCATGCATGTTCTGGACCCCACCCATCCAAAGTCTCAGGCCTTTATCCACAAAGTTTACACCACCTACCGCCAGTGGGGTGTGCGCTATTACATGATCGACTTCACCGATGCGGTTGGCGGAGCGACCCCCGGCACGTATCCCAATGACGGCTACTTTGACAAAGCCAAGATCAACGGACCGGAGGCGTGGCGCGAAGGTTATCGCGCCATCCGCGAAGCTGCCGGTGACGACACGTATCTGCTCGGCTGCGTCCAGACCTTCCAGACTATCGGCTTTGCCAACGGCCAGCGGGTGGGCTCCGATTACGGCGAAGGCCGTCCCCTGTATGGACCCAACAAAGGCTTTTATCCCGGCACATTTGTCATCAACAAGCCAGACTTTTGGACCTCGCACCGCACCGGCCTATGTTCCATGATGTACTACTTCGCCCACCGCAAGTTATACCTCGCCGACAGCGGCAACGTGATGACCGTCGACAAACCCATCCCGCTGGCCGACGCCCAGATTAGCGCCACCCTTTTCGGCATTAACGGAGGGCCGGTCATGCTCGGCGACGACATTGATCGCATGGATGAGGACCGTCTGTTAATGGTCCGCACCATTTTCCCGCGCTTGCCGGAGTGCGCACGGCCGCTCGATATGTTCGACAACGCCGAACTCGATTATCCCCAGATCTTCCACTTGAAGGTTCAACGCGACTGGGAAAACTGGGATTTGCTGGCCGTGTTCAACCTGGGTGAGCACACCCTTGTCAAGACCCTGCCCCTGGAGCGCTTGAAGCTTGACCCCAAGAGCTCATACGCCGTCTTTGACTTCTGGAATCTGCGCTTCCAAGGCGTTGAAACCAGCGGCGCCATTTCCGTGGAAGTCCCTCCCGACAGTGTAAAGCTGCTGCGCATCGCGCCCTACCGTGAATATCCCTGGCTGCTCTCCACCGACATGCACATTCGGCAGGGACAAGCGGAGATTCTGGATTGCAAATGGGACGAGGCGAACATGATGTTGACCATTCGCGCTCAGCGCCCGGCCGGGCATGAGGGTTCGATATACGCCCATGCGCCCAAAGGGTGGGCGCTGGCGGAGCCCAAGGGTTTGTGGCTCGCGCGCGACGGGCGGGACAACTCGCTGGTCGTCCGCAAGCCCCTGACCTTCGAGGGCGAGCCCGTAGAAGTTCAAATGCACTTCGAGCGCTACTAGAGAGACGGGAGACGGGTCTCGGGATACGGGATTGGCTGCTCAGCGCCTCGAGCGCTTTACCGGCGTGGCTGCCTGCGGCGTCTGGGCAAGGAAGATGACACCGGGTCGCACCATCTCCGCCAGGCTCATGCCGCCGAAGCCGGTGGCCGCCACAGCGCACCCCGACCACGATTGCAGTGAGTGACCGCCCCAAGGCAGGTCCGGATCGTCCAGCATCACCCCGATCCGCTGCGCGAACTCCGGGGTGGAGAGGAACCTCCGCATCAGGTCCAACGCCCGCTCGGCTGGCGCATCGCGCTCCATTCCGCACAAGGCCAGGAACGCCAGCGGGATGCCCGCCGTCTTCGAGTTGTCCCAAGCGTCCTGGAGAGGAAACCACGGCGCATTGCCCATCACCTGAAGCAAGCCTTTCGCTCCATGCACGTACTCCCGGTAAACTTGCTGCATCTTGGCCCGAACCCCCGGGTCGCGCTCGTGCGCGTAAACGAACAGCAGCCCGTCGCTGTAATAGAACATGTCGCCGAACTGCGTCACCGGCTGGATGTATTCCTTGCCGCCGTTCGTGGAGCGGTGCGGATGGCACAACACTTGTCCGTCCGGCCGCCAGGCGTCGAGCAGGAACTCGGCTGCCTTGCGCGCCACCTCCAGGTAGCGCGGCTCCTGGGTCACTGCGTAAAGCGCCGCGAACGCCGCCGCTTCCGTCCCCGTCGCTACGCCGTACGGCTGCGTCTGTGCCTCTCCCGATTCCATGCCGTTGGTAAACGCTCCCGAGGGCAGTTGCCACCGCGACGCCCATTCGTCGCAGTAGCGGCGAATCGCGCCCAGGTAGCGCTCGCGTCGCGCCCCCGAAACGTAGTGGCACGACACCGCCAGCGCCGTGGCGATGGAGCCCACGTCGGCCATGTTCATCCACTGGTGCTGGAGGATGTTGTCCAGTTCCTCCTTCGACAATTGGGGGGTCGGCTTGTTGCGGTAGGTCTGCGCAAAGGCGCCATTCGGCAACTGCTCCTCGACCAGCTTGTCCAGAATCTGGGTCACCGCCTCAAGGTATTTGCCTTCCCCAAAGATCTCGTAGCCTGCCAGCAGCGTGCGAATCGGATAGGCCGATGAATACCAGTAATACGAGACGGTGTGTGCCCCTGGCTCGTAGTCCCCGAGGAAGCCGTTCTCCAGTCGGTGCGCCAGCAGCCAGTCGCAATAACGCCGCAGTGCCTGCCGCACGTCAGCGCTGCCGCGGGCCACTTCCTCCCTCGAAGGCAGCGTCTCGGGAGGCGCGTTGGGGAACATCCGCCGGCTCCCTTTGCCCGGAGCCCCTTCCACAATCAGCCCGTTTACCACAAAGCTCTGCTTCGGCGCCGCTTCGAAGCGCAACCGTAACATCCCGTCCGTCACCCGCGCGGCAATCGTGCGGCGCACCACTTGGCCGGGCGCCAGCCGGATATCGCTGGCCGCTGCCTCGTCCTGCACGTAGATCGTGAACGGCCCGTGCGCCTGCGCGGAGTCGCTCATTATCACGGTGATGCGGTACTCCCCGTTGTCCAGCCCCATGCGGAACTCACCTCGGTTCCCCGTCTCGAAATCCCGCAGGAGGGGATCGGGGTTGTCCGCCCGCTCATCATCGTTCACCGGCCCCACCCACAGAAACCGCGCGCTTCGGTAAACGCGTGAGACCGGCTGGTAGCCGGGCGCCACCTGCTGGTAGTCGTCCCCAAAATCGAAGCGGTATAGTACCTTCATGTTCACTTGCTGGGCACCGGCCGCCCGTCCGCCGCCCAAGGCCAGCGCGGCGGTGAATACCATCGCGAGCCGGCCGAACCTTCTCCACCGTCCTCTGACTTCCACCATGCGTTCCTCCCAGTTATCAAACTCCCCCACGTTCCGTGCTCATACCTGCAACGTCCACGCCCAGGGCCGCTGCTAAGGCACTGATCTGTCCCCACTGCCGCTACACTGAACTGACGGCAATATAACACCTTGCGCCAGTGCAATCCAATAAGCCTCGTTTCGTCGCCTCGCAGGGTTCGCAGTCCAATATGGGGAGTTGAGTCTGTCGCGAGGGCAGTTAGTTCTCCTTGCACAAGTCACTGGGAAGCGGACGTGTTAATCTCCAGCAGATTCACTTTCCGGGCCGATCGCACTACCAGGCAAGTGTGAAAGTTGGGATTGAACTTTACCCAAGGGCTGGGCTTAAGAGTGTGGTCCGGCATAGTTTCCTGCAAAACCGTCAGCGGCGTGGATGCCAGAAGCGTCAGTTTCGCGCCCGGCCATGAGATTGTGAAATGCGAACCCTTGCCCTCGATTCGTACGGGGTCGTTCGTGCCAAGGTGCCACCGGAACTGAATCACCTCTTCGCGTCCCTTCAGCAGCGTCACCTTGTCGTGTACGTGGAGTTCGGCCGCGTTCCAACTGACGTCCCGGATCCAGGCTTGCAGCCCGTCGTAGCACGCTGTCCCATCCACCTGGATATCACCTTGTGAGGCATCCAGACGGCGGACGGCCATCGGGGCAACGCATCCTGCTTTCTGCCATCCCGGCACCCGGACGTCTTCGTCCAGCTTGAATTGTCCAGGGCGGGGCGGGGGGACGGTCCCGATCTGAAGCACGTTATGCCCCGCGCCGGAGGCATAGAGGCTCATCATGTCGGGCGTATCGTAGCTCGGCGTGCCTGCTTCGATCAAAATCGGGCAACCGCGCAGAATGAAGTTCACGTGTCCACGGTCCTGATGATCGTGCTGGTCAAGTTTGCTGCCGCCGCGCACCCAAACGCCGGTTCCGTTGTCGTCCCAACTGTCACGCCAATTGACGCGTGGGGCTCGAGGGTAAACGCCGAACGGGGGTGGGGGCGCCGCTGGTGCGCCAGGCGGCAGCGCTCGGACGGCCACACCGGCAACATCGTCGAGCGGCCCGTTGAACTGTTGGGCGAGGGCCCAGCGCGCTACGGGGCTGCCTGTCGATACCGCGATCAACGACAAGAGCTTGCGGAACGGCAAACTGCTGGCCACTGCAGTGTGGGACGAGGCCTCTATGCTCTCGTCGCCGCCGCGCGGGGCGGAGGGATCGAATGCGTCAAAGCAGTTGATCAGGTAACGTCCGGGCTGCAGGTGGTGCATCATCCAGGTCGGGAAGTTTTGCAGGAACGGCTGCTCGATCGCCCGCGGGTCACCGGCGACGGCCATGGCGCGCGCGGTGGAGAGCAAAGAGGTCACGGTGAAGACGGCGTACTGAATGCCCTCATCGAATTCGCCGGCGGGGCCATCGGAGGCCAGCGAGTCGAGTAGATTGCGCACTCCAAGCTCGTACTCGCTTTGGAACCGGTCGCGGCCCAGCACCAGGCAAGCCCGTACGAGGCCCTCAGTAGGCAGTGCCCACTGGTTCGTGCGTGAATTGTGGCTACTGATAAACCACGAGCGGCGGGTGTGCCAGTCATCTACGATGCTGTAAATCTCACGCCTGAGCAAGTCATCCAGGCGGGCGCGGAGTTCGTCGGGGACTGAGCCGGCGGGCAGGATCTCAAGACTATCTGCGATGGCGCGGACGCCGAGGCCGGTAGCCAGCCAGTTGCCATCTTTGCCATCCGGGGGGAGACGGTGCCCCGGTGCGTAGAGTGTCCAACCGGGGCGCTGGATGGGGGACCACGAGGCCATTTCGGTCAACTGCTCGAGTACTCGGTGCAGCAATGCCTGGTCTCCGCTGAGGCGGAACGCCGCGGCGATCAGCGGGAGTTCCTCGGCTGCGATTTGGCACGCCCCCATGTCGGACATTGCCAGTGCGAATGTTTCGCGAATTTCCGGCTCGAGTGCGCGGCTGCGCCCGTCGAGGAACGTTCGATTTTTGCCCAGGTCCTCAAGCCGGTACGCTCGGCGGATGGGCGGGTTCTGGGCAGTCTTCCGCGCGGCAGCGATCAGCGCGCGGCAAGCGGGTTGCAGTGCCGGGTCCCGATTGGCCGCATCAAGCAGAGCGGGCCAGGACCGCAGCGGCAGAACAGCCACCGCCAGCCAGAGTGTCAGGAACACGTGCATAGCAACCCCCTCCACGATGCACTTGCTATTTTGGTACAGAAACCGTCAGGCAGGGCCTCCGCCGATTGCTGGTCAGGCCTGACTTAGGCGAATCCCCTTTACTTCTTGGTAGTCCCGGTACTGAGGCATCTCTGGCTCCGGACAGGTGATTCCCGCTGGAACCGTGAGTTTTTTCAGGTCCCAATTCGCCCAAAGCCATGCTGAGATCTTGACATGGGGATCTCCGCAGGCCCCGCTAAACCTGAGCTTCGAGGTTCCGGCCCCCACCTTACAAAGATACCAAGTCCATTCGCTCTCGTAGGACATGACTGCTTTCCACGGGGACTCCGGGGTGGTCATGTAGGCGCCCTTATGACCTACCGACGATCGTTCCTCCAGCGTGACGGGCTGGCTGTTCAACAGGCAGGTACATTGACTTGGACGATGCTCGTGTCCCGGGAATTCGAGGAGAAACAGCACTGTTCCCTTTGCCCCACGATCAGGGATCGTAACCAGGCATTCCTCTTCAAAGGCTACCGTCGGCACCGGCTTAGCGTCTTGCACAAGCCACTCGGACTCGGGACTGCGCCGGATCAACTGCGAGAGGACTTCGCCGTGGACTAGACCCGGCGACTGTGGCGCCACGGTAAGCGAGCGTTCTCCGCCCCCAGGTAGCAGAATCCTCACAGCCGCTTTGTTCCATTTTGGAACCACCACCATCCCTCCCCCCGAGTC
>Ga0187861_10004423_pt1 | contig 11748 bp, 11 predicted proteins | sample June2016WEW_10_1_3_FD_132986 | JGI IMG/M metagenome (GOLD analysis project Ga0187861, IMG submission 132986) | Peatland microbial communities from SPRUCE experiment site at the Marcell Experimental Forest, Minnesota, USA - June2016WEW_10_100 | ecosystem: Environmental > Terrestrial > Soil >...
AGCTCGGGTATGACGATACAGTGGCAGCCCACCGGATAGATGAGGCAACCGGCCCGGTCCAGGAGCGGGCTCTTAAGGCCCCGGCGCCGCTCTTTAGTCGGCTCGAAGAGAAGCAGATCGCAGAACTGGACGCCGTGCTCCAGCAGCGCGTTCGGGAAGCAAATAAAAAAATGGAGAAAATACCAATGATTTCGATCGAGGATTTCAGTAAAGTTGAAATGAAGACCGGGAAAGTGCTTGCCGCCGAGGCGATCCCCAAATCGAGCAAACTCCTGAAGTTGCAGGTGGATGTCGGGGGAGAAACGCGGCAGATTGTGAGCGGGATCGCACAGTTTTACAAACCGGAAGAACTGGTGGGAAAGGATGTGGTCGTGCTCACAAACCTTGCGCCGGCAAAGATCTTCGGTGTGGAAAGCAATGGCATGATCCTCGCGGCCGGGGATGCGGCATCGCTCCTCACTCCCGAGAAGCCGGTGGAACCGGGGACGAAGATCCGATAGGTTTTTGGATCTTCTCTTTATTTTGCAGTGAAAGGCTCAATAGGTCATTTATAAAAAACCCTGCCGCTTTCAAAAGTGAATATCTCTTATTATGGAGCGCCTGCAACGTGTGCGAGTAAGGCACGAAGTATCGACTGAAACCTTCCATGAGCGTATTAATCGTTTTTGATAATTTCTCCGGGATCTCATTTCTCGTGGAACGTCCGCCCGGTATTATGCGAGGACCGGGTATTTTTCCGACATTTTGAATCATGATCTTACGGTTAACTGACGGCCATATCTGATCTTGGTAAAAGGCCGTCATGGACCTGTCACGAGTTACTTCCCCGGTCTGAACCGTCCTTTCGGTACCACGATCTCAAAGCGCGCCCCTCGTCCCGGTTCACCGGTTTCAGTGATGGTGATGCCCGTAAAGCCGAGCAGTTCGCGGGTCAAAAAGAGGCTGACGATATTTTCGTGGCAGTACCCGAATTCGAAAATCCGCTCTTTCTCACGTGTGGGGATCCCTTTACTGTCGTCCTCGTAGACCAGTATGAGTGATTCCCCTCTTCTCTGGGTGGTCATTTGTATTTTCGAGAGTGTCGATCCATCACGCCGGAATGACAGGGACAGAAGGGAAAAAAAGATCCGGGGGAGTAACGGGTCAGCAAAGATCTCAGTATCTCCAATATCGGCCTTGATATCGACACTGTGCTCTGGCAGCATCTGGATTGCTTCGGCAAATGCCTGATGTACTGATTGCCATCTGGGTGTGATCAAACCGGGGTCCTGGAGAGCCCCCACATAGGCGATCTGATTCTTAATGGATTCCACCGATCCAATGGTCTTGTCAAAGAACATCTGCATGTCATCTTTAGTGGTCTTGAGCTGGGCCCTCTCGAGATAAGTCATGATGATGGCAAGCTGATCGAGAATATCACTTCGGGTAATGCTGAATATCAGGTCCTTTTTAAGGGTCATTGCCTCATCGGTCACATCTTCTGCGATACCGAGCATGTACCTCACGGATCTCTTTGAGTCATAGATCGGCACGACGATCATATGAATAACACGGTCCCCGTGCATTTTTGTCGTGATCTTCTTATACTTGATCTCCACCCGGGAGGCAAGCGCTTCGGCGTCCTCTCCTTTTATCTGTGCCGCCATTGCTGCAGGGAATATTTCCTCGTCAGACTTTCCTATCACATCCGTTGCCGGCCGCTCAAAGATCTCCTCGCTTGCCCGGTTCCAGAAAACATACCTGCCGGTATCCATTTTTTTAAGGAAGATTCCCACCGGCATCTGGTCAATCAGGTCCCTGCGGAAGATCTCATCATCTTTGAGCCTCTGGGTTGCGGCCTTGAGCGAATCCACCATCGTATTAATGCTCTTTTCAAGGATCACAAATTCCCGGGCCTGCGTCGTACCGATCCGGTGTTCAAAATCCCCGCTGGCGATAATATCTGCATCATGGGCAATTTTTACTATCGGACGGTTCATCTGTCGGGAGAATGCGTAGGCAAGGATACACCCGATCAGGAGTGCGCAGCCTCCGAACAGGAGGTGGATGAACACGAGATGGTTAAGGGCATCCTGAACCCGGCCGGTATTGTAGGTGATCTCTACGATCCGACTCATATCGGAACCATACCGGGGATTTTTCATATCGACAAACAAGTACCGGATTTCCCGGTGATTCATGGGATCATCTGTTTGTAGGGTCTGCCGGTTAGCGATAACCTGGAGGACGTACGATTCCGTGCGGTTGTCCGGCAGGCTGTCATCACTGGTGTTGTGCCCCATCATGTCAAAAACGCTGTACTGATCGATATAAGGGTTAAAAGAAGCAGATTCAGCAATATTATTCATATCATCCATTTTTAGAGTGGTCTCATTGAATGAGGGACTTGCATAGCCAAGCTCCATGACATACTGGTGATCCGGGGTGGCCTGGTAGGCGTACTTACGGTACTTGCCGGTGTCCAGTGACTCATGCACTACGCGATCGGGAAAGAAACCCTGCGACTGCCGGACTTTTGTCAGGTATTCATAAAAATAGGGAATTTTCCGGAAATCTTCGTTCTGTTCCGGGGGATAGGTGGTGTAGACAATTACGCCGGACTCGTTGATGACATAGATGTCATACCCCTCGCCTAAGGTCTTTTTGACCTTTTCGAGGTTCATGGCCGCGGGATTTCCGCCGGAACGATTATATTCGGCAAAAAGCACATCAAACCCGCTTATCATCTGCCGGTTGAGCTGGTCATCCATAATGGTGGTTGCCGTATCATCCAGCCGTAATGCTGCAGCAATACTATCTTCAGTCTGATTCTGAAGGCTTGAAAATTCATTATCGATACTGCTTTTGAGATTGATATAATCATAAACGGTCATGAGACCGACAAGACAGACCACAAGAACAACCATGGCGATTAAAAGTGAATGGGAGAAAGAACGGTTGTTTCCAGAAGGAGGTTCATTGGTTCCCAAACGTCATCACCATGCCGGTACACGGGTTAATGCCTGTTAATGGCTTTCAAATATTGTATTCACTCATATGTCGCCATAAAGGTAGATAATTGATCCGGCGCCCGTGTAGACCGGTATTAAAAAAAGTGCCCCTTTTAACCTGCATTAACAATTCTGCGGCAGGGACAATGATCCCCGGCAAACGGCTTACCGTACTTATGCAGTTTTCCCCCTGATAATCATCGTAGCTACTGGGTGTCGGGGGTTTTGCCGGGCCGGATTATTTCAGCGCCTCGTTCATTGCTTCTCTGACCTTCTCATCGGTCTCTGTGGCAAGGGCCTCTTTGATGGCTGTCTCAACTTTCTTTCCGCCAATTGCAGTGAGTGCCCGCACGGTCATCAGTCTCACGAGCCGGTTCTCATCTTTTAAGAGAATGATCAGTGGATCGATTGCGGTGGAATCTCCCAGATCCCTGAGCCCTTTTGCCGCCATGTATCGCACATGATCGCGATTGTCCCGGAGACCCCAAACGAGCGGCTTTAATGCGTTTTCATCGGCAAGTTTCCCGAGTGCCTCAACCGCACGGTACCTCGTCTCCCATCTCGGGTCTTTCATGGCATCAGCAAGTGGTTCAGTTGCGGCCTTACCCGTGGCGACCAGCGCGAGCATTGCCTGTTCCCGTACGGATTTGTCCAGATCCCCAAGCGCTTCGATTAAGGGACGTAGGGCCTGCGCGGTTCGTGCCTTGCCGAGCAGGTATGCGGCGTGTTTCCTGATGGTCGGGTCTGCACTGTTGTGCAGGGTACTGATCAGGACATCGATTCCCTGCTTTGCAAGATCCTCCGCCCCTTCAGGAACGGGGGGGGGTACATTTGTATCCGCCATAGTATATCCTCATGGACTATTACGGTCTTGAAAATATTAAAAACGCTTGTGACGGCACTTTTTTTAGAGGGTAACCAACTTAAGGGAATATTCTGGCCGCAGGCACAACTTTGTCTCGACCCTCAATGATGGAATAGCCGGATTCTTCAGTATGATCGATGCGCTTATCATCATTCTTTTTGCCATCCTTCCGCTCATTATCATCGGCGGTGCAGTATATGGGATCTACCAGCGGAAAAGGGAAAAAACCGACAGCTATACCGGCTGAATCAAAAGAGACAAAATAACTTTTTTTGACACAAGGTTACATTTAAAAAATGTCGCAATTCCTGATCATCCCTCCCGTTATGGGAGACTCAAGGGATCAGCGATAGGCAAAAATTATTTTGTGGCAACCGTCGTTGTGATCTTTGCCGTTGTATTCGTGGCCGGTACCGTTGTTGCCGCTGTTATTGTACCACTGTTTCCACTAACCACCGGCTGTTGTGCGACACCGGTGGTCGTGTCAACGGAGAGCGTCACTTTGCCGTAAGGGGCGGTAGTGTTGTTGCTGGTAAGTACCCTGCCATCCTTGTAGATCGATACTGTAATCGCATGCTTGGAGCCGTCCAGTTTCTGGAATGAAGCAGTTACTGTACCTGTTACATCCCCACCTGTTGCATTCTCCATCGGGCGGACCCTCTCCCCGGAATTTGTTTCTGTCAGCTGGTTATCCGATGGTCCGTATGTGCCTTTCCACCCGCCAATATAGTTCACATACAAATAGACCCCGGTCTGGGGAATGGTAACCGGCGTCTCTGTCGCTGCCACAACCGTGGTGCTGGCACTGCTGGAGGATGGGGTAGTTGTCGTGGCTGTAGCAGACCCGTTGGAACCGTGGGGTATATTCCCAAGTAATCCCATTTTAGGCAGGATAACAACCACTGCGATCACAGCGATGAGAATAATTACGATAACTCCCGCTGCAAGCAGAATCTTCTTCTTGTTTGCGGGTTTTTTTGGCCGGGGTGGAACTGCGGTGGGCATGGATGACGGAACAAGCGGAGTGGGAGGCAGGTCTTTTGGAGAGAAGAGCCGGGGCATTAACCGCTTCTTTGCCGGGGGTGCGGCTGAGGGTACTGCGGTGGCTGAAGGTTGTTCCGGCGTGACAGGAGTCTCAGTGGCAGCCGGTGTAGGAGATTCGGGAGGTGTCACTTCTGGTACGGGTGGGACGGAGCGGAGCGGATCGCGGGGGATGTTTATGGGGGATTTCTCTATGAGTGGTTCGATAGACTGGATATCTAGATCCAACGGGCGCTCTTTTGGTGCCGTGGATACAGGAGTGGATGGTGCTGACGCCAAAACCGGTGCCTCGGGGGTCTCACCCGGAAATATAATCCGTGTGCCGCACGTGTTGCAGAAACCGGAACCCTCCGGTACCTTCGAACCGCATCGGGTACAATAGGTGCCGAGTAGCCCTTCGGATGCTGGTGAAGGGGCCGGTACTGGGGGCTGCCTGGATTCCGGGAGAGATTCCACGATCTTTTTTTCCGCTGGGGAAAACCCGGTCGGTCGTGAAAGTGTTGCCGGAGATCCGACAGTCTCATAGGTAAGCGGCAGAATATTATTCTGTTCTGTCGACGCGATCTCCATTCCCGGGATAACCTTGCGGATCACCTGCTCAAACGATGGGGTGAGATGTGCCCGGATCTGCCGAACCCATTCGTCACGTTCCTTAATCCGGTTTCCGCCGCCTTCACGGGAGAAGGTCAGCACCATCTGTCGTGTTCCGCCGGTCTTGGTGATGATCCCCAGAGTTATTACCAGATCCCGGATTGCGTTCTCTCCTGATGCCATGGATTGGATCGTAGCAAGCGGGATTTCTTTTGGGGGCAGGATGTTCTTTACCCTGTCAACGAGGATAATTCGTTTGTTGGTGAGGATTGCCTCAAACGAAATCGATTTTACATGGACACCCTGCGTCCGTATGAGAACCTGTTCGTCACCATGTAATTCTGGATCATCCATACTACTACTCCCTCCCACAATACTATAACCAGTGGGATGTCTGCCGAGAAAAAGATATTTGTCTGTATTCTCTTCCGATCCGTATGTATGATGAATACATTATACTCACCGGATAAAGACCATCGAATCCGGCAACCCACCGTGGCGGGAGAGTACTTCTTTGAGCGTATTAGATGCAAGCATTCGCTTCATGACAATAGATGATAAGGAAACCCCGCACTCCTTTGCGAGAGGGTCATCTGGGGCACAGCTGCATGGTTCCCCGGACAATTCCCGGTCAAATATATCTTTTATAATGTGATTTTGGACAAAGGTCAGTTCGGTCATCATCTGCTGGTCAGGCATCCGTGCCGCAGCAAAGGAAAACCGGATTACATCTTCGAACTGGTGAGATTCTCCTTCCCCAGAAAGTCTGATGAGGCAGGAGATTTCAAACCGCTCGTTTTCTACTTTTTTGATCGCGGAATGTTCGATACTGAGCAACAGCACCCTTCCTGAAGGAATTAAGTGGATGTGGTGATCCACGTCAAGCATCGCAATACTTCCTGCTGGCATAGTTATCCTCAGTATGGGATGGTACTTCTGTTGGAAATAAAGTGTTTGTGCCTGCATGGAAAAGAGAGTATACGTGAAAAACACGTACGTCTTTGTCTGTCATGAATAACAGGTAATAAGGACATCCTCCGACAAGCATTTTATCTGATATTGTCAATCGTACCATATGCATATTGGATCTGGTATTCTCTGTGCAGTTCTCGCAACGGTACTTGTCAGTGCGGGCTGCCTCTCGGCAATTTTCCCGGATCTCGTACCGGCACCGACCCTGACCCCGACACCGGCCCCAGTACCAACGACAGAGAGCCAGGTTGCGACTGTTCCAGTATCCCAGATGGCCCTCCAACCTTCAGATATGCCATCAGACTATATTCTCAAGGATCGATCTGACCTCTCGTACCTGGAGATGGACCAGATGTCACATGATCTGGGCTGGAAAGCTGGGTATGTGGTTACATACTACCGTATGAACCAGGAAAAATACGACATGACCGAAATCCGGCAGGTTATCGATCTTTATCCTCTGGAAAATATGAACAAAGTATTCGATATCGAAAAGGATGCCATATCCTCTCAGAAAACCACATTGACACAGATCTACGAACTTCCCTGCCCGAATATGGGAGATCGGACGTTTGCATACCGCACATCTGATACTCAGAATCTCCTTTCGATCACCACATATTCGATAATCTTTACCAACAAGGATGTCTACGAAGAACTGACCATGAGTGGCACAACGACGGATTTTGAAACTTTAAAGGAACTGGCGCAGACAGCGACAGACAAGATCCAGTAAGGTGTCTTTGTGTACAGGGGCAGATGAACACGGGAGACTGCAGATGGTGTCTTCCGGCACCACGGATATTTTCTGGAGTTATAAAGGAGAATGTGCATGGCTTTTACCTGCCGACAATGCGGAACGTGCTGCATGTACCTTGGTGACTATATTGTCATCGATCACCAGATTGGCCAGTTTGAGTTTGCCTGTGAATCTGTTTCGACCGGTACGCAGTTTGTAGCCCGCATTGATGAGAACAAGCGGGAGCTCTTCTGCGATCATACATTTCCGGATGAACATCCTCATGCCTGCCGGTTCCTCCGTCCGGATGGGAATCTCCTGCGATGCACTATCCATGGCGACAGCCCGGCACAATGCAAGTTCTATCGGTGTGTGATCATGCGAATCACTGATCCTGCAGGAAATCCTCTTGGTACGGTGACCGGGACCTTCAACCTGCATTCAGACGATACCGTTTTGCGTACGATCTGGGAACACGCAGAAAAAATTATCCCGGAGTCTCTTTTGGATGCAGAGGAGCGCCGTAGGGAGTATCTCACAGCGCATGGGTACCGGGTAGAATAAAGCAAAAAGCAAGGAGTTTGAACGAATTACACAATCCTTTGATATCCGGGACATAATGCCTGATCAGCCGGGCTGACTCCGACAGGCAGTGGTGATACCCGGGTAATAACCGATGTGATATTGCAGGGTACCCCGGAGATCCTGATGTCGGGCAGTGAGCGGATCTGGGTGCTCCTAAACGCCGTTTGAGGATAGCACATCCGGTTTTATGCTTATGCATAAATTAAAAAACCAGAAAGATAATGATCGTCAGTACTGGTAAACCTGAGTCCCATGCGCAATTTGTGGCATGAACCTGATTACGGGGACTGTATGAGGAAAATGGTTCTGACATCAACCGTGGAAAATGACAGATGTTCACCGTCAGCTCAGGAGTATTACCGGGAAGGTCTTGTACGGGGCCGGGAAGGCCGACATGACGAGGCGCTTACGGCGTTCACTCTTGCACTTGCCGTTAATCCAGCGCTTGCCTCCGCATGGGCAGGACGAGGTTTTGCTCTGGGTAAACTGGGGCGGTTCCAGGAGGAGATCGAGTGCTGCGATCAGGCCCTTTGTATTGATCCTGCCTGTATCGATGCTTGGAATTACAAGGGATTTGCTCTTGGAAAACTTGGCAGGTTTGAGGAAAAAGTCGCATGTTGCGACCGTGCGCTTGCACTCGATCCTAGGAGTGCAGCCGCATGGAACAACAAGGGTGTTGCCCTTGGCATGCTGGGACGGTACGAAGTAGAGATCCTGTGCTGCGATCGTGCGCTCGAGCTGCGGGGTCGGTACCTGTCGGCGTGGGTGAACAAAGGCTATGCACTCGGAAAACTGAAGAGGTATGACGAGGAGGTATTCTGCTACGACAGAGCCCTTAAGATATATCCTTTTTACTTTTCTGCGCTCCTTAACCGGGGCATTGCCCTTATCAACCAGAAAAAGTACCGTGAGGCGCTTGCGGTGCTTGATCGTGCGCTTGTCATTATTCCACGTCACCCACGGGCACATTACCAGAAAGGTCTTGCCCTTTCTATGCTCGGTTTGCACGATGAAGCCATTCAGTGCCTGAACCGGGCACTTTCATACGATGCCACGATAGCCGACGCATGGGTGGTGTTGAGCAACTCCTGCTTTGCACTGGGGAGACTGGAAGAGTCGGCCCGGGCATTTGATCAGGCTTATTACATCGATGTTCGTGATGTCAGGGAAGAGTTTGTCAAGGGACTGTTCCTTTTAAAGGCAAAAAAGTTTGACGATGCCCTTCGCTGTTTCTCTGACGTGCTGGGTATCCTGCTCCGGTAAGTGCCCGGCACCGTCCATAAAATACCCTGCTTTATTTATGGCACCGGCACGAATACGGATGCATGGATGTTGAGGAATATGTCCGTACGCATCTCGTGGCCGGTGAGGATGAAGACACTCTCGTAAAAAACCTCATCGGGCGTATAATGGAAATAAAGAATACTTCCCTCGCGTACACGGAAGCCTTTGCGCGTGCGGTTGTAGAAGAGGTTAAAAACACTCAGGGGCTGTCCGGTGACTTTTTTGAGTTTGAGCCAGCCCGGGTTAAAATGGGGGAGTTCGGGGTCGGCTCCCGGGGAAAAGGTGATTTTTTTGCACACCGGGAAATTGCCCGGATCATCGGTAAGACCACAGCATCTGTCGGTGTGGACGAAATGGACGATGCCGGGGCGGTCAGGGCCGGCGGGGAGTACATCGTCTGTACTGTTGACGGGATGCACTCACGGCTCTCGTATTATCCGTATCTTGCCGGGTTCCATGTGACCCGTGCGACGCTGCGGGATCTCTACGTGATGGGGGCAAAGCCGGTCATGCTCTTTTCTGACATCCATGTGGCCGATGATGGGGACGTGGCAAAAATATTTGACTACACCGCAGGTATCACGACTGTCGGTGAGGCAATGGATGTGCCGCTGGTAACCGGTTCAACGCTCCGGATCGGAGGAGATATGGTACTTGGAAACCGGCTGACCGGGTGTGTAGGATGTGTGGGTGTGGCCCGCCATCTGACCGCCCGGAAATCAACGCAGCCCGGCGATGTACTGCTGATGACTGAAGGTGCGGGAGGCGGGACGATTGCAACAGCAGCCATTTACTCCGGGTTTCCCGACGTTGTGGAAGAGACCATCAACCTCAACTTCCTGGTGACCTGCGAGGCGCTGATCAAAAGCCCGGTTTTTGATCAGATCCATGCGATGACCGATATAACCAACGGGGGACTCCGGGGCGACATTTTCGAGATGACAGAGACCGCCCGGTGCCGGATGGTGGTACGGGAGGAAGATACACGATCCCTTGTCAATCCCCGGGTAAGGGAGATGCTTGAGGCGCTTGAAATTGATTTCCTTGGTGTTTCTCTCGATGCGCTGTTAATTGTTGCACCCCAGGCAGCAGCAGACGCGATTAAACAGGTAATCCAATCGACAGGTGTAAACTGCCGCAAGATCGGGTACGTGGAAGCGGGAAAACCGGCATCGGTGCTGATGACCGACGGGAAAGAACACGATTTCCAGCCCCGGTTCCGGGAGTCAGCTTATACCCCGGTAAAAAAAGTGGTCGATACCAATGTCCCGGATTTCGAGAAGATGAAAAAAGAAGTCCTGCGGGCGTCGGAAGCAGCCATCGCAAAGAAGAAGCGGGTGCTTGAACGGCTGAGAAAAAAAGAGATGAATGCGTAATGCGTGTCTGGTATTTGAAATGCTAAACAAGATACTAATGGACTTTAATAAAAGATGATCTTCAAGTCCTGATACAAGTCCTTGTTTTTAGATCTCCTGAACCAGAATATGGTAAAACTCTTCAGCGGCATTCCGCTCGATCCAAGGTCGGTGGCCGCATTTTTGCAGGAGAACAAACCGGAAGTTCTTGAGTTCCCGCGCGAGCGGGACATTTACTCCTGCAGCCGGGTGGGGATCATAATCTCCGTGAATTGCAATCACCGGACAAGTGATCGCCCTCCCCAAATACAGGAGTGTCTTTTTGCGACGGAGTTCGCACGCTTCCTCCCAGACGCCTTTGAAAACATCGTACTGGCAGTAAAACGATTTGTCTTCCGGTGTCTGGGGGTCATAGGCATCCGCACGGGCAAGCAGGTCTCCCAACCGGGCAAGGAGTGCATTCTTATCTCCTTCTTTCCCGTCAGCTGCAGGTTTCTCCAGTTGCTCCAGCAGTGCGTGCGCTTCCCTGCGGTTCTCCGGTGTAAGCCTGTCGAGCCGTGTTTTTGTTATCAATGCAGCGTCCTGATCTTCAAAGGGCGGGCTGCCCACAAGGATCAACTTGCCAACGAGCGCCGGGTACCGGGCGGTAACTATCCATGATAAAAACGCCCCCCATGAGAATCCCACAAGCGTAACCGGCACCCTGCCGTCCCTCTCCAGCACAGACCGGAGTTCCCGTACCTGCCCTTCAAGAGTGGTTTCGGTCTGGAATGGTTCAAGTACCCCTTTGACTGCGGAGAGTTCCCGGGCCACCGCTACCATCTCGCCCGGAGCGCCTGGCCCACCGTGAACAACAGCTACCGGGTAGGGACCTATCCCCCATTTCCGAACCGGGCTCATACAGGTATCCGGTTACCGCTTTCCAGTATAAAGTATTCCCGGTACAGGAAAGAGGGACACGTGGCGGGTAATTGTTTATGGTTTTTCACCGGCCGTTCGCATGAGGGCAGGCAGCCCGGTGAGGCTCTCGTTCTCACGGATCATCTCCTCGCGCAGTACCGCAAACTGGCTGACTCCAAGGGCGAACGCGACATCAGCGGGCATTCCTGTCAGGTCGCCGAGATACGAATAGAGACTTCCTCACTCGCAGAGAATTGTCCGCAGGTACCAGGCATGGTCGGACTGGCGCCGGTAGTATTACAAAAAAACGATATTACTGGTCGAAATTCTAAAAAAAAACAAAATTCAGCCGCTGATCCTGCATTTGGGTAAATAACAATATTTAAGGCACTTCTAAAACGAGTAAAAAATACAATGAATACTGCG
>Ga0187861_10004425_pt1 | contig 11747 bp, 15 predicted proteins | sample June2016WEW_10_1_3_FD_132986 | JGI IMG/M metagenome (GOLD analysis project Ga0187861, IMG submission 132986) | Peatland microbial communities from SPRUCE experiment site at the Marcell Experimental Forest, Minnesota, USA - June2016WEW_10_100 | ecosystem: Environmental > Terrestrial > Soil >...
ATCTTATCCGGATGTCCCTCGGTAACTGACTCCGAGGTGAAGAATCTGCTTGCCATGACTACACCTTCTTAGCTTGTAAAATAGCTGCCACTTTATCCAGCAGTATGCCGGCCACTTCCTTTTTTGACAGCACTGGAAGTTTGATGGTTTCCCCACATGAGTATAATAATGTGACAAGATTGGTATCAACCCCGAATCCGGCGCCGGGTTCGGTCAGGTCGTTGGCTACAACCAGGTCCAGGTTCTTCTGCCTCAGCTTGTCTCCGGCGTTTTCCAGCAGGTTTTCGGTCTCGGCGGCAAATCCCACCAGGACCTGCCCGCTTTTATGCTCTCCGAGATAGCTCAGAATATCGGGCGTTCTTTCCAGTTCCAGGACCGGCCTGGCAACCTGCTTTTTCAGTTTTTGCCCGGATTTCTGCCGCGGCCGGAAATCGGCCACCGCGGCGGCTTTGATGACAGCGTCCACCTGGTCGTACCTGCTGACAACCGCCTCGAACATCTCCTGGGCGGTCTCCACCGGCACCAGGTTGACTCCGGGCGGCGGCACGAGTTGCGTCGGGCCGCTGACCAGGGTCACCTCGGCGCCTCTCCTGGAGGCCTCCTCGGCGATGGCGTGACCCATCTTGCCGGAACTGTAGTTAGAGAGGAACCTGACCGGGTCCAGGGGCTCCCGGGTAGGTCCGGCGGTGACCAGGATTCTTATTCCTGCCAGGTCCTGACCGGTCGAGAAAACCTGTGACACTGCGCCGATGATCACGTCCGGAGAAGCCAGCCGGCCCTGTCCCACTGACCCGCAGGCCAGCCTGCCTGATTCGGGATCGATAAAGCGATAACCGATCCCTTTCAAGTAAGCGATCTTTTCCTGCAGCACCGGGTTGGCGTACATCCCGTCGTTCATGGCCGGCGCCAGCAGCACCGGCGCCCTGGTGGCCATGATGGTCGCCAACAATAAATCATCTGCCAGACCGGCTGCCAGCCTGGCAATAAAATCGGCTGTTGCCGGCGCCACCAAAATCAAACCGGCACGTCCGGCCAGGCTGACGTGCCCGATTTCCCAAGACCCGGGGGAAGCGAACATATCCACATGAACGGGGTTCTGCGAGATTGCCTGCAGCGTCAGGGGGGTGATGAATCTCGTGGCTGCCGGGGTCATGATCACGTGCACCGCATAATTCTGCTTGACCAGCAGGCTGGCCAGCTCCGCCGCCTTGTAGGCGGCAATGCTGCCGGTAATACCCAGGATGACGTTCTTGTTCATGTTTTTGACCCGCACTCGGAATGATAGATCAACAGCCTGCCGTCGGCTATCTCATTCAGGGCGATGCTCACCGGCTTGATCTGCCTTTCATCCGCCCGGGGTTGCTCCCCTTCCGTGAGCATGCGCCCCCTCTTGGCTGCGGCGACAACAAGCTCATACTTGCTGGAAACCTTTTTCATCAACACATCGAGACTGGGTTGTTGCATTTATCTGCCTCCTTGCAACGGATGCCCCGCGCCCGCAAGCGGCGGTGCCGGGTCCAGCGGACCGGGCGCCGGGCGCCCTATGGGCACGATGTTCGCTTCGCTCACTATTAAGGAAGTCAGATGAAAGACTTGCATGCTTTTAGGTTGTTTTAAATCTTTTTCTGACCTCTGACATCTTGCTTCTGACTTCCGTTTTTGGCATCCCTGATGATCTCCAGCAGTTCTGCGAGGGCATATTCCGGCTTATCGTTGATGACAACGTGATCATATCGATCCGCCGCCTGAAGTTCAGACAGCACACAGTCCATCCTGACTTTGAGGTCTTGCGTGCCCTCCGTCCCCCGGTGCGCGATCCGGGCGCCCAACTCCTGCAATGAAGGCGGCTCGATGAAGATCAACAGGGCATCCGGATATAACTTCTTGACGTTCAGTGCTCCTTGGACATCGATCTCCAGCAGCACGTCCCACCCGGCCCGCAGGTGGTCCTCCACCGCCGGGCGCGCTGTGCCGTAGCGGTGGCCATAAACCTCTGCCCACTCCAGGAACTCACCCCGGTCGATCAGTTGCTGAAACTCAGCATCAGTAATAAAAAAATAATCCACCCCGTTCCGTTCGCCCGGACGGGGCTGGCGGGTGGTTGCCGAAACCGAATATGCCAGGTTGGGGAGAGCTTGCCGCAGCATGGCGCAGAGCGTACCCTTTCCTGAGCCCGAGGGCCCAGATACAACAATCAACAAGGGCTTTGCAGTCACCCCCCTGCCTCCTGTCAGAGCATCGGTCTATTCATCCTGCTGGAGTACATCCTTGCTAGAAAGCCGGTGGGCGACAGTCTCCGGCTGAACTGCGGACAGGATCACGTGGTCGCTGTCGGCGATCACCACGGCTCTGGTTCTCCGCCCGTAAGTGGCGTCGATCAGCATGCCTCGATCGCGGGATTCCTGGATGATCCTCTTGATCGGCGCTGACTCCGGGCTGACAATAGCAATGATCCGGTTGGCGGAGACAATATTCCCGAAACCGATATTGATCAGCTTGATATCCATAACACCCTCCTTGAGTTGGCTCTCCCTTGATTGTTACTCCACGTTTTGCACCTGTTCACGCATCTTCTCCAGCTCGCTCTTAACCTCGATCACCAGCGGTGAGATCGTCAGATCGGCTGCCTTGGACCCGAGGGTGTTGATCTCCCGGTTCATCTCCTGGATCAGGAAATCGATCTTTCTTCCCACAGGATCTGTGGAATTCAGCATTTCGGCAAGCTGTTCCAGGTGTGAATGCAACCGCACCAGTTCCTCGGTGATGCTGCTTCGCTCGGCAAACAGGACAACCTCGGTGGTCAGGCGCATCTCATCAATCTCGCCGTCAACTGACAAGGCCTGCAAGCGCCTCCGGAGGCGGGATCGCAGGTCCTCTTCAATACGAGGGGTCTGTGCCTGGATCTCATTGACAATGCTGGCGATCCGCTCCCTGCGCAAGTGAAAATCCACGGCCATCCGTTCGCCCTCGCGGGACCTCATGGCGCCGAGTTGCTGCAGCGCCTCTGTCAAAGCCCTGCGTACCACCACCCAGACCCGTTCCAGATCATCCCCGGCCTCTTCTTCCACAATCACTCCTGGATACTGGGCAATGCTGAAAACATCCGGTTGGAAATCAATTTTCACTGTTTCCGCCAATTCCCTCAAGCATTTATGATACGCAACAACTAATTCTTTGTCAAGCTTGACATTGCGCTTTTTTACGTTGTTATCCGTGAACGTGACAAATATGTCCAGGTGCCCTCTGGACACCTGGGACTGCACCTGCTCCTTGATGCGCTCCTCCAGGACGATGAAGGGCCTGGCAATGCGCACCACGGCTTCACAAAAACGGTGATTCACACTGCGGATCTCCACCGTGGTCTGCAGCCCATCCTGCTCTGCCGCACCACGGCCATAACCGGTCATGCTTTTGAGCATGTTCAGCCACTACCTTCCGAACGATTCTTTAAGACGCCTGAAGGCCTCGGAAAGACGCTCCGTGGGAATAGTGAGCGAGATCCTGAAAAATCCCTCTCCACAGGCTCCATATCCGATCCCCTGGGTTAGCACCACTCCCGCCTTTTCCAGCACCAGTTCGGCGAATTCCGTCGAGGTGTACGGGGGCGGAACCGGCGCCCAGACGTAGATGGTCGCCTTTGGCGGGTCGACATGCCAACCCAGGCTGCGCAGGCCCTCTACCACTATGTCACGCCGCTCCCGGTAGACCTGCAGCGTGTTCCGGACGTAGTCCTGGGGGCCTGTCAGAGCGGCGATCCCCGCATACTGTACCGCCTGGAAGACGCCGGAATCGAGATTGGACTTGAGAGTCCCCAGGGTCTTGACGACATCGGCATTGCCGGCGGCCCAGCCCAGGCGCCAGCCGGTCATGTTGTAAGTCTTGGACAGGGAATGAAATTCGATCCCCACCTCCCTGGCGCCTTCTGCCTGCAGAAAGCTGGGGGCCACGTAGCCGTCAAAGGTGATCTCGGTATACGGCGCATCGTGGCAGATGATCAGGTCAAAGCTGCGGGCGAAGCTGACCGCCTCCCGGAAGAAATCGAGGCCGGCCACGGCGCCGGTGGGGTTGTTCGGGTAATTGAGAAACAGGAGCTTGGCCCGGCGCGCCACATCGGCAGGAACGGCGGCAAAATCGGGCAGGAAGCCGCGTTCCGCTTTGAGCGGGAGCAGGTAGTTCTCCGCCCCTGCCAGGGCAGCGCCGATGCCATAGACCGGGTAGCCCGGGTCCGGGATCAGGGCATAGTCGCCGGGGTTCAGATAGCAGAAGGAGATGTGCCCGATTCCCTCCTTGGAGCCGATCAGGGTCACCACTTCCGACCGTGGATCCAGTGACACGCCGAACCGGTCCCGGTACCAACCGGCCACCGCCCGGCGGAAAGCCAGCAGCCCCACCGACGAGGGGTAGCGGTGGTTTTGGGGGTTATCCGCCTGCTCTTTGAGGGCCTGTACGATGTGCGGCGGTGTCGGCAGGTCGGGATCGCCGATCCCCAGGCTGATGACATCCACGCCCCTGTTCTGGCACTCTTCGATCTTCTGCTCGATGCGGGCAAATAAATAGGGCGGCAAAGCCGCGACCCTGTCCGCTACTTTCATCAAATTTCACTCCTTATAAAAGCTTCGCCCAACTCGCCTCGAAAGACCTCTTCGGCGGGGCCGGTCATGAAAACGTGGTTATTGTCCAACCATTCGATCTGGAGTTGTCCGCCCGGCAGGTTTACGCGCACCCGGCGTCCGGTCCTGTTCGTCAGCACGGAACCTACCGCCGCAGCGCAGGCGCCGGTACCGCAGGCCAGGGTCTCCCCGACCCCCCGTTCCCAAACCCGCACCGCAATCTCATCGCCGCTCCTGATCTCGATAAACTCGACATTGGTATGGTTCGGAAACAGATCATGCCTTTCCAACCGGGGCCCCAGGCTGCAGACCGGGACCCGGGAGACATCGGGAACGAATAACAGGCAGTGCGGATTGCCCATGGAGACGGCGGTGGCGATCACCCGCTCCTCGCCCAGGGCAATCTCCTCCTCGATCATGCTGGTCCCCGGGGTGCCCAGCACCGGAATCCGATCCCGCTCCAGCACCGGTTCCCCCATATCCACCTGTACAGCCACCACCCGATTGCCGTCCACGATCACCTCCGGGACCAGAACCCCGGCCCCGGTGTTGACGTCAAAGATGAGCCGGTCTACCAGGCCGTTCAGGTAGGCGTACTTGGCCACGCAGCGCAGGCCGTTGCCGCACATCTCCGCCTCAGTTCCGTCGGCGTTCAAGATGCGCATGCTTACTGTACCCTGATCATCCTTAAATATGAAGATCAGCCCATCGCCGCCAACCCCGAAGTGCCGGTCGCAGACACGCCTGGCCAGATCGGCCAACCGCCCGGTCGGCCACCGGTCCGGTCGGCCATCCACCAGAATGAAATCATTACCCAGGCCATGCCACTTGGTAAATTTCACAGCCTGCCTCCGTACGCTTTTTTGCCTGTATAAATACTACAATGAAACCAGTATAAGTGCAACCAAGCGGCAAGGCTTACGTCTTGGCGTTTATAGATCGGCTGTTGTGCCGGGTCACGAGGAAGGGGGAGTTTCAATTAAATACCGAACCATGATAGTATATCTACAACAAACAGATTTGCTGGCAGCGAGAATGGAGCAGATAGCAGATGTCGCCTGACGGAATCACCCTCTTCCTGATTACCGGGGAATTGCAGAGCCAGGTCCTGCAGGGCCGGGTCGACCGGGTCTACCAGCCTGAGCATTTGGAAATAGTTCTGGTCGTGCGCAAGCCCGGTCAGAACCTGCGCCTGCTCCTGTCCGCCCATGCGGAAAACGCCAGGCTGCACCTGACCTCCCGCGACTGGAAGAACCCGGCCTCCCCGCCCACCTTCTGCTTTGTCCTGAGGAAGTACCTGGAGGGAAGCCGTCTGGTCAACATTCAGCAGGCGGGCCTGGACCGGGTCGTCTATTTTACCTTTTCCCGTCTTGATGAGAGCGGCGGTTACCAGGACGTCCAACTGATCAGCGAGATCATGGGAAAGCACAGCAACCTGATCCTGGTCGACCGGCAGACCGGACAGATCATCGACGCCATCAAGCGTTACTCCCATGCAGTCAGCCGCTACCGGGAAGTGCTGCCCGGACGGTCCTACATCGCTCCGCCCGCCCAGAACAAGCATCATCCCCTGGAGTTGGATGAAGAGCAGTTTATCAGTGTTCTCCAGAAGGGAGGCTGGGAAAAAACCCTGGAGGAGTTGGTCTTCAAGCGCCTGGCGGGAATCGGGCCCGAACTTGCCCGCGAATTGTTGTTCCGGGCAAACCTGCCCCCGGATCTGCGCCTCGAGACTTGCGGCCAATACGAACTGCGAAGCCTCTGGCAGGCGCTGCAAAAAACCGTGGGGCCGCTGCTGCAGGGCAACTGCAAGCCAAGCCTGGTCCTGGATGGGAAAAACCCGGTCTGCTATGCTCCATTTCTCCCAACCCAGTACCAGGGGCTGTCCCTGACAGCCAGACCGTCCCTGAACGCGGCCGCTGACGACTTCTACGCCGGACATACCGAGATGGCCCGGTTCCAGCAGTTGCAGAACACCCTCGCCAACACGGTCAGGCAGGAAAGCGCCCGGGTCGAAAAAAAGCTGTCCCTGCAGCAGCAATCCCAGGATGATGCCAGACAGGGTCAGGATTACCGGACCCGGGGAGAGATGCTCCTCGCCCACCTGCACCTGATCGAAAGAGGACAGACCAGGGCACTGCTGCCCAACCTCTACGACCCGGAGGCGCCGCCCCTGGAGATCGAGTTGAATCCGTCCCTGACTCCGTCCCAGAACGCCCAGCAGTTGTTTCGCCGCTACGAAAAAGCCCGCAACACCCTAAAGATCAACAGACTGCAGATGGATCAGACAATGGAGGAGCAGAGATATCTGTCCAGCATCAGGACCGCCCTCGACCTGGCAGAGACAGTTGAAGAGTTGAGCGAGATCAGGGCTGAGCTGGAACAGGCTCACTATGTGAAAGCGAGAGGCAGAGAGCGGAAGGCAGGCCCTGCTCACAGGGATAAACCGCAGCAGAAGAGCCCGCCGCAGGTTTCCAAGATCGCGTCTGCGGATGGTTTCGAAATCCTGGTCGGGAAAAACAACCGGCAAAACGACTACCTGACCATGCGCCTGGCTAAAAAAGAAGACCTCTGGCTCCACGCCAAGGACGCCCCGGGCGCCCACGTGATCATCAGGTCGCAACCGGGACGGGAGATCCCCGACGCCACCCTGGAGCAGGCTGCCCAACTGGCGGCTTACTACAGCGATGGCAGGCGCTCCTCCAAGGTACCCGTCGACTACACACTCCGCAAGAACGTCTGGAAACCCGCCAAGGCCCGCCCTGGTTTTGTGCTGTATGAGAACTACCGGACCCTGCTGGCAGTTCCGGAGACTCCTGAATGAAAACAGCCGCCAAGGCGGCTTTTGTCATAACTCGACTATATCCTTACCCACATTTTCGGCTCGATATTATAGCAATCCCCCGTGTAATCAACCTCTTCCCGCAAGGTACTGGTCTGCAATCTTTGTCAAGTTAGGCAGCATCTTTTCATATTTTTCTTATTATCCACTGAAATAAATTGTAAAGAACCGTAACGATAATCCATAATAGCCCAATATAAAATAACAATAATATCCAGGTATTTGTTCTCCGCTTTTCATCATATTTCTCATCCAATTCGCTGGAATCTTCCTCTTCACTGTAATCTTGCACATCTTCTTCAACATTCTCCGGATTACTTGCAATGATCTCCTTTGCTTTCTTCAACAACTTTGAAGGCACATATAAATCTACCCCAAAGATCGTTGCACCCATGTAAATATCCAAATATCCGCCTGCTTCCCTGGACTTTTTTAGTACAGGAATTCCATGTGAATTTAAGAGCGCTTCAATCATTTCGGCTTCAATCCTGTTAGACACCGAAGTCAAATAAGCAGCTTCATCATCATATTCAGTACCGCTATTTTTCTTTATCTGTTCTAATTCGTCTACCAAATCCGTATTACAATCACTGCAAATCTTAAATCCTTGTCGGTATTCTGCTCGACATTTAGGACACCAAGGCATATTGCTGCATCCTCCTCCAAGGCATCTCTATCCTGGACAACGACTCGACATCAAACAAGTACTCCTCTGGCAATCATGACAACTTTTCCGCCAACATTGATATCGATTTTGCCATCAACATCCTGTGCCCGTAAGTATAGTAATGACCGTCTCCCAATTTCATACCCCTGTTCAACCTTGACATTAATCTTGTCACTTTCAAAATAACGATATTTGACCAAATATCCGGCTAAACAACCATTGGCACTACCTGTGGCAGGGTCTTCGGGCACTCCATAACAATCCGCAAAGACACGGACATTAATATCGTTCAGAGGGTTATATGTCTGGGAAGAAAAGACCAATATTGCTTTAGCCTCGCTGTCCCTGACTAAATCCTGGAACCAGTCTCTATCGATTCTGCTCTTTTTAACAGCCTCCAATGTCCTCAAGGGGACTATGATAAATGGTAAGCCGGTTGATACTTCCTGAATAACAAATCTCTTGTCAATGTCATCGGGGTTCAGATTCAGAACTTGGGCAACATCGTCAACGCTGAATGTCTTCCCAAAAGTCGGCTGTATCTGCTTCATCCAGAGAACTTCACTTCCGCTATCAGTATTAAAATAGACTGGAATTTTACCTACTTTGAGATTTAATAATATGCTATCAACCGGTCTTTTTAATATTTCTTGCCGTATTACATATGCCGTCCCCAGTGTGGGATGACCCGCAAAAGGCACTTCTTTTTCCGGCGTAAAAATGCGGACATCGTACGCGCCATCCTTTTCTGATCCTGATAACAAAAATGTTGTTTCAGAGTAATTCATTTCCTTGGCAATTCGTTGCATCTCAGTATCCGATAATCCATTGGTATTTAGTACAACGGCAAGCTGATTGCCGGCATATTTCTCTTCCGCAAAAACATCGACAATGCAGAAAGGCCTCTTTCCCACCTGTTCCATATCAAAATACGCCTCCTCTATGCATGTTACGTTGTCAGCATTTCGTAGTGCTGCACCAAAAACCGGGCTACCAGATTGCCGGCCACGACAACATCTTCAATGTGCAGATAGTTAGTGGCGCTGGCGTCGAACAGGATGTTGGCGTTGCCCGCCATCTCCTCATCTCCCGGCCAGATCTGAACCGTCACCGGAAACCGCGGCAGCAGCGGGAATGTTGCCTGAATCTCAGCCCCTCTCTCCAGCCTGCCCCCGAGTGTCAGGCACGCTTCCCTTACTTGATCGGTGTTGACGGCGCTGCCGGCCAGACTGGTGGCCAGTTGGGCGATTCCCATATTTACGAATGCCGGGTAAAACACGTGGCCGTGCTTCAACTGCCGGAACGATACCAGTTCGCCTGCCAGGGGGGTGCCGTCCGAACGCCACAGGTAGTTGAGCGACAGCAGCCGCCATTCCCAAAAGGGGCAGAAGCCGGTGCCCTGAAATAAGACCTCGCCTTGCGGATAGCTGACGCTCAGCGGCTGACCCAGACTGACCAAGTTGAACGCCTCTTGCTGCGGGTTATATTCACAGCCGGAGGTTGCGTCCATTTCCGTAGGCTTCCTCTCCCTGAAGGCTCGCAGCGAATGATCGAAGGCTACTTGATAATTGCCCACTTCCGGGCTGCCGATCATATAGGGATACGTTTACCATCACCCCAGCTTACACTCTGTTGTACGGAGCGGTTTTAACCTTACTTCCAATTTTGGATCTCGATGATATTCCCTTCCGGGTCCCTCGCATAAACAACTGTCAAAACTCCAACACCTTCTATATCTTTCTCGACTATATCTCCCAACTTGCTGCCGCCATTTTGCAACAACTTTTCATAGAAGGACTGTACATCCTCAACCGAGAAGGCGATATGCGCAAACCCAGGCCCTGTTGATCGCAGGCAGGTCATCGCTTTCATTCTGCTTATTGTACTGAAATATCTCCAAAGTCGGGCCATCCACATACCCCGGCAACCAAAGATGGATGCCCCGTATGTGCACGTCTTTGATGTTTGTGGCCTGATTGATCCACTCTCCTGTCAGGTCCCGTTCCGGATATACCGGTTGGCACCCAAAAACGCGGATGTAAAATTGGGCGAGTTTTTCCCAATCTTTGGCGATGATGTTCGTATGGACATATTTTATTCTCATGGTCTGACATCCTGTTCCAGAATTGCGTTATGGGCCGGCTCCAGGCCGGCCACTCCGACATAGGTTACATCGTTCTGCAAGGCCAAGTCAGTAATCTGTTTGTTTATGTCCGGCATTAGCCAGTGCCCTCCTCTCTTCAGCTATACCTTTTTGGCCACATTCTCTCCAAATGCCTGCGTGTACCCCTCATCCTTGCCTTTAAGGATATATTCCATAGCCATACCGGCAGTCTCAACGACCATCTTCATGCAATTTTTAAGCCGATCCCTATTGGTCCATTCGGAATCCGGGGCGGCAAGATACGGGGCGGTAAGTTCGCAGCAATTCAAGGCACCGAACCTTGCCTTGAACTCGTGAGGCATCCCGTTGAAGAAGCGGTAAAGTCCGGGGTTTCCATACAGGCGGTCGACTCGATCCTGGAAGGTGCCTTCCAGCGGGTTGCGCCGTCCATGCACCGCTCCCACAGCCATGATCGCCCCGACCAGGGCTCCGCAGTTGTTTCCCGACAAGCCCATGCCACCGCCGAACCCAGAGGCTAGAGCCACTGTCTCCGGGGGCAGGTCCGTAACCCCGGTGTCCAGAATTGCTTTAAACACCGATTCAGCACAATTGAGGCCATCCCGAAAGTTTTGTCTGGCATTGTCCTTGGCTTTTTGAATCAGGTCTTCGTTTTCGCTCATTCTGATTGCCTCCTCTGTGATCGCATGATACTATCTTCGCCACGCGGGTAAACTGACACCATCTTCGCCAAGGTGCAGTAATCTCCCTTTTTACCGATGACTACCCGCTCTAACTCTCCTGCTTTTGGCGGCTGCCGGGCTTCACCGGGGCGACCCTGACTGGCAGAGCGGGCAACTGTCAGGGGCGTAGGTGGCAATCTCCAGGCGCAGCAGGGCATGGAACGGAACATTGAAGTCGAGGCTGCCTGTGTGCCGGTCAATCAGCGCCCCAACGCCGACCACTTTACCGCCGGCTGCGGCAACCACGTCGATCACCTCTCTGGTGGAACCGCCGGTGGTGACCACGTCCTCCACCACCAGGGCTCTCTCACCCGGCACTATGGAAAATCCGCGTCTCAGGGTCATCCGGCCCTGTTCACGTTCGGTGAAGAGCGCTCTCACTCCCAAGGCGCGGGCGACCTCCTGGGCGACCAGCACTCCTCCCAGAGCGGGGCCTACGACTAGGTCCACCGCCATGTCTTTAAAGTACCCGGCCAACTGGGCTCCCAGCATCGTAGCCGCTTCCTGGTGCTGCAGCACCAGGGCACACTGGACGTAGCGATTGCTGTGCAGCCCCGAGGTCAGCAGGAAGTGCCCCTCCAGCAGTGCTCCATATCGCTGAAATGTCTCCAAGACTTGTTCTTCGGTCATTGACTGGCCGCCTCCATCTCTTCGATAATGGCTATGGCCGCCTGGCGCGGTTCGGGCGCCTTGGTGATCGGGCGCCCCACCACCAGGTAGTCGGCGCCGGCACGCAGAGCCTCTCCGGGCGTGCTGATCCGCTTCTGGTCGTCCGTGGCGGAACCCG
>Ga0187861_10004428_pt1 | contig 11745 bp, 11 predicted proteins | sample June2016WEW_10_1_3_FD_132986 | JGI IMG/M metagenome (GOLD analysis project Ga0187861, IMG submission 132986) | Peatland microbial communities from SPRUCE experiment site at the Marcell Experimental Forest, Minnesota, USA - June2016WEW_10_100 | ecosystem: Environmental > Terrestrial > Soil >...
AACGCAGCGCCTCGTCCAGGGCCGGCCGTGCGGCTTCCCCCAACCCGGCCAGCCTGTCAGCCGCGGCGTGCCGCTTGTCGTAGTCGTCGTCCCGCAACTGCTCGACCAGCACCCGCGCCTCCACCACCGCATTCTCCCCTGCAGGCAGGGGAGCGCAGTGGAACACCCAGAGCAGACCAAAGACGCAGAGCCGCTTGAGCATCGCCTGTGTACCTTCCTCCTTCATATTATATACGGCGCGCCGCTGAAATCCTGGCTTTTTCTGCATCAACCCTCAAGCCTAATGCCCATCCACCGGCCCCGGCAACCCCGGCCCGCCGCCCGCGAGGTAACCGTAGCTCGCACCCGCGGCGTCCGGCGTAACCCAGAACGCATACAGGCTGCCGCGCGTCATAAGGAAGCGGAAGCGCACCGGCTTGCCGGCGAAGACGGACAGGTCCGGCGCCTTGGCAATTGGCTGTCCGTCCCCACTGGTCCAAGTCACCTCCAGCTTTGTCCCGTCGCCGCGCACGGGCTTGCAGTGTTCCCGATCATAGGGCGCAATGGGGCGGCCTTGGTCGTCGAGCACTTCGGCGCGCAGTTCGCCATCGGGCGCGTCCAGGTTGACGAAGAGGTGCTGGCCGCGAAAGCGCACGGGCCGCGTGGTGAGTGTGCCGCCTTCGGCGCCCGCGTCCAGCGAGGCAAAACCGTCGCGGCGCAACACCGCCAGGCCCGTGGTGGCCCCGGCGTCAGCCATTTGGCAGCCGGGGAACCCCTTGCCCGCGCGCCCGCTCACGTAGAACCAAAGCTGGTCATTGACGATGAGGCAGCACGGCGCGGTGGACTGCACGTTGCCCCAGTTCCAGTCGCCCATTTTCTCTGAGCCCGGAATGAACGGCCGGCGGTCGGGCCGATCCCAGTGGAAGCCGTCGCGGCTGAAGCCTACGCATACCGAGTTCTGTTTGGGGCGGCCCGCGGCAAGCAACTCCTTGGCCTTCTCCGTCTTCGCGTCGCGGTAGTCGCCGCGCCAGATGCTGAACAGCCCCAGCAACACGCTCTCGTAGCCCGCGCAGTCAAGGTTGTAGAGCTGCGGCTTGATCTGCAGGTCGTCGCGCGCGAGGTCGCCGCTGTCAGCGGCAGCCCACGTCACGATTTCGCCCTTGGCTGCCGCCTCCTCGCTGAAGCTGAAGAAGTCGCTGGCCTCCCAGTACAGGCGGCTGCGCCCCAGGCGCCCCGAACGGATGCTGAACACCCACCGTTGGCGGAAGGGGTTGTAGAAGAACGTGGTGCGGTCCCCGGTTTTGGCGCCGTCGCCCATTTTGGTCCAGTGGATGCCGTCCGGCGAGCGGTACAGCTTGAAGGTGCGATACCACAGGGCCAGCTTGAACCGCTCGTTGGGGTCGCGCGGATTGGGGTCGAGCCAGACGGTGCTCGAATCGCGCGGCGTCTTGAGCACGATGTTGGTGCCAGGCTCAACGTCGAGCTGGGGTTTCTCCCAATGGATGCCGTCCTGCGAGGTTGCGTAGCAGGTCGAGTCCACACTGTGCCCCGCGCAGTACCACATCTTGAAAGTGCGGTCCTGCGGATCAAACCAGACGCCGTCGCTGAAGGGCGCGGCAAACGCCGCCTGGCCAGTCACCTCCCAAGGCTGTTCCGGTTTCAGCACCGGGTTCGCGGGATGGTACTGCGGCTGGTGGAACGTGCGTGTGAGCGTCGTCTGCTCGATGAGGAAGTCGTCCACGAGAAGCTGGCGGCCCATGTCAATGACTATCGGGTTTGGCGGCGAAACGAGGTACGGCGGTTTTTGCGGGTCCGCGGAGAAATCCTTGAGGCGCGGCGGCCAGGCTTCCGGCAGCTCAATGCCATTGTAGAGGACGCGGACGGAGGGAGTTTCCGCAGCACCCGCACGCCCCGGCAAGAGGAGCAAGAGCAGGATGGCGGCAAGCAACGGGGCAGACGCGGATTTCATGGCGGGCCTCCTGAGGAAGAAGGTGTCTCCACAGTATACACCGAACCATCAGCCACAGAGGACACAGAGGACACAGAGAACGGCAGAATTCAGTCTCTTCCAAAATCCCAAATCCTTGCTCTGTGTTCTCTGTGTCCTCTGTGGCAAAAAGGTCGTTGTAGTAATAGACTCAGAAGCTGTGCAGGTGCGTTTGGCCAAGAGGAGAACAGAATGTCTGCAGTTACGGAAGAAGCGATTCTCGAAGCACTGAAACAAGTCCACGATCCCGACCTCGGGCAGGACATAGTCACGCTCGGTTTCGTGAAGAACCTGAAGATATGCGGGGGCGCGGTGGGCTTTCAGGTCGAACTGACCACGCCCGCCTGCCCGATGAAGGAGCAACTCAAGCAACAGGCTTACAGCGCCGTCGCCGGTGTGCCCGGCGTGACCGCGGTCAGCATAGAAATGACCGCCAACACGCGCAGCCGCCGCTTCGCCCCCTTGGATGTGCTGCGCGGGGTGAAGAACCTGGTGGCCATTGCTTCGGGCAAGGGCGGCGTGGGGAAATCCACGGCTACGGTCAACCTCGCGCTGGCTTTGGCCGCCTCGGGCGCCCGTGTTGGCATCCTGGATGCGGACATCTACGGCCCCAGCATCCCCGGGATGTTGGGCGCCCACGAGCGCCTGCGCGCCAATGACGAGGGGCGGGCGGAGCCGGTGGTGGCGCACGGGATCAAAGCGATCTCCGTGGGCATGATCGTGCCGCCTGACGAAGCCATGATCTGGCGCGGGCCGATGGCCACCCATCTCCTGATGCAGTTCCTCAGCGAAGTCGAGTGGGGCGAACTGGACTATCTGCTCCTGGACATGCCGCCCGGCACGGGCGACGTGCAGCTTACGCTGGCGCAGTCCGCGCCGCTCAACGGCGCGGTGATCGTCAGTACGCCGCAGGACGTGGCCCTGCGCATCGCGCGCAAGGGCTTGCGCATGTTCCAGAAAGTAAACGTGCCAATCCTGGGCATTCTCGAAAACATGGCCGGCTTCGTCTGCTCGAAGTGCGGCACGCTCCACGACATCTTCAGCAAGGGCGGCGGCGAGCGTACGGCGCGCGAGTTGGGCGTGCCTTTCTTAGGTTCGATCCCGCTCGACCCGCGCCTGGTCGAGAGCGGCGAGAAGGGCCAGCCTCTTTTCCTCCTGGACCGCAACAGTCCAGGAGCGAAAGCCTTCGAGTCCGCCGCGCGCAACCTGGCCGCGCAGCTCTCCATCGCGAATTCGGGAAAGAGCACGGCGTTGCGGACGCCGCGCGAAATCCATCTCCTCGACCGCGAGCCGCCGCAGATTCTCTGGGGCGACGGCGTGGTCACGAGCTACGAGCCGCGCGCCCTGCGGCTGGCTTGCCCCTGCGCCGGCTGCCACGATGAGCTCACCGGCGCGCAGATCGTCAACGAAGGCGACTTGCCCAAGGAAGTCAAGGTGAGCGAAGCGCGCCCCGTGGGACAGTACGGGCTGAACTTGGTCTTCAGCGACGGGCACGCGACGGGGATATACACGTTTGAGCTGCTGAGGGAGTTGGGGAAGGTGGCAAGTGAAGTGTGACAAGTGGCAGGGAATTGCCGTGGCAATCTGTCACCTATGGTCACACCTTATGGACAGGTTTGCGCGGGCCGGCCTTGCCGTTCCTGACCGCGGGCGGCGCCTTCTTGGCCGTTTGCGCCTTCGCGCTCCTGACGCCGCCTTTCTGAGCTTTTATTTCCTGAGGGGGACGCACCCAGGCCCGAATCTGCTTCAACGTTGCGTTGGGTGGTGGGAGCGGTTGCTTCTCCAGCCAAAACAGGTAGTCGCTCAGGCCCTCAGGCGTCTTGAACTTCCTTTCCAGACTGCGGCGCGCAGCAAGGCAACGCGCCAGATTCTCATCCTCAAATGGTTTCGTCTTCATCTGGCCTCCCCTGGCTGGAGCAGGAACGTAAATCGGCGCTACAAACTGAGATAACTGGCGTATGCCGTACACCGCGCTAGGTACTGCCAGAAAGACAAGTCTTGCTGAAGTACGGTGAATCTGGAAAGAGACTCGTCAGCTTCTGCGCCCTTCTTCGCCCAAAATTCCAGCCCGCTGAAATCCGGCAGGTAATGCCAATTTGAGTGTGCGACCGCGTTCCTGAATGCGCGCACTGGATTGTCAGTAAGGAACTTGCAGCATTTCCTGGTGGCCGATCCGGTCGGGAGTTCTTTCCGAAGAACGGTAAAACATGCCTCTCCCAGGTAAACAAAGCAGATGTAGTTCTGCACAATGACCTGCGCCCGCACAACCGGGGGAGGCGGAGTGGATGCGCGGACGATGTCCATCCATGCTTGAAATGCTCGCAACTCCTCAACCCGATCCTCTATCGGGACGACCGATGCATCTTCGACTCGTTGCTTTGCCTCGGATGACAGAGAGCCGACTTCCCTGGCAATGGTTGAAGCTAATCGGTTGCTCTCAGGCGCCAGAATGCTCAGGTCATCCCGGAGCCGAGAGGACCATTGCAGCATCTGTCTGTCGAGGACGTCCATGGCCCCCCCCTCAGAATCGCCAAGCTATGTCACTAGCATTAGCTCTCATGATGAAGCGAATAGGGGCTTGCCGCCCCTAGCAGACAGGCCCGCTTTCGCTGGACCAGAAAAGGCAAGCTGGAAAGCTTGCCCTACATCTTCACCGCCTTGCTGTTCGCCTTGGTGCTCTTGAGTGCCGGCCTTGCCCTGCGCTTCGCCCGCGCTTGCGCCACGCCGCGCCGCGTCGAGAGGTTCACGTAGTTCCGCGGGCCGCCGTTTTTCTCGAGATCACCCAGCCACGCGAACAGTTCGTCGAGAGTCTTGAAGCGGCGGTTCAGTTCATCTCGCACGCGGCGGCACTCGCGCATTACTTCGTCATCGTCATCATCCAGTTCGTTGTCTTTGTGGGCCATGTCAGTCTCTCCGTCGAATGTTCTCACCCAATGCGACCTTCGGTATGGTGTCTGGCGAGACCACCAAAGGCGGCCGCATTCCCCAGGTTGCCCAGAACCACGCCAACTTGGCCTGTGTGTCTGGATTGACCAGATGCGCCCGGTTCCACGACAACAAGTAGTCTACACCATGTACGATCGCAAAAGCCAGGTGAACCGCGTCATCCTGCACTGTTTCCGGGACGACATGCGCGTCCAACAGTCTTTCGGCAGTCTGCCGTACAGCAGACGTGCGAACGAGATAGGTCAATCTGCGAACTTCCGCCAAAGCCTCATCCTTGCCGGCAAAAACACCGTCAGCCAGCTCTTTTTCAACGACCCGGGACGCAAAGACCTCGAAAAACGGCCGTTCCTCTTTCCACCATTGCCGCGTGGAGGCCTGCTTCTCGAGGGCCTTGGGGTCCGAGCCGCGGTAATGAAGATACGAAGGGATGTTGGTGTCCGCATACAGCGTTGGCTTGTTCATGGCTGCACCTCAGCGGGCCACTCGGCATCCAGGGGCCTGTCCAGCGTTCGGACAGGCCCCTGGGTCCAACAATTTGGCAAAATGTTGGACAGTTACATCTTCACCGACTTGCCTTTCGCCTTGGAGCTCTTCACCGCGGCCTCGATGAACTTCATGTGCTGGACGCCGTCGTGGACCGTGGCGTATTTGCTGCCATCAGCAGGGGTGTACTTGCCATCGTTATAGGCCCGAACGTCCTGCTCGAAGAAACGGTGCAGGCGCGCGAAGGCATCGTGGAAGGCCTCCACGTGGCCGCTGGGGATCGTGGTCTCGCTCAGCAGGTCGGCGGGCACCTTGCCCAGAACGTCGTCTTCAGCCGGGACAGCCGCGCGCCAATACAGCCGCTCGACGCCGCTGGGGAGCCGAATCGTTATCAGTTCGGCGTCCTCCTGGCGCCAGACCAGGCTGCCCTTCTCGCAGTTGACTTCGATGCCCAGGTCGTTCTTATGCCCGATGCAGATCTGGCTGGCGCGAACCAAGGCCTTGCCGCCGTTGCACAATTCGCAATAGGTGGTGAAATGGTCGTCGAGCTGCCTGCCCTTAAGGAAGGTCTCAACAATGCCGTGCACGCTGACAACGTCCAGGCCGGTCACGAAACGCAGTTGCATGAAGGCATGGGTGCCGATGTCGCCGCCGCAACAGCTTGCGCCGGCCTTCTTGGGGTCGGTGCGCCAGGAGGCCTGCTGCTGGCCGGTGGTCTCCAGCCGCGTGGCCAGCCAGCCCTGGAGATAATAACTGTCGGCCCAGCGGACCGCACCGAGCTTGCCAGAAGTAATGATCCAGCGCGCGAAGCGGCTCGTCCAGTGGCCCAGGTACGTGTGCGCGATGCCGAAGGGCACCTTCTTTTCCTCCACGGCCTTGGCAAGCTGCTCCGCCTGCTTGGCCGTGATGGTCAGCGGCTTCTCGCAGAAGACCGGGATGCCGGCTTTGATGAGCTTCATCGCCGGGTCGAAGTGCACGAAGTTCGGCGTGACAATGAGCACGTAGTCAATGCGTTCGCCGACGGGCTTGCCTTTCTGGTCGGCGATCATCTCATCGTAGCTCTTGTAGCCTTTGATGGGGTACGCCCAGTTGGCGGCGAATTCCATCGCCTTGACGGGGTCCTCGTGGAGCGCCCCGCAGACGACACGGCGTGTGCCGTCGAAATGGATGGCCTTCTGATGGGGGTTGACGATGAACGCTCCGCCGCCGCCGCCCACCAGGCCCACGTTCAGAACACGTTTTGACATGGTTCGATCCCTCCTCCAATGCCCGGCCCGTTGACTCTAGTCTGCTGGATTCCGGGGACACGATCCCGATTTCCAAACAGCCGGAAATCGGGTCATGTCCCCGGAATCCCCCGATAACTTTCAGACTCTAGCGGCGTCTCAGGGAATGTCAAATCGGCTGCTGCCGGGTTCCGGGGACAGGGATTCCGGGGACACGATCCCAGGGATTCCGGGGACACGATCCCGATTTCCAAACAGCCGGAAATTGGGTCATGTCCCCGGAATCCCCCTGCTACTGCATTGCGGAGAACTCGTGCAAAGTGTAGTATTCAGGCGTACCTGCGAGGAGGACGTCATGCCAGAGGACTCACCCGGTGTCGGGCCCAAGTATGAAGTTGATGGCATCCTGCGCGTGGAGCATGTCCCGGGTTGGAGGGAGATACCTGGCCACCTCCGGATACAACCCCAGGCCGCGCCTGCCAGGACGGTTTCCGGCCCGGCTTCGCAGGAGACCGGGGCCCAAGACCTCGCCAGCACTTTGATCGCCGAGTGGCTCTGGACTTATGCTGAAGGCACAAAAGGCTGCCAGGCAGGCGACAGCGCGGCTTGGTCCCTGTTGGCGGAATTGCCGCAGCCGGACCACTTCCTGCGCATCCTGCCGGGCTGCGGCGGGCAGTCTTTCATTGAAGCTGAGTTCTACCGCGGTGCCCCGGAACTTATCGTCGAAGTGGCGCCTTCCGGGGACGAGTGTTCCTTTCCCCAGAATAAGGCACTGTACGCCAAGGCCGGCGTGCGGGAGAGCCTTGCCGTGCTGCTTGAGGAGAAGGAAGTCAGTTGGGAGGGTTGGGCCGGCGACAACTATGCAGCCCTCGCGCAATCACCGGATGGAATCAGGCGTTCATTGTTCTTCCCAGGCCTGTGGCTCGACGTGCAGGCGCTGCTGGACGGCAACGCTGCGCGCCTCATTCAAGTCTTGGAGTTGGGGCTACAGACAGCGGAGCACACCGAGTTCGTGGCACGCCTGGGAGCGCGGTGATTTGCCGCAGCTATCAAGGTGGGACGGGCGTCCCCGCCCGCCAGGCAGGCGGGGACGCTTGCGGTACATAGTCTCATGGAACTGACGCCGGCGCTTCTTGAGCAGGCTTACCGTGCAGGCTGCTTCCCCATGCCGGACGAGTTCGGCATCATCCGCTGGTATCAACCCAAGCCGCGTGCGGTCCTGCCGCTGGACGCTTTTCACATTTCGCATTCTCTGCGGCGCAAGCTGCGAAGAACCGTCTGCAAACCACAGGCTCCAGTCCCAGCCGCTGGCAGCAGCGGGGCTCCAGCCGCCTGCGCCCCCACTTCTGCGGACCCAAGCCTCTTCACCGTCACGTACGACCAGGCATTCAGCGAGGTCATGCGGGGTTGCGCCAATCGCAGGCCGACCTGGATCACCGCGGAATTCTTCCGTGGTTACACCGCGCTGCACCGCTTGGGGAAAGCCCACTCCGTGGAAGTCTGGCACGCGGGCAGGCTGGCCGGCGGCACGTACGGCGTCCATCTTGGGGGGGCTTTCTTCGCAGAGTCCAAATTTCACACTGTGACGGATGCGTCCAAGGTCGCGCTGGCCAAACTGGTGGAACGCTTGAAGGAGAGAGGTTTCACGCTGCTGGAAGTACAGTTCCTCACTCCACATCTCGCGCAGTTCGGGGTCCTGGAAATTCCGCACGCGGAGTACATGCGCCGGCTGGAAGCTGCTCTGAAATTGAGGTGCGACTTCCAGGCTTGAGGCTTGAGGTTTTGCCTCCTCACCGTGCGCGCCCAGGGCCTCAGCCCTAATGCCTAAAGGCTAATGCCTAAATTTCGTTTCACGTTTTCCAGAGAATGCTTAGACTAAAGGCTGATGAGCGCGGGAATCATAGAGGGCGCCCCCTTGGCCGAGCAAGTCCGCACTGAGATTGCGCGGGAGGTCAGAGCGTTGCGCGCGCAAGGCCGGGCGGTGCGCCTGGTTTGCGTCCAGGTGGGTGAGAAGCCCGAATCGCTCCTGTACGTGAAAAGCCAGCGCCGGCTTTGCCACAGCCTGGGCATTGACTTCGCAGTGGAAAGACTGGCCGACACGATAAGCCAGACAGCGCTGCTGCACAAGATCCATGAATTGAACGCGGCCGCGGAGGTCACGGGTATTATCCTGGAGTTGCCGCTGCCAGCCCGCATAGATGCTTTTGTCTGCCAGCGGGCCATTCATCCGAACAAGGACGCAGAAGGCGTGCATCCGGTAAGCCTGGGCCTGCTGGTCTATGGCATTGGCCACCATGCCCCCTGCACGGCCATGGCCGCATACCAACTCATCAAGTCCACAGGGGTGGATCTGCGCGGGAAGGAATGCACTGTGGTGGGGCACAGCCAAATTGTCGGCAAGCCCATTTCCTTGATGCTGTTGCACGATCTCTGCACGGTCACCACTTGCCACGTGGCCACTCGCGACCTGGCCTGCCACACGCGCCGCGCCGACGTCCTGGTGGTGGCGGTGGGCAAGCCGGGCCTGATCACTGCGCACATGGTCAAGCCCGGGGCGCTCGTGGTGGACGTAGGCGTCAATCGGGTGCCGGTTCTGGATGGCCAGGGCCAGCCGGTGCTGAACGAAAAGGGGGAGCCGGTGTACAGAATCGTGGGCGATGTGGACTTTGCGGGGGTAAAAGAAGTGGCAGAATGGATTACGCCTGTGCCTGGTGGCGTGGGGCCGCTCACTGTCACCATGCTGCTGCGCAACGTCACGGAAGCGGCGAAGCACTTTCATCCGCTGGCGGGGTAGGCTATACTCTTGGCGCGCGAAACTTCACACTGGAAACCGGCAGGATGATGAGCAGGTTGCGCGTCGTAAGGAAGTCCTTGTTGCCGCGCGCCGGCGGCAGGTTAGAGTGTTGGTGCGCAAGGGCGGCCCTGTCTGCGCAACAAGGTTAGGTTGCGGGCGAGAGGCCCGCGGTACAAAGGAAAGGCTGCATGGCCACCGGCCTCGGAATTGACATCGGGACGGAACACATAAAAGTGGTGCAGGCCCGGGTGTCAAACAGCACCGTCCTGGTAACCGCGGCGTACAAGATCCCGCGCAAGGGCGATCTGGGCCCGGAGGGCCCCGAGGACACGACCGGCAGCCTGAGCATCCCGGAGACCCTCGGCAAAGACCTCAAGGGTGCAGGCCTGCGCCGCAGCGGCACTGTGGGCATTTCCGGGCGCGAAGTGATGCTCAAGTATCTCACCCCCCCGCCGATGCCGCCCGCCAAACTGAAGATGCTGATTGACATGGAGGTCGGCGGCAAGTTGACGGCCAAGGGCGGCGGCGATGCTCCGGCCGTGACCTACGACTACCGGCTGCTGAACGTGCCCACGGGGCTGCGCGGCGACCTGGTCATCATGGCGGGCCTGTGCAAGAACGATTATCTGTTCGGCATCAACCAGGCCATGAAGTCCGCCGGGCTGGTGGCCAACGGCGTCACGCCCTCCTGCTTCGGGCTGGTGAACGCCTATCTCCGCACCCAGAAGATTCCCGAAAAAGAAACCGTGGTGCTGGTCGAGGTGGGCCATGAGTTGCTCGAAGTCGCCATCCTGGAAGAGAACCGCCTGTACTTCGCCCGCAGCGCGCCCGGCGGCGGCAAAAAGTTCACCGTGGCGCTCGACAAGCTCCTGAAGCTCGGCACGGCCAAAGCGACCGAATTCAAACACCAACGCGCGCGCTTGTATCCGGAGGGCGCGCAGCTTCCGAGCAAACAGGAGTTGCAGTTCCAGGGGGCGCTGAAAGAAGGCGCCGAGAACATCGCCGGCGCCATCCGCTCCTCAATCATGTTCTGCCGGACCCAGGCCAAGCTGCCCAAACTTGAATACAACCGCGTCATCCTTTCAGGCGGCGGCGCACGCCTCAATGGCCTGCGCGAGTACCTCGAGAAGAAAATCGGCCGCCCCGTGCAGGTGCTGGATCTCTCCAGCAACCTGGACATGCGCAAGGTGGATGCGGCCAGCGCGCGGTGCTTCGAGGGGGAAGTCCCGGACATGGCCGTGGCGCTCGGCCTGGCCATCGTGGACGCCGACCCGCAGAGTGTCCATTTTGCGATGCTGCCGGAGAAACTCATCAAGCAGCGCCGTTTCTGGCAGAAGACTATCTTCGGCATCGCGGCCGCTGTCGTGCTGATGTTGGGTCTCATCTTGCCCTGGCAGCATGCCAGGGAGGCGGTCCTTTTAGCCGCCGAGCGCGCGGATATGTTCGAGGGGTACAAGCAAGAGGCCAAACTGCAAAAGGAAGAGTTCCAGAAGAGTCTGCTGGCTAACCAATCCCTGGACAAGAAAGCCGATTACTACGCGCGGCTGACACGCATGGGCCGCACCTACCTCAGGCTCCTCTCGGCTCTCCGGGGTATGGAAAACCCCGGGGATGTGCCCAGGGACATAATGTATACGTACCTGGGTCCCGGCAAGGAGGGAGAAGGCGCCGCAGGCGGGCCCGCGGGAGGCACCTGGGACGCGGCGGACGAACCGATTCGGGAGTTCATCGCCAAGGGGTACTACACCATCAACACTTACCCCGGCGCCAAGTTCAACGACGAGTGGGAGAAGACGGTGCGCAAAAAACTGCTCGAAGTTCCCGGCGTGAGAATAGTGCAGATGGAAACGGTGCCCGAAGACGAGAGAGCCCCGAGGCCGGACACCAAGCTGTTCCAGTTCAGGATTTACCTGCAAGATGACAAGAAGCCGCCCAAGCTATTCGGCGCCGCACCGCCGCCGGCAAAGAAGGCCGCCGCGCCGCAGGCTGCGCCAGGGCCGCTGAAACTTGCACCCAAGTGACGAGGGGCGAGGGGTTAGGGGCGAGGGACAACGGGCAACTGCCCTAAGGAGCAATGACCAATGCTGTCTCATAACAAAAACCTCTTTCTCGGAGCAGCCGCGGCCGCGGCGGTGTGGCTTATCGCCTACTTCATGTTTGTGCGCGGCAATTGGGTTGAAGCCGCCGCCAAACGGGACGATGCCGAGGCCGCGCGTGAGGAGTGGGAGAAAAACTTCGAGCAGAAGAAGGGGCTGATGCCCAAAACCGAGGCGAAAAAAGCCATTGAAGAGAACGAGGGGCTGCTTAGCAACAACTTGCTGAAACTCCAA
>Ga0187861_10004434_pt1 | contig 11730 bp, 7 predicted proteins | sample June2016WEW_10_1_3_FD_132986 | JGI IMG/M metagenome (GOLD analysis project Ga0187861, IMG submission 132986) | Peatland microbial communities from SPRUCE experiment site at the Marcell Experimental Forest, Minnesota, USA - June2016WEW_10_100 | ecosystem: Environmental > Terrestrial > Soil >...
CAATTGTGCCCGCCCACGCGCGCAGCGAGGTAGCTTTTGTGGTGGAGACCTACGACGTGCATTTGTTGATAATCAAGGACTTGCGTGAACAACTACCCCAAAAGTGCGAAGGTTGGGTTAGCGCGGCGGAAGGGGGTGCACAAGAACGGTTTCCGTCCGTACTTGTGTTGGGCATTCCGGGTCTGTGTCAGTTTGCTTGCATTAGCGCCTTGCCCTCTTGAGTTTGAACCATGGATGTGGCAGCGCCGATGTAACTTCTTCATCCAAATGATGTTATGATAAACACACCAGTACGGAAGCCGGTCAACTTTTGCAACGTTTTGAAACGTTTTGTCGCAAGATTGATCATTTTCTGAGCGGGGTTTGGATGCCTTTTGCGTAGAGTTTGAAAAGCTTTGCCAAGGAATTGGCTCCAACTGGCGCAAAGTAAAAGAGGGGGAAAACCTGAAAACGCGGGGTGGGTCGGGTTGCCAACCCGCCCTGCGTCCAACCACCAAACGGCAGAAACTCGTCATTGTCCCTTGAATTCCTCGCCTTGACCGGCTCGGCGGGTGGCACTCGCCGCGGACCAGGCCACTGGCTGCGACCCCGTTGCAGTGCGCTGTCCCCGAATTTCCCTTATCTTGTAAAAGCATAAATGCCGCCGTTCTCTGTGCCTCTGTGTCTCTGGTTCCCGTTCAATCCAAAATCTAGAATCCAAAATCCAAAATCAAGGGACCAGCCCTTCTTAAAACAACTTCCCCTATAGTATAATACGATTTCGGCGCATGGTTGTCAAGAACATATTTCAAAAACTCTGAATTGTTCTGGTGTAACAACTGGCGGCACAAGGAGTTGCACTTAGTGAAGAGTTTCGAAATTTCTTTGGGCAATAGGGCCATCAGCCCCACAGTCTCCTGGGGGCCACACACATGATCATGGTTTGTCAAGGAAATGCGTGCGCGTCCCCAATGACCCCCGAGTACAAACCACGAAGGAGAAGGGACTGTCTGCACCAGGCTAAGACGGCATGAGATCAGTAGTCTGTCCCCCTATCCCCAAAGGGACTGTCTGCACCAGGCTAAGACGGCATGAGATCAGTAGTCTGTCCCCCTATCCCTGTCCCCCTATCCCTGGAATGCTCCTGAACTGAGGCGTTCCGTCATTTCCGCGTTTTCCGCCCCTTGCCCTTCCCTTTGGCCCGGCTTTCGAGCTTCTCCAGCCGCCCCTTCCACTTGGCGGACTCTTCCTTGAGCTTGTCGAGTTCCTCGCGCAGGGCCTTCACCTCGGGCGGCAGGCCGGCGGCGTCGCGGAGGGCCTGGATGGCCCGCTCGGCGGAGCGCACCAGGTGAGTATCCAGCGCGGACTCCTTGAACCGCTCCAGCGCTCCGATGGCTGCGCTGTCCTGCAGTTCGCGCAGGCCGCTGATGGCCCCGATACGATCAAGAAAGAAGCCTTCGTCCAGGACCTTGTCGTAAAGACGGCGCACACGCAGCTTGTCGCTGTCCTTGGCTTTGGCGCCTTCCCGGACCGCGCGGCCCAGCAGCGCCAAGGCGCCGAAGCGGGCCGGCTCCGGCCTTCCGGGGGCGCACCATTCCTCGACGGTCTTCACCGAGCGCGAAGCGTCCGCGGCGACCAGGCCCCGCAACGCCGCCCCGCGGATGACTTCCTGCCACGAGTTCTTGCGCAGGGAGCGCAGCAGTTCCTTCCAGGCGCTCCGGCTGCGCGTCTTCCCCAGCGCTTCCGCGGCCTCGGCCTCGACGAAATAGCTCTCGTCCTGCCGGGCCAGGAGCAGCAGCGCTCGGGCGGCCTCTTCGGTGCGCCATTCGCCCAGTGCCCGCGCCACGGCGCGCCGGGCCTTGGGATGGGCCACTCCTACGCCCGCGCGCACGGCCTTGAATGCCTCCGGGGTGTGGATCTTCGCCAGCGCGGCGGCACATTCGGCTTGCACGCCCCAGAACTTGTCCTTCAACAGGGCTTCGCCCAGCGCGCTGACGGCCTCCAGGCCGCCTTTCTTCACCAGCGCCTGAGCGGCGTAGACACGGCCCATGACATCCTCATCGTGCTGGAGTTGGGCGCGGAGCATGTCTTCATCCAGTTCCAGTTCCAGTGTCTTGGGGATGGTGTTGCCGGGATCGAAGGCCAGCCACTTGGGCCGGCCAGGCAGCGCGCAGTGGAACGTGTGCTGCGCTTCCTTCAGCTCGAACTCGCGCGTCTCATCATATCCCTTGCCCACCAGCCGCACCTTGAGCGGCAGCTTGAAGATGCAGGTCAGTTCATCCTGCTTCTGCTGCTGCTTGATCGTCAGCGCCAGGGAATTGGCCTTGTCATCCCACGCGGCTGAAACGGAGAACTCCGGGTGCCCGCCCTTGTAAATCCATTGCTCGCAAATCCAGTCGAAGTTGCGGCCCGTGGCATCCTCCAGCGCATTGAACCAGTCCGGGGTCGTGACACTGCGCTCCCGGCAGCGTTCGACGTAAAGCTGCACCGCCTTGAAGAAGAGGCTGTCGCCGACAATGTTGCGCAGCAGGTTGAGGACACAACCGCCTTTCTGGTACAAGTGCCGGTCAAACATGTCGTGGGGCGCGCGGTAAACGTTCGTGACGATGGGCCTGCGATAACTCCCGCGGTCTTCGTCGAGGTACGCGCGCAGAGAGCCGAACATCTCGTAGCGGAACTCGTCCTCACCGCGCGATTCGCGATACCAATAATTGCCAAAGAAAGTGGCGAAGGACTCGTTCAGCCAGGCGTGGCTCCAGTCGCGGCAGGTCAGCAGGTTGCCGAACCAGGAATGGACCAGCTCGTGCGCTACCAGCGGCTCGGAGGAGAAGTCCAGGTGCGCGCGCGCGTCGTGAAGCGTGCGGTCGGTCTGGGTCGTGGCCGAGGTGTTTTCCATGCCGCCGAAGATGAAATCCATCGCGGTGATCTGCGCATACTTGGCGAACGGGTAGCGCACGCCGATCAGTCCGGAGTAGAACCCGACCATCTTGGCCGTCTGGCCGAAAGAGCGCTTGCCGTCCGCCACACGGTCAGGCGGCACGTAGAAGTTGACGGGGATGCCGTCCCACTCGTCCTGCACCTCGGCGTACTCGCCCGCGCACAGGGTGACAAGGTACGCGACATGCGGCACTTCCTGGAGCCAATGGAACGTGGCCGTGCCGTTGCGGTTGAGGCGGCGGCCCAGCAGCCGCCCGTTGGAGAGGCAGAACCATTGGGCGGGCACGGTCGCCAGCAGTTCGCTGGTGGCCCTTTCGTTCGGGTAATCGAAGCAGGGAAACCAGTAGCGGCTGTCCTCGTCCTCTCCCTGGCTCCAGACGCCCGCGCGCTTCCTGGGGTAGTGCTTGTTCGGGCCGACAAAATAAAGCCCGCGCCGCGGGGTGGCCGAGTACTCGATGCTCAACACCACGTCCTTGTCCGGCGCCAAGGGCTGCTCGAAGCTGACCAGCAGCTTCATCCCGGTGCACGCGAAATCGCGGACAGCCGCGCCGGCGCACGTGACGGCGCTGATGCGCAGTTCGGCGGCGTCCAGTTCGAGCGCGCTGACGGCCGCGGCGATGGGCCGCAGGGTCAGGCTCGCCCGGCCCTTGAGGGACTTGGCCTTCACATTAAGCGCGACTTCCAGTTTGATGTGGCGCACGTCCACCACGCGGTCGCGGCAGTATTGCGGCGGCGTGCCCGCGGGCTGAAATGGTTTCCACTTCTTGGCCGGCTCCTTGTCGTCAGGCGCCCAGCCCCCAAGAAAACGTGCGTTCAACTGGCCGTCGGTCAGTTCGTAAGCCCAGGACATGTCTCCCCTCCTCAATTTGCAAGCTGCCAAGGTCCCCCAGAATACTATACCGCGCGCGGCCCAATTTCCGGGCTTTTCTCCAAGAACATGGCTGGGCGGCCAAATTCCTGTGAATGAGTCCCGATTCGGAACGTCTAGGACTTTGAGGTGGTACGCAAAAGAGGTATAGTTGGGGGGTTCGGTTGCCGATACATGGACAGGCGGCAAGAACATAGGGAAGGGAGAGCGCAAATGAGGAAGTTCATGTGGGTTCCCTTGGTGCTTGTGGCGGCAGCTTTTGCCTGCCGGCTCAGCGCGTCCGAGGGCATGGAAGATTTCGTCAAACTGGTCAAGTCCGGCGCCAATGAAGAGGTGCTCCTGGCCTATGTTGAGGCCTCGCCGGTCGCCTACCAGCCGACCCTGGAGGAGATCCGCTACCTGCAAGACGTTGGCGTCACCGACACCGTTATCACAGCGCTGATGAAGCGCGGCGAGGCGCTCCGGCTGGCAGCGGCCAAGGGAGAAGCGCCCCCTGTGGCCCAGCCCGCGGCAGCGCCGCCTCAACCTGAGCCCGCCCCGCCAGTGCAGCCGGCGGTCCAGGAGCCGGTGCTCGGCAAGCCCGCGCCGGAGCCCGCAGTTGCCGACGCGGCACTGCCTGCACCCCCCGTGCAGCCTGCCGCTGCTGGGGAGTTGGCTCCGGGGGAACGAGTCGTCCGCGAGACGGTAATATCGCAGGATGCCGCGCCGCCGGCGGATTCCGCGGTGGCCCCCGTGGTGACGGCGCCGCCGTCCGGGGAAGTGACGGTGTCCTACTTCTACGAGTCGCTCTCACCTTATGGCAAGTGGGTTGACGCGGACGGCGTGTGGGTCTGGCAGCCGACGGCCGTGGTTATGGATCCTGCCTGGCGCCCGTATTGCCATCGCGGGCACTGGGTCCTGACGGACTCCGGCTGGACCTGGGCCTCCGACTACTCCTGGGGGTGGGCGGCGTTCCACTATGGCCGCTGGTCCATTGTCGCCGGTTACGGCTGGGTCTGGACGCCCGACACAGTGTGGGGCCCTGCGTGGGTGAACTGGCGCATGTCCGACAGCCATTACGGCTGGGCGCCGTTGCCGCCCGCCGCACGCTTCGAAGTCGGGGTGGGGTTGAGCCTCCGCGGCAAGCACGTGGGCTTCGACCTCAACTTCGGACTGGTCGAGCGCGATTATTGCTTCGTGCCGACGGAGAGTTTCCTTGAAATTGATTTGGGCAGACGCGTCCTCCGGCCCGAGCACGTGGCCAGGGTCTACAACACCACGGTGATCATCGAGAACACCTACGTCTACAAGGACAACCGGATCATTAACCACGGGCCGGCGGTGGAACACGTGCAAATAGCGACCGGCAGGGAGATCAAACCGGTCAAGCTTGTGGACGCGAACGTGAAGTCCGGCCAGCCGCTGCGGGGCGAAGCCCGGAGCAAGGACACGCTGGCCCTTTACAGGCCCAAGGTGGCCGCCACTGCCCCTGAAGCGCCGCCGGCCGTGCTGGCGCGGCAGGAAGTGGCGCGCAAACAACAGGCGCAGTTGGCCCAGTCGCGTGCCGCGGCGAGTGGGGCTGCCAAGCCCGCCCCCGCCGCAACGCGGGAAACCCAGCTCCTGCAGCAGCACGCGCTCGCGACCGCGCAGGCGCGCCAGCACAAGGACGCCGCGGATGCCGCGGAGAAGGAGAACAAGCGGCTTGAGGAGGCCGCCGCTGCGGAAACCAACCAGCAAAAGCGCGAAGCCCTCCGCCTGGCAGCCCAAGCGGAAAAACAGAAGGCCGCCGACTCCCGCGCGCAGCAGCAGCGGGCTGAACAGCAGGCGGAAGCTCACAAGCAGGCCGCTAATGAGGCCGCCGCAGCGCGCAAGGAGGCGCTGGCACACCCAGCGCCGTCGGATACGCAACACAAGGCCCAGCCGGCGGCGGAGCCGGCCACAAGGACAACAGCCCAAAAGGAAGTGCCAGTGCACCAGGAACAGCTCGATGCGCAACACAAGGCCCAGGCAGCAGCCGAAGCGGCCACAAAAGAACAGGCGCGCAAGGACGCGCTGGCGCGCCAAGAGCCGTCGGATGCGCAACGCAAGGCCGAGGCGGCGGCCGAAGCGGCCAAGCGCGAACAGACACACAAAGAGCCATCGGATGTGCAACACAAGGCCCAGGTGGCAAGTGAGGCCGTGGCCAAGGAGCACGAGCCGGCGGTACGAAAAGACACTGGCCAAACCCAGGGCAAGGAAGAAACGGACTCGCAGCGGCCACGCGCGCAGCCCTCGGCCAGCGTGCCCCCGAAGGCGGTTGCGCCGCCCACTACAGGCACGGCTGACCAGCGGTCGAAGGACGCTAAGGACGCAGACGCCAAGCGCCGTGGGGATCGCGATGCGAGCTCCAAGCGCGGGGATCAGGGGAATTGAGCCCCGCAAGTTTGAGCGCAGCGCTTGAAATGGCAGCGCGTGGGCGTATAAGGAAACTTGGCCGCTTGGCCGGGTTCATCTTCGGGGCGTAGCTCAGCTTGGCTTAGAGCGCTGCGTTCGGGACGCAGAGGTCGCTGGTTCAAATCCAGTCGCCCCGATTACCTTTAGGGAACAACCTGCCGGGCTGGGCCACCGAGTCCAGCCCGGGCTTGGCCTGAAAGACTAGCTCACCGCGCTCAAGTTGATAGAGTGTGCGTTTGCCCTGCTGAACAGGCTGGAAGTGCAGCCGTATGTCAGCAATGCAGCGGTTGAGGATTTCACGCAGGCGGCAGGCGTCGTTGGTTATGTCCGCACCTTGAAGATCATGCAGGAGTTCCTCAGCCGCGATCACGATCTCCGCGGAAGTCCGTGGGCCTGCAGCAGGCGATTTCCACTTGGAGAGTTCCTCTTGAACGCGCGTGCGCTCTTCTTCCCAGGCTTTTCGCTGTTCGGCAAAAGCTGACCGTAGTGCGGGAGCAACAAAGTCGAGTGCCGGCAAGCCTGCAAGGCTTCGTTCAACTTGTTCAAGCTTCTCACGCAAGGCGCGCTGGTCTGCGTTTACAGGCATGCAGGTCCTCCCCTTGAGCAAGCCTTGGGTTTTCCTGGCGACATTGGCAGGGCTGATGATGGTGGTCAAGAACGTGGCAGCCTGGCGCAAAACGAAACTCTCCAGCGCAATGCAGTCGACGGAGTTGTGGCTGCAGCAGGTCCCCCCGCTGGAATGGTACGTCGAGCAGTGGTACGTGCGGTACGTGAAGCGCTGTTCAGCGCCGTTTTTGTACCGCTTGGTGCTTCTTACTGTCCTGCCGTTCATGGGCGAGCCGCATTGGCAGTGAACCAAGCCAGATAGAAGATATCGCCTGCTCTTGTCACGTGGCAGTGAACGCCTGTTGCGACTTCGCCGTTGGAGTCTTCGTTGCGCGCGCTCGAAGACTTCGCGTGAGATTATGGCGGCTTCAGGCCGTACTGCTTTGTCCACCCAATCACCCACTGGATTATTACATGAAGTGGTGTGGGTGATGAGGCCTTGTTCGATCTGCCTAAACCCAGCGCCATTCGTGCGCTCGTTGTGTATGACTTCCTTCTCGATGCGCCAGAACTTCGAAAGGCAGCGGCGATTGTAGGTGATGGCGCCGTAGTAGGCGGGGTTGGTGAGAATGTAGCGCACAGTGCTGGTGCGCCAGAAGACAGGCTGTCCTGGTTGAGCGTAACGGCGATGGCCTCCCCCATTGGTGCAGGGCGGCGGGATGCCACGCTGGTTCAGTTCACCTGCGATGCCGCGCAGCCCGATTGAGGCATTGACAAACGTGTCAAAGATGAAGCGAACTGTCTCGACTTTCTTCTTATCCCTGCCGATGATCAGCGTGACCCTTTGGTTCCGTGTTTTTGGGATAGGCTCGGTCACGCCGATTTGGACGAGCGCATAGCCACTGCGGCCATCGGATTCGCGCCGATGCTTGATTAACGACGGGATTGGCTTATCGAGCGCCTCAGTCCCCTCGATGTTGAACTTTTGAAGCGAACCATCGTTCTGCACCACCCAGCGGCTGAGCGGCGTGCCGTCCACATCGAGGAGCAGGCGGTCCATGCCGTATGGCGCTTGGCGCCCTGAAACACAGCCGTTCTGCACCACGGCAATCTGGCCGCGCGCTGTCTTGAAGCTGAGCTTCTTCGAGTACTCGCTAGACTCAAGACCCTTGATCATGCAGATCAGGAAATCGCTCATGTGGGGGCTGTCGCTGCGTTGCTGGTCACTGACGAAGAAAGCGACCACTTTATACTTGCTGTGAAACTCGTACAGGCGGTGGCTGTAGCAGTGCAGGTCAGGGCTGCGCTCCATGCGCGTGATGTCGTCAAAGAACACCGCTCTGACCTCAGGGTGCGCCCGCAGGTGCTCGAAGAGCTTGCGGCCGTCCGGGCGTTCGTCCATGGGGATTGTACCGCTGACACCCTCGTCCTTGAACCACGCGGTCACTTCGTAGCCTTGCTGTTGCGCCCCGCGCTCAATGGACGCTTGCTGGAGACCGATGCTTTGCGCTTGTTCCTCAGTGCTCTTGCGCATATAGGCAACGGCATGACCGCGCCATCGCGGAACCACTTTGTGGCCCAGGGTTGAACGCGGAGAAACAAGCGTATGGTGTCCATCAGCGTAGGTCTAGTCACAGCCCACAATCCTCCGTATTGGTCCCTTGGCAGTGTGTGTGGTGCAGAGAGGCTAGCGGCGACAGGCGATGGTGGTCAGAGACCCAAGATGGTGGCGAGCGTTGTGCGTGTCTTCTCTTCAGGTGGCGGAGGGATGATCTGGGCCGGGATGGAAGCGGATGCCTTGGGCGGCGGATTGCTTCTATGGTCGTTTGGCCAGGTCCCCAGCACAATGTAGTGGTGCCGCATGTCGTCAGTGCCGAACTGGCGACTGTGAGGGTTTTCGAGGATTGCCACCAACAAGCGGGGGCAGTCTGGCGTAGGCGTGAATGGCTCCGACCTGTATTTCCAGTTGGCGAGCGCTGGATCAACAACCAGCAGTTTGGCCGTGCCGTTAACGGCGTTAATGGCTTCTTGAATGACCGCAGGGATCAGTGTGCGGCGGTATCTCTCCGGCGCTTGGCACTGGACTTGGCCGGTGATGAGGGGTGTTTGCGGGTCCGCGGCGGTCATGAGGGACAGGTAGAGCACTGCCTGTTCCTCGTACTGTTCCTGGGAGTGAGGCGTGTCGGGGCGCATGGCCATCAGCAGTGCAAAGCGCCCAATTTCCATGCCGGTCGCACCGGGGAGGCCAATCAGTCCGCTGTACTTCAGGCAGAACGTGGCGATCTGCACGAGCGACACCAGAATGGCGCCGGGCCAGGAAAGGACTTGCTGGTACTGGCCGTAGAGCACAGGGGCCGTGCCGCGTGGGAATGGTAGAGGGGCCAGGCAACATTGGGCTCTGGCAGGTACTTTGGGCCGAGTGCGCGTGTGTGTCATTCGCAGTATTCCTTCATCCAGGTCATGTCACCCGCAGCCACAAGGGCGACATGGCCGTCTTGAGGACGATGCACTTACTTCCACGTACAGAGTGAGAACAAGGTCGCGTCCGTGGCACGGTAGCCTACCGAGCCCGCGTACGGGCGGAGCACAACTGCCAACAGCATGGGGTCGGCTGTTGGCCCGGCCGTGAGTTGCCGGGCGGTGTACATCCAGTGCGCGTGAGCAAGGTCAACAACCACCAGGTTGTCGGCCAGGTCTCGCACGGCGTAAGCCCTTCGCAGCCCCTCGGCCGGAACCGGAAGGCGGCTATAGTGCGCCAACGGCGTGCAGTACACCCTTCCGTCGAGGATTTCAAGCAGGCCGCTTCGGGTGATACGAGCACTGATGTCAATGCTGAAATCGTCTTCGTCCGAGGCGAACTTGGGCAACCGCACCATGCTGACCTGCGCAGCCCTGGACAGGGTATCGGCGACAATCAAGGTCGGTGCGATGCCGCTTTCCTTGATGCAGAACTCCGCCAAGTCCTGGAGCGTGACTTCCTTGACGCCTGGATAGCCGCGAATCGCAGCTTCCCGTGCTCGGGCGTCCCGTAGCGCGCGCTGACCTTCTTCGAGTGCGCCGTCCCGCACGATCTCGAAACTGTCGGCTGTGGCGCGCGCCACCGGCTCTTCCGAGCTGTCCACCAGATGCGCATTCGCTGGCTTGAGGGTTTCATGAAGCGCGGGGACGATTTCCTCCCTGCGGAACTTACTGAGGACCATGGGCGGCTTTTCAGGCGCCCGTCGTATCGGTTTGCCGAGCGGGAAATCCATGTTCTCCTCCTTGGCAGGTTGAACTGCCGGCTGGGGGTGACCCGGGCAGTGCGGACCGCAGCGTGGTGATACGATGATGGAATGAACAGCGGGCGTTTGCATCGCTGCGCGCGGCCCCCTTTTGTGACCTGCCGGCTGCGTGTGCAGTGTGAGCGAAGGTGAGGCGGTGGCTGGGCGTGATTGCGCTGGTGAGAGCGTTGGGCTATGGCTGGCGGTTTGGTGACGGATTCCGGTTCTGCGATTCACGCCGCAGTTTTTCCTGCATGATTGCGAGCTTGATGCGAAAGCCATCGGTGCGCAGGCGTTCCGGGATGGGCGTACCGTGCCGCAGTGCGTCTGTATATTCTGCCAGGTCGCGTAGGAACTGCACCTCGGCCCAAGTTAGCGACGCGTCGCGAATGTCTGGCGGCGGCTGCGGCACAGGGGGTGTTGCCTGTTGCAACGGGGCGGGCGGCGGAATGGCGGAACGCCGCGAGGCGATGATGCTGGCCATCGTCTTGTCCTCCCGGTCCAGTAAGATCCACATCAGGACAAAGAAGCCGAGGCCTTTCGCAATCAGGATCAGTGTTTCGTCGTGCATCGTTGGTTCTCCTTATCAGCGGCGCCAGCCTACAGAGCCGTGCCGTGCGCCATTAACGGCCGTTCCGCCTCTCCCAGATAGGCTTTATGTGTTCGAACTCCGAATTTGGCCGGGGGTGGTACGGCTGTGGCGTGGGCGGGTAGTACGGCTGCGGTGTGGGCGGTTCGGGCGGCAATGGCGGGGGTTGTTCCTGGGGTGGCGTGGCGGGTGCGGCAGGTTCTTGGGGCGGCGGCCGCACCGGCTTGAGCATCAAGCGCAAGCCGATAGCCCTCGTCCCAGGTTTGGAGGGCCACAACCCAAGGCTGCGGGGGTGCCGGTGACTGCGGTACAGAGCATAGAATGTCCTCTCGCTTGGTGTTCTTGGACCCAACACATTGACGTAGCCATTCCGGAGGCCAAGGAGCCTCAGATGCGAGTGGAACAGGTGGAACGGGTGGAACACGCTCCTGGCCATTGCACTGTGATTTAATGGCACACATCTCACCACTCTTTTCATTTCTCCCATCGCGTGAAATTGAATGGCACATGTTCCACCTGTTCCACCTTATCTTTCATTGCTTACCGCGAGCCGCCGTGAAGCAGACGCGCAAGACTGCCAAGATGTCTAACCCCGCCACGTGGCCGCGTACTGTTCGCGGCATCGTGGATGTGGCCGCCGGCCTCGTCGCCTTTATTGCCGGCCTCGGACGCGAGCGCGCAGCAGGCCAAGGCAAGCTCACGGCCATTCAAGCCCAACTCGATGCCAAGGACGCAATCATCCGCCGGCAGACCCTCGAACTGGACATGTTTCGCCGGCGCCTTGGCGTGCTGCCATCCCAGGAGCGCCCGCACTTCGCGCCCCACGACCGCCTCACCATTTTGCGTCTCATGTGGCTTAATGGCTGGAGCGCTAAAGAGGCGGCCAAAAGGTTCGTTCTCGCGGTGGCCACTATGCACCGCTGGCTCAAGGCCTGGCGGGGCCAGACAGACCCTGGTTTGTTCTTCGGCCAAGTCCCGTGGAACAAGCTGTCGGACGCCGTTCGTGACCTCATCCACGAATGCAGAATCCAGTTCCCTGAGCCTGAAATCGGCACGCGGACCATAGCCGCGCAGATCGGGAGTGCGTCTATTGCGCTGAGCCGCTCCACTGTACAGCGGGTTCTCAAGGAACCGCCGTC
>Ga0187861_10004435_pt1 | contig 11730 bp, 9 predicted proteins | sample June2016WEW_10_1_3_FD_132986 | JGI IMG/M metagenome (GOLD analysis project Ga0187861, IMG submission 132986) | Peatland microbial communities from SPRUCE experiment site at the Marcell Experimental Forest, Minnesota, USA - June2016WEW_10_100 | ecosystem: Environmental > Terrestrial > Soil >...
AGAGAGGCGCTTCGATTGGCTCGGGGAGCACGATCCTTTCAAAAGTGACGGTTGGCGAAAATGCCATCGTGGGGGCAGGGAGTGTGGTTACGGGAGATGTTCCCGCGAACGCGATTGTGGCGGGGAATCCCGCCAGATTGTTGCGGAAACTAGGCCAGCAGATAACCAAGGAGGCAAATGGTGGACAGTAATCGAATTCCTTTTCTCGACCTCGTCACTCCACATCAGGAGCTGAAAGACGAACTGGTAGCGGTTTTCGAGCAGGCCTTGGAGACGGCAGGCTTTATCGGCGGCCCCATGGTGGCCGGGTTTGAACAGGATTTCGGCCGATTCTGCGGCACTCGACACTGCGTTGGGGTCGGGAGCGGAACAGATGCCGTGCGGTTCGCTCTCATCGCGGCGGGCGTCAAGCAGGGCGATGTGGTGGCAACCGTCCCCAATACCTTTATCGCCACGGCGGAAGCCATTACTCAGTCCGGGGCCACGCCCGATTTTGTGGAGGTCGACGAGCGCACTCACAACATGGATCCTGAACAGCTTCGCAAGTACTTTCAGGTTCAGTGCAGTGTCGACGGTACCACGGGACGGGTGTTCAACAAGAGGCTGGGCAGGCCGGTAACCACTGTCGTCCCGGTCCACCTTTACGGGCAACCCGCGGATATGGATCCCATCTTAGACCTTGCCGAGCGCTTCGGCCTGCTCGTGGTAGAAGATGCCTGCCAGGCCCACGGCGCGGAGTACTTTTCGAGGAAAGAGAACGCCTGGAAAAAGGCGGGATCGATGGGCAACGCTGCGGCTTTCAGCTTTTATCCGGGCAAGAACCTGGGGGCCTGCGGTGAAGGTGGAGCGGTGACGACCAACGACGATGAGATTGCTCGCAAGGTTCGAATGCTCCGTGACCACGGCCAGTCACGAAAATACTTTCACGACGTTGAGGGGTACAACAGCAGGCTGGACGCGATTCAAGCGGGTATCTTGGGAATCAAGCTCAGACATCTCACGGCGTGGAACGAGAAACGTCGGGAATGCGCCCGTCGATATCACGAGCTTTTGGGGTCGACACACCCTGTAATAAAACTCCCCTACGAGCCTTCCTGGGCAAAGGCAGTTTACCATCTTTACGTGGTCCGCGTTGAGAACCGCGATCCACTTCAGAAGCATCTCGCTGAGGCGGGCATTGGTACGGGAATCCACTATCCCATCTCCCTTCACCTGCAAAAAGCATACGCCGACCTCGGCTACAGGAAAGGGGATTTTCCGGTATCAGAAAAAGCTGCTGTTGAAGTTCTTTCGCTGCCGATGTTTCCGGGACTTCGGCCTGACCAGCAGGCCTATGTCGCCCAGGAGGTCCTTCGATTCCTTTCCGTGTGGGCCAAGGCTGAGGGTAGTATCTACGTTCCGTCAGGGTCGGCCGTTTAGTATGCGCCGGTCGATGAGTTGTTCCCGCTGTGCCAGCAGCTTGAGGTTGGCGTGATTGCACGGGTTCCGTTTGACGAAGGTGGTTTGACGGGCGCGATCAACCCTCAATCCACCTTCGCGCCGAGGGATTTCCGGTCACGGTATTTCGGCGGAAACCGAAAGCTTGAACTGCGGGAACGGGTTCAAACTCTGCGGCGAGACTTGGGCGATCACCAACCTCTGGCAAGAACGGCCCTGCGTTTTTGCATTTGACATCCTGCGCTGTCAACTGTCATTCCAGGGATGCGGAAGCCCGCCCACGTCGAGGAAAACATCAGCGCTTCCCACGCCGGTCCGCTGCCAACCGCTACCCTGGAGATACTGGCCCGACACCGTTGGGCTCGCAACTATTACGATTATTGAAGTCGTCCTTGCACGGGTTTTTTGCGGCATTGGATACAGTCTCTGAACCCGGATGCAACCTTTTTGAGATTGCGCTCGCCAATGTGTTTGGCCCCTGTTAACGACTTGCCGCACGGCCTTAAGCGGGATTTAGGGCGTGGCATGTGCTGTCGCGGTCCGAGACGCCAAGGGAGGTGGCACGCTTGATGAGGGTTTGCATGCTCGCATACGCTTTTTATGAAAGCGACGCGCGAATCATGCAGTATGCGACGGCTCTTGCTGACCGCGGCGACTCAGTGGATGTTATCGCGTTGAGGAGAAGCGGGAGCCTCCCCTTCGAAGTGCTGGGGGGGGTGAACGTCTATCGCATCCAAAACCGGGAGAGGAATGAACAGAGCCGGTTCGATTACTTGCTTCGCATCTTTCGATTCCTACTTGTCTCCGCCGTCTTCCTGACCAGGAGGCACCTTTCTAAACCTTACAAGGTCCTTCATATACACTCCGTCCCTGATTTTCTGGTGTTTGCTGCGATCGTCCCCAAATTGCTGGGCGCACGGGTCATACTGGATATTCACGATATTCTGCCGGAATTCTACGCGAGCAAGTTTAGGGCGTCCACTGATTCGTTGCTGTTCAAGCTGCTGCTCATTGTCGAGAAGCTTTCGATCGCCTTTTCCGACCACGTCATCATTGCGAATCACCTGTGGCAAGATCGGCTTGTTTCTCGCTCGGTTCGCCCTGGCAAATGTACGACCTTCATCAACTATCCGGACCCAAGGGTCTTCTCTCCCCGGCCGAAAGTTGGCCCGACCGGGAAGTTCCGGATCATCTACCCTGGAACACTCAACACGCACCAGGGGCTGGATGTTGCCATTCGCGCCTTTGCGCAAGTCTCCAGTGAGATGCCGACGGCGGAATTCCATATCTACGGCGAAGGTCCTTCCAAGCCTTCTCTTATCCGGCTCACGGAGGACCTTGGCTTGTCCGGACGAGTGATCTTTCACGACTTCGTGGCCACTCAGAAGGTCGCTGAATTCATGGCCGGCGCCGATCTGAGTGTTGTTCCTAAGCGGGCGAGCTCCGCCTTCGGAAACGAGGCGGCAAGCACAAAAATCATGGAGTTCATGTCACTGGGGATTCCCGTGATTGTGTCACGGACTCAGATCGACACCTATTATCACGACGAATCCAGGGTAAGGTTCTTCGAGTCTGAGAACGAGTCGGACTTAGCCAATTCAATCCTATTGCTTTACCGTGACCCCCAGCTCCGAAAGAAACTGGCTTCAAATGCATCTCAATATCTGGAGATGAACAACTGGCAGGAGAAAAAGCGAGATTATTTCCAGCTAGTTGATCGCCTCGGCTCTCCGGGGGCTGAGGCTAAGAAATGAGCGGACATCTCACTGCGACTAAGAGGAGGCCCGGTCCTCTCCTGCCTATTGGGCGAGGCGGTGCTTTCGCCTGCACGTATTCAGGAAGGAAGCCACAAGTTCCGGCCAGGCATTTAGGGCTGTATGTCTAAGATTCGCCTCGATCGCGCCCTGGCTGTGGGCCTTGTCCACCCGGCCGTGCGGTTGCTGAATGGGCATCGCCGGCGGCGGGTTCCAATTCTCATGTATCACGGCATCCGGGATGGGACGGGAACCAAGCACCCTTACTTTGAAATCAACACAGCTCCGGAGCTCTTTTCCCGTCATCTGCACTACCTTCGCGACCACGGCTATACAACGGTTGACCTGGGTGACGCGGTGGAGACGATCGAAACTGGTTCGGATGTGAAGAGGCCGGTCGTAATAACCTTCGACGACGGTTATCACGACTTCTATACTCATGCGTTCCCCGTACTCGCGGAGCACGGCCTTGGAGCCACCGTATTTGTTGTTTCCGATAAAGCTGCTGATGAGCGAGTCTGCACTGATGGCAAAGAGTATATGACGTGGAAGGAAGTTCGGGAGATTCATTCCCACGGGATCCAAGTCGGCTCACACACGGTGACTCACCCCGTGTTGTACCGGTTGAGCCTGCTCAAAGTCGAGGACGAGATCAGACAATCAAAGGCAACCATCGAAGATAAACTTGGGGCGCCGGTCAGTTCCTTCTCTTATCCGTTTGCCTTCCCGGAGCATGATAAGAAGTTCGTCGGAGCGCTTGTCGGGTTTCTGGAAAAGCACGGCTACAAGAATGGGGTCTCAACGATCATTGGCACGGCCACGCACGGCAGCAGCCGGTTCTTCCTCCCGCGGCTCCCAGTGAACTCCTTCGATGACCTCCGTTTTTTCCGCGCCAAGCTCGAGGGCGGATACGACTGGCTCCACATCCCGCAGCGGGTTACCAAGCAGCTGGGGCGCCGCCCTTCTCGAGTCTGAAACAGGTGACTTCGTACAAGCTTCGGCAGAACGGGAGAGCGTCTACAGCGCCCCATCGGGTACGGCGCGGTCAAGAATGGCCGCTCGGACTGCTTTGTGGGGTACCACGCTCTTTCCATTTTGATGAAGTATCTTGGCGGGTTCTGGCCGAGCCCAACAATTGTACACGGGGTGGGTCATTTGAGTGGGTTTTTAGGCGGATACTCAAAGCATCGCCTGCCGTCCGCAGATAAGGCGGTGATCAGGTACGTGGGAAGGCAACCGTTGCGTTGGCTGCTCTTCCTGGAGAGCACCTAGGAATGACTGTTCGCGGATTCCTTCCCTGGCGATTTCGACACCCCGCGCTTAATTTAGCCGCGGGAACCGTTTGGCGCATGCCAGGGCGTTTCGGGCTTGCGGACATTCTCGGTCCCTCTTACTCATTGCGGTGTGTGGTTTTTCATGATATCTCAGCTACGGAGTCGCCATATACCAAAGGAATGGGCGTTAGCATCACGCCCAGTAACTTCGAGGCTGTACTGAAATTTATTACCAAATATTACATTCCTGTACGCTTACAGGATGTTCTGGGTGATTCTGATGGCAGAGCCCTTCCGCCGCGGGCGATGCTGGTGACCTTCGACGACGGGTACGCGTCGGTTGTGGAGTCGGCAGCACCGCTTTGCTGCAAGTTTGGTGTCCCTGCCGTCTTCTTCGTTAATGCCGCATTTATTGATAACCACCGATTGGCGCCGGATAATCTTGTGTGTTACGTGGCGAACATGCTGGGCATGGAGACAATAAATGCTGCGGTCCGTACCGCCAAGGGGGCCGACTTCCCCAAACTGGAGTCCTTGGCCGAAGTCTTTGCGTGTTTCTTCCCCGCCATTTCACTGCCTGAAAGGGAAGTTTTTCTCGACGCCCTAATTCACCTGGGAGGGATCAGCGAGCGCCAGTTGGCGGGGGAAGCGGGCTTGTACCTGACCCGCAAGCAGCTTTGCGACTTGGTGTCTTTCGATTTCGAGATAGGGAGCCACACCTACACCCATGTGCAGTGCAGGTCTTTGTCACGTGAGAACTTCAGCCAGGAAATAGACAGGAATAAGGCAGAGTTGGAGACCCTTTCAGGGCAGAAGGTGCGGTCATTCAGCCTGCCCTACGGTTCCTCGAGGGATCTTACCAGCGACTTGGTGGGGCATCTTCTGCTTTCCGGGCACAAGGCAGTCTTCCTTAGCGGGAGTGTCGCCAACCCTCCAGGCGCCGACCGGTTCCATCTTGACAGAGTCAGCACCCGCGCCCATAGCGACGACACTCTCTTTTTCGAGATCGAAGTCCTGCCTCGGCTTCGCGCCATACGGAACCGGCTTTCCCGCACCGCGCATCCGGACCCTCACCCTGGCCCGTGGACGTGGTAACGGGCTTGTGGGGAGCGTGTGCCCACAGGTCGAGAAACGTGATTAAACTTCATGCTGGACCCTGTTTTGCAAGTCGAAGTGGATCGTGCAACGCCTGCTGAATGGTCACAGATGCTCGATCTATTCAACGATGCGAACCTCTATCAGACGTCCGCGTATGGCGGAGTTCGCTGGGGTGAAAAAAACCTCAGCCACCTCGTCTTGAAGCGGGACGGCGAAGTTCTCGGGATGGCCCAACTCAGGATCGTTCGCCCGACAAGATTCAAGTTCGGCATGGCGTATTTGCGATGGGGCCCTCTGTGCGAGCGGCGCGGGAGGCCACCCGATCCCGAGGTTGCAATGCACATGGCCCGCTCCCTGGAGGAGGAATATGTTGGCAAGAGAAGGCTTTTCCTCCGCATCCTGCCGAACGCTTTTGTGGGGTCGCCGCGCGCCGCAGTAATTGAATCGGCCTTTTGCAGGTTCACCCGAGAACCTCTCGTCGCTGACAACACGTACAGGACGTTTGTCCTGGATCTCGCTCCTGCGCTTGAGGAAGTGCGCAAAAAATTCGATCCGAAATGGCGAAACAAGCTTTCGGGCTCCGAAAAGAACAACCTTAAGGTCATTGCAGGAAGCGGGACCGAGGAATACCGGACTTTTTGCCTGATCTACAACCAGATGCGAAAGCGCAAGACGTTCGAAACCACCGTGGACATTGAGGAGTTTGGGCGGATCCAACAAGACTTGGCAGAGTCCCAACGCATGCGGGTCTTGATCTGCGAGGACAAGGGCGTGCCGGTGGCGGGGCTGGTGGCCTCGGCGATGGGCGATTCGGCGATTTATCTGCTCGGCGCGACGAGCGACGACGGGCTGAAGTCAAAAGGCGCCTATCTGTTACAGTGGACCCTGATTAAATGGCTCAAGGAAAATGGAGTTAGGTGGTACGATCTGGGAGGCATCGACCCCGAACGGAACCCGGGCGTTTATCACTTCAAGAGAGGATTGTCCGGCACGGACGTTTCTCAAATAAACCCCCTGATGGCATGTGCGAGTGTTGTGTCTTCTGCAATTGTCAGGGCAGGCTTGGCCATGCGGCGGATGGTCCGCGGCTGCAAGGGTAGTTGGCGTTTTGGCCGCGTCCCCAACCCGCAAGCAACTAGGAATTAAGTTCAAACCGCTTCGGTCACTTATATGGATATCTCGGTCGTCATCGTCGGCTGGAATGCCAGCCACTACTTAGAGCTGTGCCTGGAAAGCCTGGCAGCAGCGCCGTCCCGTCGCAGTATGGAAACCCTTGTGGTTGACAACGCTTCCACCGATGGCTCTGCAGAAATGATCGAAGCTCGTTTCCCTCACGTCAGGCTCATCAAGAGCAGCGAGAACCTGGGCTTTGCGAAAGGCAACAACGTGGCGATCCGGCAATCCCGGGGACGCTATATCGCCCTGGTGAATCCTGACGTGAGTGTTTTTCCGGGCTGTCTGGATGCCCTGGCGGATTTCCTCGACCAGAATCCCAAGGTGGGGAGTGTCGGTCCCCGCGTCTTCAATCCCGATATGTCGCAGCAGAGCACGTGCCGGCGATTTCCGACACTGTGGAACAACTTTTGCGCGGCGACCGGACTGGCCACGGCGTTCAAGAACTCCCGCCTCTTCAGCGGCGAGGACATGTGCTTCTTTCCCCATGACCGGACCCGGGCCGTGAATGCCCTGGTGGGCTGTTTCTGGATGATGCGTCGAGAAGCCGTCGAGGCCGTCGGCCTGTTAGATGAGGGTTTCTTTATGTATGGCGAGGATGTAGATTGGTGTCGGCGGTGCTGGAAGGCGGGATGGCAAGTAGTTTTCTTCCCCGGTGCAGAGGCAATTCATTATGGTGGCGGCAGCTCTGCTGCCGACCCGCTACGCTGTGCGGTAGCGCAACAACAGTCAATTCTATATTACTGGTCCAAACATCATGGCTTTCCAGGCCTGTTGGAAATTGGGAGCATACTCCTTTTCCACAACCTTCTTCGCTTCGTATTCGCCGTTCTATCGGGCTTGGGCCACTCCCGGGGAGATAAGCAAACCATTGTGCGCAAACAGGTGAGCGCCGCCTGCATGCGGGCGCTTTTTTCAGAGGGTGTTCCACTAAAAGCCTAAGCGGCGGTCTGCTTACTCATCATCATGGGCATTTCAACTTTAATATCGCGCCTCAGGGCTTATTACACGGGCCACGGCTTCGGGGTGACAATCCGCCGTGCCGGCTTGCAGGTAAGACGGGCGCTCTTTTCGAACCGCATGGTCGTCTTCTATTGCGAGGTAGCCAAGCAAACCACGGCTCCGGCAAACATCCCGAACTTCCTGAAGGTGGAGCGGGAGGGGCTTTGCCGAACTCAGCTCGCAGGACCTGCAAGAGATGACCAGCTTTTGGGATGCCACGCTGACCCACCGAAACATCAAAGAGCGATTCGATGAAGGGGCGCACCATCGAGCCCTATTGGTTTCCACTAGGGCAGGATGATGTCCATCCTTTCGATTTCCACGTGTCCCCCCAATATCGCGGTCGGCGGATAAACCCGTTTCTTGTCACTTATATCCTCCAAAACGTGGCAACGGAGGGGGCGGGGCGTGCGTTCATTGAAGCTGCAGGGTGGAACTAGGCGGAGTTGTCATCTCTGACAAAAACGCCATTTCGCCGCCTGGGGTTGGCCGTAAAGTTGACAATTTTTCGTCGCACCATCGCGCGCTGGACCGAGAACGAAACCGTACAGCAAGCACGGAAACACGCACGCGGTAACTCACCCCATGCCCGCGGTCAAGAGGACGCCCGGTAATTCGTGGGAGAGCGGAGCCGGCCGCAGGCGGGACGCCAGGCCTGCCGATGGGGGCGGGAAGACGCGGGGGAGGGCTCTGGGACAGAAACGACCATGAATGGGACCAAACAGGCGGCATTTCAGGCTGGGCGCTCGCAACGACAGAGCGTGCGCTACGTTATCATCACCCCTGCAAGGAACGAGGGCCGGGCTATCGAAGAAACGATCCTGAGTGTTCTCCGGCAGACCCTGCAACCGATAGAGTGGGTAATCGTTGATGACGGCTCCCGTGACGAAACTGGCGAGATCATCGATTGCTACGCCAAGAAGTACTCGTGGATCTCGACAGTTCATCGTCCGAACCGGGGATTCCGCAATCCAGGGGGTGGAGTAGTCGAAGCGTTTACGGACGGCTACTGTTTGTTGAAGTCTTATACTTGGGAATATATTGTGAAACTCGACGCGGACTTGATCATGCCAAGCGACTACTTCGAGACATGCTTTGAGCACTTCGAGGTCGATCCCAAGCTTGGGATCGGCGGGGGGACAGTCTATGAGTCTGTGGACGGTACGATAAGGATCGAACGAAATCCCGCTTTCCACGTCCGAGGTGCAACGAAGATCTACCGCCGAGCTTGCTGGGATGCCTTGGGGGGGCTGTTTCCAGCCCCGGGATGGGACACCCTAGATGAGGTCAAGGCCAATATGCTGGACTGGCGAACCCGGACCTTTCCTGATGTCAGAGTTCGACAGCGTCGGCCGACGGGTTCAAACGACGGTTCGTGGAACGATCAAGTGAAGAACGGTCGGGCTGACTACATCTGTGGGTATCATCCTCTGTTCATGCTTGTTAAGTGCCTGAGGAGACTCGGCGAAAAGCCGTACGGTATCGCCTCCCTGGGGCTTGGTTACGGCTACGTCAGCAGCTTTCTCAAAAGGGCTCCACAGGTGGGCGACCGGGCCTTGATCCGTTATTTGAGGCACCAGCAGCTTCGTCGACTCTTATTTGCCGAGACGATTTGGAAGTAGTTTTTGCCTCTCCATTGCCCACGACGCGGAGATGACGGATTTTCCCATCGTGAGATATCCTGATAGACCTCGATATATCCTGAACTGGATCTTTAGGTGACTCCAGTAGGCCAATATGTTGGATGATCGGAGACATGGCTAGAGTGAGGAATGTATTTCGAGTGTGGGGGTGAGAAATTAATGTGCGGGATCTGCGGAAAACTGGTTTTGGACCCCGAGTCGGATAACGTCGACCCGCGCTCGCTCCAAAGGATGATCGACACTCTTCGTCATCGCGGCCCAGACGAGGAAGGCCAGTACATATCATCCGACATAGGGTTAGGTCACTCGCGTCTGAAAATCATCGATTTGAGCACTGGCCAGCAGCCCATGTCCAACGAGGATGGCTCGATTTGGGTTGTTTTTAACGGCGAAATCTATAACTACAAGGACCTCAGGGCGTTTCTCGTTTCGAAAGGCCACAAATTCCGATCGGCAACAGATACAGAGGTTATCGTTCATCTGTACGAAGAATATGGTGAGGAATCCGTCCGAAAGCTTTGGGGAATGTTCGCTTATGCACTCTGGGACCAAAAGACGAAAACGCTACTTCTTGCGCGCGATAGAGTAGGTATTAAACCACTTTATTACGCGTTCACTCCGACAGCGTTGTTCTTTGCATCGGAGGTGAAAGCCATCCTCTCCGACTCCTCGGTGCATGTAGAACCGGATGCAGCAGCTATTGACTCGTTCCTGACGCACCTGTACGTGCCGGGACACAGAACACCTTTTAAAGGTGTTTCCAAGCTGCTGCCTGGTCACTACATGGTTGTGAAAGACAGTGACCACCGTACCCAGCAATACTGGGATTTGCCTTTTGCAAAGGCCAAGGACACGCGGACCCCTGGAGAGTGCTCAGAACAACTAACCGAACTGCTGGCGCAAACCATGCGGGACCACATGATCGCTGACGTCCCGGTGGGTGTGTTGCTGAGTGGCGGAGTAGATTCCACTGCGATGCTCAGTTTCGCCCTGGAGCATACGGAAAAGGACATTAGCACCTTCACGATCGGGTTTGACGGCCAGCAGTGTACGGACGAGCGCCCCTTCGCTAAGCTGGCAGCCCGGAGATACGGAACGACCCACTACGACACAACGATGACCGCAAAGAACTTCCTGGATTTTCTTCCACGCTACGTCTGGCACATGGAGGAACCTGTTTGCGAGCCACCTGCCATTGCCCTCTATTACGTGAGTAAGCTAGCACGCCAACATGTGACCGTCTTGATCTCCGGAGAAGGAGGGGACGAGGCTTTTGCCGGCTATCAGAATTACAGGAACATCTTTTGGCTTGAGGCGGCCAAGAGGGTGTTGGGTCCACTGGCGGGACCCATGTCTGGGGTGATAGATGGCTTGGGCCGACTACCGGGCCTCGGCCGGGTCCGCAAGTATGCTCCTTTTATGACGGTGCCTATCGAGGAGTACTACCACAGCCGAACAGCCAATCCCTTCATTTTGTTCAATCGATTCAAGGACAAACTTTATACACCCGATTTCCGGAGGCAAACTCTTGCAAGCAGCAACGGAAATGGGAAGGGACCGACCCGGTTTCCCCAGAAAACAGGGAGTCTAGGTATTCTGGACAAGATGCTTTACATTGATACAAAAACCTGGCTTCCTGACGACCTTCTGATCAAAGCTGACAGGATGACCATGGCTAACTCGCTGGAGCTACGCGTGCCGCTCCTCGACCACCGCGTGCTGGAATTCGCGGCGGCTCTCCCACGGCGCTACAAACTTCGCGGCTGGACTACAAAATATCTCTTGAAGAAAGCGCTCTCGGAGAGAGTTCCCACTGAAATCTTAAGGCGGAGGAAAACGGGTTTTCCTGTTCCCTACGGCGCGTGGATAAGAAACGACATTAACGACACGATCAGATCCATACTCGTTGATCCAAGGACTGTAGGCCGAGGGTACTTCCAGAAAGGGATAGTCGAAAGAATGGTGGATCAGAATGTGCGCGCCGAGGAGTTCTCGAAAGAAATCTTTTCGTTGGTCATACTTGAATTATGGCACCGGGTCTTTATCGATGCCGAAACTGTTACCCTCTGCTAGCAGTAGCAGCTTCCGTTTGATCGCTTGCAAGAGCACGGCTTATCCCGGCATTGGTTAATCGTCTCGCGCATGAATCATGTCATTTGGTTCGAAATTACTAAGGAAAGCTCGGCTTGGCCTGGAGAAAGAAGGAGAATATTACGTACGAGGCGTACTTACTGAATCTCGCTTAATACAGTGACAATGAGGTCAAAAAGAAAGACCGGCGTGTTGCAGGAACGAAAACGGAAGCTTGCCCGATTTGCGCACGCGGTGCATACCTCGGCGGATCGCTCT
>Ga0187861_10004437_pt1 | contig 11726 bp, 12 predicted proteins | sample June2016WEW_10_1_3_FD_132986 | JGI IMG/M metagenome (GOLD analysis project Ga0187861, IMG submission 132986) | Peatland microbial communities from SPRUCE experiment site at the Marcell Experimental Forest, Minnesota, USA - June2016WEW_10_100 | ecosystem: Environmental > Terrestrial > Soil >...
AGCGATGCGGAGAACGCGGCGTTCCTTTCCTCGGTGCAGTCGAAACTGCGCGACCAGGCGAAATCTCTTTCCGAGCGGATGAAGGCCCGCTCGATCGAGGGCGCGGGCGACTCTTTCAAGAGCTTCGTCGACGACATGGACAAGGCCGTGGAGTCGATGGGGCCGGCCTCCGACAAGCTGAAGGGTGCGAAGTGGCAGGACGCGCTGGCGCCGGAACAGAAAGCGCTGCAATACCTGTTGCGCGCGGAGGCCACCTTCCGCGACATCCAGGTGGCGTTCGGCGGCGGCGGGCGCGGCGGTGGTGGCGGAGGCGGCGGCAATGGCGCCACGCGCGACCTCGAAGGGCTGTTCGACCTGGAACTCGACACCGAGAAGAACCAGTACGAGAGCGGCCGGATGACGCAATCCGCCGACCAGCGGCAGCGCGCCATTGACGAGGCGCTCCAAAAACTGGAGCAGCTCGCCCGGCGGCAGCAGGAGCTGGCGCAACAGCAGCGCCAGAATCAGCAGCAGACCTCCCAGCAGCGCTGGCAGCAGGAGATGCTGCGGCGTGAGGCCGAAGAGCTTCAGCGCCAGATGGAGCAGTTGAGCCGGGGCGACAGCGGACAATTAAGCCGCAACGGTCAGCCAGGCCAGCAGGGACAACAGGGACAGCAGAGCGGGCAGCAAGGCCAGCAGGGGAAGCAGTCCGCCCAGCAACGCGGTCAACAGGGCCAGCAGTCGAGCGGGGTGCGTGGGGCCGACGCGCAGCAATTGCGGCAGACGCTTGACCGTTTGCAGCAGGCCGTGGACGATATGCGCCAGGCGGCATCCTCCCAGCAGGCCGGCACCCCACAGGGCGAGGCCGAGGCCCGGCGCGCCGCCGACCGTCTGAAAGAGGCGCAGCAGACGCTCTCCGGGCTGCGCAGCCAGGAAGCCGGCGGGAAGGTTGACGACCTGGCCCGCCAGGCCGAGGAACTGGCCAGCCGCCAGCGGGATTTCGAAGGCCAGATGCGCCGCGCCTACGGCCTCAAGAGCCAGGCCGTCACGCGCCAGCAGGCGGAGCAGCTTGCCGGCCAGAAAGAGAGCGAGATCAAGGACCTGAAGCAGCTCGAGCAGGACATGCAGAACGCCGTGCGCGACCTGATGGCCACCGAGCGCAAAACCTCCAGCAAGCTGCGCGAGGCGCTCAGCGACATGCAGCAGGCGGAGTTGCCGCGCGATATGCAGCGCAACGCCGATTGGATCCGCCAAGGCATGGGCGAGTACGCGGTGCTGTCCGAATCCCTGATCACGCAGGGCCTGAACGATTTGCGGGACCAGTTGAAACAGGTGCAGCAGTCGATGGCGGCGGGCGGCAAGGACGGCAAGCCAGGCGGGCAGGGCCAGGATGACAAGGCGATGGAGCAGGCGCTGGGCAATGTCGAGCGCTTGCGTCAACAACTGGAGCAACTGCAAGCCCAGCGCGGCCAGCAAGGGCAGCGGGGGGGACAACGCGGTCAGCAGGGCCAGGATGGCCAACAGGGGCAACAGCAGGCTCAAGTTGGCCAACAGGGACAGCAAGGCGGACAGTACGGTGACCAGTACAACGGCCCGTACGGTGGCAATCGTTGGAACGGCGGCCCCAACGCTCCCGTCCGTCCGGAGGATTTCCAGAACACCTATCGCGATACGCTACAAAGCCTGCGGCAACTCGAACAGCAGGCCCAGGACGATCCCAACATGCCGAAGGATATCCAGGCGCTTATGCGCGACCTGCAGCGTCTCGATCCATACACCTACTCCAACGATCCGCTGCTGGCGGAGCGCATTCACGCCGCTCTCATGTCGGGCATCGAGCAGGTGGAAATGGAACTTCGCCGCAAAGTGGAGGAAACCACCGGCAACGGCAGTGTTCGCAGCCCAGGCGGAGAGACCGTCCCGCAAGGCTACGCCGACGCCGTAGCGGAATATTTCCGCAAGCTGAGCAAGTCCAAATAACCATAGACCATAGTCTATTTGCATTATTCAATACCATAGACTACAATCTATAGTTGTCCCATAGCGTACAGGTTATCGCCTATGAACAGAGCCAAACTTGCCGCCCACTCCCGCTCCCAGCTCGATAGGCGTTTCAACGAGATAGGTCCATTATCCCGGTTCAACGTGCCGGTCCGCGGGTGGATCAGGGCCATTCGGGGAGGTCTCGGCATGTCGTCCCAGCAGCTCGCGAAGCGGCTCGGCGTCAAGCAGCCTTCCGTCGTCGCGATGGAACAGTCCGAAGCGAAGGGCACCATAGAACTGGCGACGCTGCGGCGCGTAGCCGAAGCGCTCGACTGCACCCTCGTTTATGCGCTCGTGCCGAACAAGCCGCTGGAGGCCATCGTCCGGGACCGGGCGCGCATACTGCTCCGCCGCCGCCGCGCGCCGGTCGAGCATTCGATGCTGCTTGAGGACCAGGCGGTGAGCGCGAAGGACTCCGAAGCGCGGCTGGACGAGTTCGTCCGCGAGACGAATCCGAGCCGGTTCTGGGACGAGCCGTGAGCGGCATTTTCGAGGAGCCGGACACTGCGATGCCGTTGACGCCGGAGGAAATGCGCGATCTCATCCCCACGCATATTGCCTACCGCCGCGAATTGAACGAGGCCGAGCAGGAGAATATCGCCCGCGCGGAGGAGTGGGCGCTCAGCCGCCGCCGGCGCGATCTGCTGAGCGAAAAATTCATCAAGGACCTGCACAAGCACATGTTTGGCGACGTATGGCGATGGGCCGGCAAGTTCCGGACCAGCCAACGGAATATCGGGATTGACTACTGGCTGATACCGATGGAACTGCGCCAGTTGCTCGAAGACAGCCAAGCATGGATCGAATTCGGAACCTATCCCGCCGATGAAATCGCCGTGCGTTTTCATCACCGGCTGGTCCGCATACACCCGTTCCCGAACGGCAATGGCCGTCATGCCCGCCTGATGTCCGACCTTCTGGTGATGCGGCTGGGCCGTGAACGGTTTTCGTGGGGACGGGAGAGTCTGCGCGGTCCCGGCGCGGCACGGACGCGCTACGTGGAAGCGTTACGCGCCGCCGACAATCACGAGATGGCTTTATTGCTGGCGTTCTCACGGGCGTAGTGACAGCGCGCAAGCCCCCTGCGATAATCTCTGCATGTTGAAACTGTGGTTCATGCTGCCGCTGGCGTGTGTCGGCGCGCTGGCGGCTACGCAGGTGGTGATCCTGGGCACCGGTACGCCGCGCGCGGAGCCGGATCGGTCGGGTCCCGCGGTGGCGGTCATCTACAACGGCCGAGCATATCTTTTCGATAGCGGCCCGGGCGTGGTCCGGCGCGCGGCAGCGGCGGCTGGGCGGCTCAAGATCCCCGCCCTCCAGGCGCCCAGGCTGAATCGGGTGTTCCTCACGCACCTGCACTCGGACCACACTCTGGGACTGCCGGACCTGATTTTCTCTCCCTGGGTGCTGGGCCGTAAGGAGCCGCTAGACCTCTACGGGCCCAAAGGGACCACGGCCATGGCCGGCTACATTGAAGCCGCCTGGGAGCAGGATATCGATGTCCGCGTCCATGGGCTCGAGCATGCCAATACCACCGGGTACCAGGTAACGGCGCACGACGTGGAAGCGGGCGTGGTCTACCGTGAGGGGGATCTCAAGGTGACCGCGTTTGCGGTGCATCACGGGTCCTGGCCCCAGGCTTTTGGCTACCGGATCGACACGCCGGACCGTTCCATTGTGATCTCCGGCGACTGTGCCCCGAGCCCGGCGCTGGTGGATGCCTGCCACGGCTGCGATGTCTTGCTGCACGAAGTCTACTCGCTGGTCGACGCGAACAGGCCGGAGCCGGGCTGGATGGAATACCTGCGCGAGTTCCACACCTCCTCGACCGAACTGGCGCAAATCGCGGCGCAGGCCAAGCCGAAACTCCTGGTGCTGTATCACCAGCTCATTCGCGGCACGACGGATAAGGCCCTCTTGAAAGACGTGCGGAAAAACTATCGGGGACGGGTTGTCTCGGCCCACGATCTGGATCTCTACTGATTACAGTTTGAACAGCTCGCGCAGCCGCCGGGTCTGCACGCGGCTGACGGGAATCTCGGTGTGCTTGCGGTCGTCCATGCGGAGCTGGTAGCTGGATTTGAACCACGGCACCACTTCCTTGATCCGGTTGATGTTCACCAAGTAAGAGCGGTGCACGCGCCAGAACAGGTCGCGGTCGAGGTTGGCCTGGAGATCTTCGACGGTGCGGTAGTTGGAATGTCCCTCGAGGGTGGTAGTCACCAGCGTGATCGTGCCGTCGTCGATGGTGGCGTAGATTACGTCGTTGGCGTCCACGATGAAGTTGCGGTTGTTGGCCCGCACCAGCAACTTGGTGCGCGGCGCCGGCGGGGCGCTCTTGGGGGCGCCCGCGGGGGCGGCCGGCTCGGCGGGGGCCTGCTTATCCTGCACGGCGCGCCTGGCTCGCTCGATGGTCTCCGCCAGCCGGCCTTTATCCACGGGCTTGAGAAGGTAGTCCATGGCCTCCAGGCGGAAGGCCTCGACGGCGTACTGATCGTAGGCGGTGACGAAAATGAAGTGCGGCAGCTCGATTCCTGTTTCGCGCAGCCGCCGGACCACGCCGAGGCCGTCGAGGCCGGGCATGTGGACGTCCAGAAAGACCACTTCCGGCTCCAGCTTGCGGATCAGCTCGATGGCGTCCAACCCATTGGAACCCGTTGCAATTACTTCCACTTCCGGGAAATCCTTGAGGAGGTAGGAAAGCTCGTCGCAGGCCAGTTGTTCATCGTCCACGACAATTGTCGTGAGGGCGGCTGCGGCATGATCGCGCATGGGGGTTGGAGTTGGTATTATAACATTTCGGTTTTCGGGAGCATATGAGAGTACTGGTCATCGGGGGAACGCTCTTCATTGGCCGTCTCCTGGTGGAGGAACTGTTGAAGGACGGCCACGAAGTAGCGGTGTTCCACCGCCAGCCGAAGAACGATTGGGGAAGGCGCGTCGAGAACATCATGGCGGACCGCAATGACGCGGATTCCGTGCGCGAGGCCCTGTCCACGCGCCGCTTCGACGTGGTTTTCGACAACGTCTACGATTGGGAGCGCGGCACCACGGCGGCGCAGGTGGAAGCCACCGTGCGGGCCTGCGGCGACCGGCTCAGCCGCTACATCTTTATGTCCAGCGTGGCCGCCTACGGCGACGGCCTGAACCACAAGGAGAGCGACCCGCTGGCTCCCGAATATCACCCCGAGCGGTACGCCAGCCACAAGGCCGCCACCGAGCGCCTGCTGTTCCGGATGCGCCGGCAGACTGGTCTGCCGCTGGTGACTTTCCGTCCGCCCTTCATCTACGGGCCGGGCAATCCGTTCTACCGCGAACAGTTTTTTTGGGACCGCCTGCGCGCGGGCCGGCCCCTGATCATCCCCGGCGACGGCTACCGCCTCATGCAGTTCGTCTATGTGAACGACCTGGTGGAGGCTCTAATTCGCGCCATGTCGGAACCTCGGGCAGAGGGTGAGGCGTTCAACATCGGGGATCCCAGGCCGCTGACGCAGGTGGAGTTCGTGGAGAAACTCGCCAAGGTGGCGAACGTGGAACCGACGCTGGTGCGCATGCCGCGCGACATCATCGCGCAAGCCGGCGGCAACGCGATGGCAGAGCCCTTTTATTTTGGCGAATACTACGACGTGCCGCCTATCACCGAATACATCGGCAAGGTGAGGCGCCTCCTGAAGATGACCCTGACGCCATTCGAGGCCGGGCTGAAGGAGACCTACCGTTGGTACACGCGCCACCACAAGCCGCGCACGGCGGGGTTTGAGTTTGACGACAAGCTGCTGGGGATGATGCGGGCGGCGTCGCCGGCGAGCGTGTAGGGGCCGGGATATCGCGACGGAGCAGGACAACCGGCCGGTGGTCGCCGGGCAAGCTGCGAAAGGGATCAATCTCCCACTGGCCGACATCATTATCGGGGCTTGCGCCCTGGAACTGGGCTACGCGGCCGGTACCGGCAACCTCCGCGGCTTTAATCGCATTCCCGGTCTGACCATGGTCCATCTTTAGAGGGTCGCCGGCTCCCATGATCGGAAGCGAAAAAAAACAGTTGCTTTTTTCATGACGCCATTGTACAATGTATATGTACAAGATACAGTCATGATATTGCGTATCGATTTGCAGTCTTCGATTCCGGTCTACCGGCAGATTGTGGACGGTCTCCGCATCTTGCTGGTCAATGGCGAAATGAAAGCCGGGGACCAGTTGCCACCGGTTCGCCGGCTGGCGCTCGACCTGGGCGTACATTTCAACACAGTGGCGGAGGCGTATCGCACGCTGGAGCGGGAAGGGTGGCTGGAGATCGGGCGGCGCAGTGGGGCACGGGTGGTTTCGCGGGCGGTGCCGGAGTATGCCGATCCCGAGACCGGAGAGACCTTTCAGCGCCGCCTCAGAGAACTGGCGGCCGAGATGCAGGCACGCGGCTTTCCGCGCGACCGCATCGCCCGTGAACTACGGTGCCTGGCCGAGAGTTTGGAAAGGAGTTAGTCCATGTCTGGAGAGATGATTCTATTCGTCGCGTTCCTGCTGTTGATAGGCGGGCTGTCCCATATAGTTCCGGGATTGACGCGCCCTGACCTCTTCTTTGCGGTCACGGTAGCTCCCGAATTCCGCCGCACCACCGGCGGCCAGCGGATACTGCGAAGGTTTCGCGCCATCGTGTGGAGTTCCACGCTGGTTGCGATCGCGATCCAACTGTTGGCCGGCATGCCCCTGGCCGCGGGGCTGATTCTGGGTGGCGGGTTTCTATGGGCGCTGGTCAGCTCGCATGGGCGGGCGCTGGCTTATGCGGTTTCACCCAGTCCGATTCTGGAAGTGGATCTGGCGGCGCCGCGGGAGGGCCTGCCGGGGGGTCCGATGGTCGCAGCGCTGCCGGTATTGTTTCTGGGGGGCCTGGGCCTCTGGGCAGGTCTCCACTGGGACCGCTTGCCGCGACGTTTTCCGGTGCACTGGGGCCTGCATGGGGCGGATCGCTGGGTGGCCACCACACCCGCGACGGTGGCCGGCTTCTTGGCCTTATTCGCTGGCATGTGCCTGCTGTCGATCGGCGTGGCCTGGGGACTTCTGCACTGGTCGCGCCGCATCTCGACCTCGGGCGAAGGCGCCGCTGCCGAGCGTGGTTTTCGACGGCGCATCGTGCAGTTGCTGATCGTAACCGAGTACTTCCTTGTTCTCCCAGCCTGGTTCACGGTGTTCCAGCCTTCGGCGGCGGCTGTCAACGTCTGGGGTTTGGCATTGACGGCCGTGATCGCCGCTTTTACCGTGAGCCTGCTGCGCGGCGGTCAGGGCGGCAGCCGCGCAACCGTCGCCGCCGGGCCCAGCGGGCGCCCCGCACCCAAGGGCGACCGAACCCCCGACGCCTGCTGGAAGTGGGGACTGCTTTACGTCAATCCCGCGGACCCGTCCATCCTGATTGAGAAGCGCTTCGGTGTCGGCTATACCTTGAACTTTGGCAACCGCTGGACCTGGGTGATGCTGGCATTGGTGCTGGTTCCGGTGGCGGCCGGCCTGGTTCTTCTCCGCTGACTTTGCGGGAGGGCTAAAATGACATCGTGGCACAGCCTTCCAATTCCAGCAGCCGTTGCTTCAGCGCCAAACCGCCGCCGCACCCCACCAGCTTTCCGTTGGCGCCGACTACGCGATGGCAGGGGACCACGATGGGCACCGGGTTAGCTCCATTGGCGGCGCCCACGGGCGATCCGATGGCCGTGGCAATCCGCAAATAGCTGCGCGTCTCGCCAAGGTGGCGAACGTGGAACCGACGCTGGTGCGCGTGCCGCGCGAGATCATCGCGCAAGCCGGCGGCAACGCCATGGCAGAGCCCCTTTATTTCGGCGAATACTACGACGTGCCGCCCATCACCGAATACACCGCCAAGGTGAGGCGCCTGCTAAAGATGACCCTGACGCCGTTCGAGGCCGGGCTGAAGGAGACCTACCGTTGGTACCTGCGCCACCGCAAGCCGCGCACAGCCGGGTTTGAGTTCGACGACAAGCTGCTGGGGATGGTGCGGGCGGCCTCGCCGGTGACCGTGTAGGGGCGGGAAAGACCTGCCATGGAAATCGAGGCTACGATTCCCGGCGTGCTCTATCCCTGAGACGTTTGGCCTGGCTGATAGAGATGCGCAGTTTCCTCCCCATCTGGCTCAGCGAGATGTTGGATAGAAGGATTTTGAGTGGTCTGGGCTTGCGCCACCAGCCCGGGTCGCGCGTGCGCCTGCCGAGCAGTCTCCTGCGCGTGTCGATCGCCACCTCGACATCGACTTTGTGCCGCATGGCAAACTCACGCGCGCTCAGCGTTTCCAGGTCTTCGATCCGGTCCTTCCAAAACTGGGATAAGTCGTCGAGATAGTGGAAGCCCAAACGATGTCGCATTCGTTTGAGTGTGGTTCGCCCGGCCGGCAAGTCGTACAGCACGCCGTCGTGCATTGTCCGGTTGACATCCCAGAAATCTATCAGAGGTTGAGTTGCGATCAGACGTGGCGGACCGCCCCAGTATCCCACACGAGGCCGCGGCGAACCGAAAAGCAAATCGAAACCGTGTTTGGTGTCGCGTATATCGAGCACATCCCACTCTCCGCCCTCGACATCTCGAACCTGGCCGAGGATCGGGAACTTGCGTTTCATCCCTTGTCCCATTTTCACAAATCGACGCCCGTTTGTCAGAAACCTTGATGCCACCGGGTGCGTGGTCGAAGGCGTCCCACATCGGACAGCCCCAACAATCCGCCGGCGCACATGGAAAATGGCGGGAATCGACACGCCGGGTCCCCCCACGACGCGCTCGCCGCCGCCAACGGCGTCTTCAATCGACCACAGTCGCCATCTTGGAGAAGCGCCGTATCGATGCCCGCCGAATCATGGGCGATTCAGAAACTGTCGGCTGAGCCAGGCGGGTCTACGGCGAGACCGTCCGAGTCGCTGCTCACCACGACTTGTCGATCCTGATCGTCGCAACGGGGAGCTTTGTCCGAGTGTCCGACGATCCTCCAGCAGCGGGCAGACCTCGGCAGCTGCAGGCAGCCTGGACGATAGACGACCAAGTGGCCTTATAATGCGAAGTTATCGGCATAGCATGTGGGCGTGCCACGTCGGTTCAGGCAGCTCGGACCAAACAGGAGTTTCCCAAGCACATGGGCGAATCACCTCGTAAATCGTGGGTACGTACGGCCCTCTTCGTCGGTAGCGGGTACGCTCTTGTTGGAATCGTCTTCGCGTTGCCGGCCACTCACGTCCAGGCGTGGCGCTTGGCCGCTTGGGTAGTAAGCGCCATTGGATACGGCGCTCACATTGCGTACGAGCGCTTTTGGCTTCGGAACTTACCTGGCTCTGCCGCCCTGCACGTCGCCTTCGCCGTTGCGGTCGGGGCATTCGGACTTGCTGTTGGCGCCAACATCCATTCACTGTCTTCCGGATCAAGCAACCAGCACCAGCACCTCCTGCTTCTCTCGCTCGGAATCTGGCCGATCATAACAGCACTGCCAGCGTTTCTTGTGGCGTTCGGCACTAATGTGGTTCTGGTGCGTGTACTCGGTAGCGTTCAGGGCCGATAGCGGCAATAGGCGCACTCCGACTGACCTTCAGGGGTGTGACCGGATTATGGGCAAGCCGGAGGGGAGTTGCGTCGATCGACCGCGTTTGGCGATTCCGAGCGAGTCACGCGTCACTCGGAGATTGGCGCCGCAACGTCGTCGCGTAGCGGTGACGGTAACGTTCGCGCGCCAATCCCACCCCTCGACCTTCCGGCTCTACCCGGCGCTGCCGGCGCCGATCCGATGTCCCATCCCCAAACCCAGTAACAAGTTTCTTCACCATTTTTTTCCTTGATTCTAAAGCCCTTATACCCCAACCCCATCCGGCGCCCCCCAGTCCATAAGCTACTGTCAAAGCAGGGGCACTCAGAGCGGCATCTCACAGGCTTTCCAAACCTCTTCTGCATCCCCCCGTCAAAACCATGTCAACTCTACAACAAATCGAGGCCAACCGGCTCAACGCGCAAAAATCCACTGGTCCAACCTCCGCTGAGGGTAAGGCCGCAGTCCGCTTCAATGCCTTGAAATCCGGCATCCACGCACAATCCCAGGTCATCCCCGGCGAAGACCCCGCGGCCCTCGCGCTCCTCACCGCCGAATACTACGACCGCTACCAGCCCGCCACTCCCGAAGTCCGCGCCCTGGTCGATACCCTCATCACCGCCGAGTGGCTCCAACGCCGCTTCCGCACCCTCGAAGCGCAAATCTGGCGGTACAACTTCGAAGGCCTCTACAACCCGGCCAAAGGTCTCGAGATGGCCCAGGTCTGCGACCCCGGCTGCGAGGATTTCAACCGTCTCCAGCGCCGCATCGACGCCGCCGACCGTTCCTACCACCGCGCCCTCGCGGCCCTCCAGAAAATCGAGTCCCGCGCCCCCCAACCCGGCGAGCGCAGCGAGCCGCTTTCCCCTGGCCCCTGGCCCCCGGCCCCGCGAGCGAAGCGAGCCGGCCCCCGGAGCCACCACCAAATCAACCACTTAGCTCCGGGATTGGCTTTGTTCCGTCAATTCCGCCTGCGCCCATCAACCCGGTCGTGAGTCAGCCGGAAACGTCTCATGAACCCCCCTCTGAGAAGCTACGCTCCAATCGGTAGAGCTGCGAAAATGCTGGTCTGCCCCACCTCACAGCCCCAGCCGCAACGCTCGCGCCCCCTCCAGTTCCAGCAGCCGTTTCTTCATTGCCAGCCCGCCGCCGTACCCCACCAGCTTTCCTTTGGCGCCGATCACCCGATGGCACGGCACCACGATCGGCGCCGGGTTAGCTCCATTGGCGGCGCCCACGGCGCGCACGGCCCGCGGCGATCCGATGGCCGTAGCAATCTGCAAATAGCTGCGCGTCTCACCATAGGGGATGGCGGCCACCTGGCACCATACGCGTTTCTGGAACTCGGTGCCCTCGATATCCAGCGGCAGTTGGAACTCGCGCAACTGGCCGGCGAAGTAGGCCCGCAATTGGCGCACGGCCTCGAGCAACAGGGGATTGCGGTCGTTTCGTTGGCCTTCCGAGACCGGCCCGGGGTCGAATTCAATGGCGCGAATGCCCGAAGCGCTGGCAACCAATCGCAAGTCTACGCCGTCCAATACTTTGACCTCGGTCCATTCGGGCATGAGTTCAGTTTGCCACTTGTTATAATCGTTTCCAATCGCCGGTATGCCTCTTAAGCTTTTCGCACCCAATCACGGTGCGGACAAGAAGATCTTTCTGCTCAAGCCGCGGGGCTTCTGTGCGGGCGTCGTCAGGGCTATCGACGTGGTGAAGATCGCTTTGGATCTGTACGGGCCTCCGGTTTATGTTCGCAAGGAAATCGTGCACAACAAGCACGTTGTGGATGAATTGCGGGAGGCCGGCGCCATCTTCGTCGAGGAGCTGGACGAAGTGCCCGCGGGGGCGAGGGCCATCTTCAGCGCGCACGGCGTGGCGCCGTCGGTGCGAAGACAGGCCAAGGAGCGGCGGCTGGATGTGATTGACGCCACCTGCCCGCTGGTCACCAAGGTGCACCTGGAGGCGGTGCGGTTCGCGCGCGACGGCTACAGCATTGTGCTCATCGGGCACAGGGACCACGATGAGGTGATCGGCACGCTGGGCGAAGTGCCGGACCGCAGTTACCTGGTGGAAACCCTGGAGGATGTCGACCGGCTGGAGGTTCCGGACGCCACGCGCGTGCGATACCTTACCCAGACCA
>Ga0187861_10004438_pt1 | contig 11724 bp, 8 predicted proteins | sample June2016WEW_10_1_3_FD_132986 | JGI IMG/M metagenome (GOLD analysis project Ga0187861, IMG submission 132986) | Peatland microbial communities from SPRUCE experiment site at the Marcell Experimental Forest, Minnesota, USA - June2016WEW_10_100 | ecosystem: Environmental > Terrestrial > Soil >...
CGAGCACCACGCAGGCCCACCGGAAGCCCTTGATCGCCGTGCGCAGGTCGTCAGCCAGCGACGGGGCGCGCAGGTCCTGATCCAAGACCTTGCACAACCAGAAGAACATCAGGGCCAGCACCACACCCGGCAAGACCGCGTCGCGCGTGTGGACCAGATGGGTCTGGAAATAACCCTTGATCCAGCGGCTGCGCTGCCGGATCCAGTTGCCCAGCCGGCTGTTGGCCTCTTCCCAAGTGGTGGAGTCGAGCACCTCGGTCTCATGCCCGTGGCGCGTCAAGCGCATGCCCAGATCGCAATCCTCGGTCACGTTGAAGGGGTCCCAGCCATCCATTTGCCGCAACACGTCCGTGAGGAAATGATTGGACGTCCCGCCCAGAGGAATGGGCGTGCGCACGGCGTGCAGGCCGGGCAGGAACAGGTCGAACCAGTTGGTGTACTCCAGGGTGAAGAACTTGGTCAGCGCGTTCTGGCCGGAGTTGAAGTAGTTCAGCTTGGCCTGCAAGCAGGCAACCTTTGTTTTTCCCTGGGCTTCGAGGCGGCGGAAGACGACGACGGCCTTCTTCAACTGGTCGCGGTCCGGCTGGTCCTCGGCGTCGTAGATCACCAGGTACTTGCCGCGCGCTTTCTCCAGACCCCAGTTGCAAGCCCGCGGCTTGGTGCGCGGCTGGCCCTTGGGCACGACCGGGGCCACAATCACCTCGACGCACGGCGGCAAGGAGTCCAGCACCTCGCTGATCTTGGCCCGCGTCGGCGCATCGTCTTCCTCCAGCAGCAGTTTCACGTCGAGCTTGTCAACGGGGTAGTCGAGCTGCGTCACGGTGCGCGCAATCTTCTGTGCCACCTCGGGCTCTTTGTACATGGGCACGAGCACCGTGTAGAGCGGCAGGTCCGCCTCGGACAGCGCCTGAAGCTCCTCTGCCGTCACCTTCTGCTCACTGGTGCGCAGCAGCGCCAAGGCCACGCTGGCCAGCCGGAAGAAAATCACGATGCCGTAGAAGCCGCACAGAACGAAGGTCAGCACCGTGTAGGACACCTTGTAGTCGCGGCAGAAACAGAGCAGCAGCAGGCCGGGGACCAGGACGAAGTACCACAGCTTCTGGCGCAGATTGGCGCTCCGCGCCGCGCACACGTCGCCGTGGCGTTCCAAAAACTCCCGCGTGTGCTTGTCCGAACATTGTTCCGGAGAAAGGATGGTTGTGCCTCCTGGCGCTCAGACCCTCTGGTCTCTCAAACCTCATTTAGTCTACACCAGACAGATGATTTATACAGGGAAGGGCGCACGAAGTCTCAGGATTTCTCTTGCCAACGGGGGGGCACAGAACAAACAACGATTGAAAATTTAGGAAGGCCCCCCAACGTGCGCAGTCCAATTTTCAATTTTCAATTTGCAATTTTCAATTCTGTTGCCGTTTACGCCGGCCTTATCTGGCCCGTCCCTCATCCAGCCGCCGCACCGCTTCCATCAGCAGGCTCATGGTGTCCGACGAGACTTTGCCTGGGGCGCCGGCCGCCGGTGCGTCCGGCTCAAAGCAAAAAGCAGCATCCGGCCAGGAGACGGTCTTGAAGAAGGCTTCGTCGCCCAGCAGTTTGCCGGCCTGCGCCGTGCACAAGGTCCCCTCGCGGAACCCCAGCCGGCCCTGTTCGCCCTGGTAATTCAGCACCAGCGTCCCGGTACGGCGGCTCTGGCTGAACGTCTGCACCAGGTCCACCAGCGAGATCATCGAAAGTTTGCCGATAATGCCGCGGCTGAGCTCGCTTTGCAGCGACGCATTGGTGGCCTTGAGACGCTCGGCCAGCAGCCTGGAGAACTCGCGCGCCAGCAGCGGCTGCCGCCCCAGCAGCGCTTCCAGTTCGTCTTTGCGGATGGCGAGGATGGCCGAGTTGCCGTGCGAGCGGACTGCGGCCGAAGTAAGCTCGCCCGTGAGGATGGACATTTCGCCAAAGCAGTCGCCGCGGCCGAGCGTAACCAGCACGGTCTCCTCATTGCCTTCGCTGCGCCGGGCCACGTCTACGGCCCCTTCCGCGACGATATACAGGTGCTGGCCCAGCACGCCTTGCGCCAGGATGACCTGGCCGTCTTCATAGCGGGTCTTCTTGCCCGCCCGGACCAGTTCGCCGGCCATGCCCGGCACGCGCCACAGAAAAGGCGCGCTCTTCTGCGACAGCGCGGCTGCCTGCCTCACCCGCTGCGAGATGGTTACGCCCACAGGCTGGTCCTGCGCCTTTGACAACTCCATGCGGAACAGGGCGCCGCAGCCCGGCGTGTCGCAAGACAGAGAGTTCTTGAGGAGGCCCGCTTCCGGCGCCAGCGTTTGCAGCATGTCCAGGACTTGCTGGAGTTTCGGGAAGAGCGCGCAGACTCCGTTTCCGCACAGCCTGGCATTGCCGGCCGCGCTGATCTCGCGTCCTGCGACCAGCCAGCGATCGCCGGTCTTCAGCAGCTTGCAGTTCCCCGGCTGCTCCACCACCAAGGCGATAGTTCGTTCTGAGACGGCGTTCCCCACGCGCTGCAGAATAAACTCCGGGGCCGCCCGGCGCTACTGCAAGCTTGAGGCAGAAGCCTACTTCACGCCGCTAAGGGGATGGTGCGTGACGGCATCCCAGGCCAGTTCTTGCAGCAGGCGGTTCAGGTCTTCGTTCTTGAAGCGGCTGGCTGCGAGTTTGGGAGGCATCGGCAGACCGACGGGGGTGCGGCGATAGATCACGGCGAAATGGCAGTAGCCCGACAAGGCCATCAAGGGCGCCTGGGGGTGGCCGAGTTTGTCGGTGAAGAGGTCCGACTGCTTCTCGATGCCGGGCGCCTGGTGCGCGATGATTTTCTCGCGCAGGGCCAGCACGGCCTGTCCCATAGGCACGACGAAAAGCACCTCCTTGCCCAGACTCTTGTTCAGGTTGGCGACGTACTCATCCATAGCCTTGAAATAAGGCTCGTGCAGTTGCCGCAGACCCTCGCCGGTGGCGGCGTTGGGATCCACCTCCTCCTGTTTGCCCTTGAAGGGCCACTCGTTCTTATCGAAGGGAATCCAGAACTCCTGGATCGTGATGCGGATCTTCGGATTGTGCTCCAGGGCCAGTTGGGCGAACTTGTCAATGCCCTCGTCGGCCTTGTGCATGGGCGAGAGGGTGAGCACGTCCACCTTGCCTTCAGTCAGGGCCTCCTTGGCTTTGTTCTTCGCATCGTTCCAATGCTGGATGACGCGCGAGCCGCCGATCATGTTGACGCCGGCGATCTCGTGGTCCTGGATGCCAGCGCACTTGGCGATGTCGCTCAGCCAGCCCGGCAGGAAAGGCGCGTGGAAACTGTGGCCGCAGGTGAAGACACGCAGCCCCTTGGCCACCTGTTCGGCCTGCGCACTGCCCGTCCCCTGTGCGCCGCCTTGGACCGGCGGGGCGTTGTCCGCACTGAAGCCGAAGGCCGCCCCGAGCAGCAGGAGGCACGCGAGAAGCCGAATCTTCATGAAGTTCTCCTTTGGACTTGATTCCACACACAGCGTACCCAACTCGATCCCTTTGTCAAGCAGTATAGCAGCCCCGAAACCATCCTTCAGATGGGATTTACGTAGTATACAATAGGGACCATCGCTCTGAAGAGCAGATGAGCAGAAGAACCCATGATAAGGAGATCATCATGTACAACAGTGTCCAGTGGCGCATCATAGTCCGGGAGTTGGCCAGGACAGGTGGAGTCGCTTCCCAAGCTGCAAAGAACCTTAGAGGCACAAGTCCAGCCTTCAAGGGGCTTTCCAGTGCCACCATCTATAGACTGCAGAAACGCCCCCAGTTCAAGGAATTATCGGAGAAGCTCAATCCCAGCGTGGTCAATGGCATAGAGGATGCCGAACGCGAAGTCGAAAAGAGAAAGGGGCTGGAAGTCGTGGATCCTGGTGACCCGAAGGTCGTAATCCCCAAGCAACTCCTGGATAAGTTCCTCGCCGAAACCCTTCAAGCCGCGCGTTCCAAGGATGCGCCAGTTGACGCCACTTCATTGGTAAGGGTCTTCGGATTCTACTCAAGAAGCCTGCAAACCCTGTGCAGAAAGTGAGCAATCATGCGACAGAACGTTGCAGAAGGTAACTGCCTTCCGTACTGGTGTGTCTCTCATAACATCTTAGCCATAGGGCGTTTGCCGCTATCTGACCAGTTCGATAGCAAGGAGAAGTGGTACGCGCACCTCAAAGATTGCGCTGCCGGCAAAGAATGCCCCTTCTGCCAGAGACTCACCAGTGGGCCGGAATGGGGTGGCTTCGACCCGCTCAAGGAACTGCAAGCAACCGAGCAGTCCCTCCACCCGAAGGCCAAGGGCATTTTAGGCAGGTGGAGGTGACGGACTTGCAACAATGGAAACTCCCTGGACAGCACACGCCTCCGCCCGCATTATCCAGGGCAGGGACGCGGGGGGGCATAACCGGCCCCTCACCCTACCCTCTCCCCTGGAGGGAGAGGGAAGGGTGAGGGGGCTGGCAGGGCGTGGATTAAGGGAGCAAGAGGGGATGAACGCGGGAACTCCCTGTATGAGCGAGGAGCGCAAGGAAGAAGAAGGCCAGGATGCAGCGCTTACGCCTGGGCAGGCCGAATTGCTGGCGGCGGTCGAGTCCGGCAACTTGGACAGGGTCAAGGAACTTGTTGCGCAGGACCACAGCCTTGTGGACTCGCACCCGCCAAGCGGAGCGGGCCGTCCTGGCGGGGCGGGTGGCGGATGGGCGGACGAGCACCCCGGCAGGTCACTTGAACCCGAGGGCGCATGGGGACGCCCGACTCCCCGCGGCCCTCCGTTTGGGCTTGCCCAGAAGGATAGTGCGCACGCTGCCCCTGCCGAACCGCCAACTCCCCGCAGAAGGCTGCGCGCGGTGGAGTTGGCCGCCGAGAACGTTTCCTGGGAGCGGCCCAAGCACGCGCAGATTGCGCGGTTCCTTGTGGAACAAGGCGCGTGGTGCGACATCCACACGGCCGCGCGGGCCGGGCTGCTGGAGCAGGTCCGCAAACTGCTGGATGAAAACCGCGCGTTGCTGGATGCCGAGGATGGCCAGGGCCGCACGCCCTTGCAGCGCGCCGCGTTGACACCCAGCGAATGCCCGGAGTGCGAGGCCGTCGCCGACTTTCTCATCTCGCGCGGCGCGCAGGTGGACCTCTGCACGGCCTGCGCGTTCGGCATGACGGACGTGGTCAAGCAGCGCGTGGCGCAGAACCGCCGCTTGGTCCACGTCTGCTGCCAAGGCGGCACCCCGCTCCTCTGGGCCGTGCGCCCGCGCCGCAACCCCGGCGCGGCCCTCGAGATTTGCAAGCTGCTTGTGGAAAGCCGCAGCGACCTGAACGCAGAAGACACCGCGCTGCACCATAGAACCGTGCTCCACCACGCCGCCGAATGGGGCAACCCCTTGGAGCTGATCCGGTTCCTGGTGGACCGCGGCGCGGACTTGAACACCCGCGATGACAAGGGCTGGACGCCGCTGGACTACGCCAACGAGCGCAAGCAACGCGAGATCGCCGCCTTCCTGCGCAGCCGCGGCGCGCAGGAGACCAGCGCTGAGGCCGCCGGCAAGTTCGGCGCGCAGGCCCGCGAAATGATGGCCGCCGCAAAGCTCGGGGACGTGGTGGCCGTCGCGGCCCTGCTGCGCGAGAACCCCGGCCTGGTCCGCACGCGCGGCGCCAGCGGCGAGACGCCGCTGCACTGGGCGGCGCACCACGGCCACCGCGTGGTGGCCGAACTGCTGCTCCGGCACGGCGCCGACGTGCATGCCCAGGCCGGCTCCAAATGGGGCGGCACACCGCTGGCTTGGGCCGCCGAGAACCAGCCGGGGCTGGTGGAGCTGCTGCACGCCCACGGCGCTGACGTCAACGCCGTGAATGCCCTGACCGGCCAGACGCCGCTGCATTGCTGCGCCCGCGGCGGGGACAGCGGCGAGATTGCCGAGTTCCTTGCCGCCCACGGCGCGGACATCAATGCCCGCGACAGCAGCGGACGCACCGCGCTCGAATACGCCTGCTACTACGAACACAGTGAGGTCGTGACGGTGCTGCGCCACAGGCGCGCAAAGGAGTACACGTGAGCAACCTGGTCCAGAGCCTTCCCGAACTGCTCAGCCGTTCCGCCGCCGCTTATGGCCACAGGCGCTTCGTCGTGGACAGCGCCACGGGTGCGGAACTCTCTTTCGCCGGGCTGGATGACGCCAGCGCCAGAATTGCCAGAGCGCTGGGCGCACGTTGCGGCATCCGGCCCGGAGAGCACGTCGCCATTCTGATGCCCAACTGCCTGGAAATCCTGCCGGCGTACTTCGGCATCCTGCGCGCCGGCTGCGTGGCCGTGCCCGTCAACGCGCGCCTGAAGGCTGACGAACTGCAGTTCATCCTGGGCGATTGCGAAGCCCAAGCCGTCTTTGTGCATCCCGCGACCTGGAAGCCCGCCCAGGAAGCCCTGAAAGTCCTGAATTGGCAGAAGCCCGTCATTGCAACCTGCTTCGATACTCCGCCGCCGGGCGCCGTTCCTTTTTCCGAACTCCTTGCGCCCAAGGCGGGCGAGACGCCCGCGGTACGTACCGCGGGCGTCCCGCCGGCCGCGTCTGGGAGCGCCGGCGTCCCGCCGGCCGCGTCTGGGAGCGCCGGCGTCCCGCCGGCCCGTGGCAAGCAGGCAGAGCATGGGGACGAAGGCGGGCGGGACGCCCGCGCTCCCAAGCGCGAGGACGATTGCGGGCGTCCCGCCCGCGCTCCCAGCCGCGACGACGTCGCCGCCATCATCTATACCTCCGGCACAACCGGCCGGCCCAAAGGCGCGATGCTGACGCACGGCAACGTCCTCTTCAACATCGAGGCCACCAAGGCCGGGCACGGCTTCCGCGGGGACGACGTGCACCTGCTCGTCGTGCCGCTCTTCCACGTCACGGGCTTGAACACGATCATGCCCACGGCGCTGGAGCAGGGCAGTTGCATGGTGGTTTCAGCGGCCATTGACCCGGAAGAGGTTGTCGAGACCATCCACAAGTTCCGCTGCACGACCTTTGTCGGCGTGCCTACCACTTTCTATTTGCTTGCCAACGTGAAGAACCTGCCGCTGGAGAAGCTCAGCTCCCTGCGCTTGATCTGCTATTCCGGCGCGCCCATGTCGCGGCTGACCATCGAGCGGCTGCGCCAGATGTTCCCCTCTCCCCTTGCGGGAGAGGGTAGGGTGAGGGGGCCGCGTGTGGAACTGCACAACTTCTACGGCCTCACGGAAACCACGTCCTGCACCACGGTCTTGCCCGACAGCCAGGCCCTGGCGCGCGCCGAATCCGTGGGCCTGCCGCCGCCGGGGCTGGAACTGTGCATAATAGGCTCGGAGCCCCAGCCAGCGGGGACAGCGGGGACAGACAGCCAATTTCCAAACAGCCGGAAATTGGTGTCAGTCCCCGCTGGCGCTGTGGGCGAGCTGTGCGTCCGCGGACCGAGCGTCTTCCCAGGCTACTTCAAGCGGCCTGAAGCGACCGCTGAGGCGCTGGCCGGCGGCTGGTTCCACACGGGCGACACCGCCTGCCTGGATGCCGAAGGCTACGTTTTCCTGCGCGGGCGCAAGAAGGAGATGATCATCGTCGCCGGCGAGAACGTGTACCCCCTTGAAGTCGAGAACGTGCTCTGCGCCCACCCCGCGGTGCGCGAAGCCGCGGTCTTCGGCCGCCCCGACGCGGCCCTGGGTGAAGTGGTCCACGCCGCGGTGGTGTTGCGTCCGGGGGAGCAGCTCACCGAGCGCGAACTCAGGGCCTTCGCCAATGAGCGCCTGGCCGCGTTCAAACTGCCGCGTAAGATTCGCTTCCTGGACGCCCTGCCGCGCAATCCGTCGGGGAAGGTCGTGAAACGGGAGCTCACCGCGCTGGGAGGATGAGGAGCAGCCATGAAGCGGCAATACAATAAGGACAAGGCTCTGGCAGCCAAGGCGGAGCACGACGAGTGGCAGCGATTCGGGGCGCAGCAGTTTGCGCGTATCTACGGGCCTGATGAACCCGAGTACACTCTGGCGGACATCAAACCGGAACTGAGCAAGCGCCCGCCTGGCGACGGACGTGATGGTTCACGTCGCGCTGGCCGCCGCTAACCCTTCGGAGGCTAGACCATAGAACGTGTACTCGCAATCCGGCACGGAATCGAGAGCGAAGCCGGTGTAACCGCCTCCAGCCTGCTCAAGACTGCGGGCGAACTGTGCGGCCCTCTCCGCCGCGGGACCGGCCAGTTTTCCCAGCAACTTGAGCGTGAACAGGGCCGTGCATGTGGAAAGCAAGTCCGCCAGCGGTGCGGCCGGCGTGGCGCGAAAGCCGCCGTCCTCGTCCTGCATCGCCGCCAGAAAGCTCGCGTGCTCTTCAACGCGGCCCGTCTCGCCCAGCAGCACGCCCAAGGCGACTCCCGCCGCGCTGCCATTGGTTCCCGGAGTCCTGGCGTGGCGGTTCTCGCGGAAACCGCCCGTGGGCTGCGCCAGGCTGCGCGCGAAGGCAAGCGCCCGCTCAGGTTCCGGCAACGCCGTCCCGAGGCGCAGGCAGACGGCTGCCGCGAGGAACGTGTGGTAGAGACTGCCCGAGGCGTCTATGTCCGTCTTGGCATAGCCGCCGTCCGGACGGCGCAGCGCCGCAAGGCGCGCCAGAGTGGCCTGCCTGGCGTCCGCGGATTCCTCCGCTGCAAGCTGCGGCCCGAGAATCTCTTCGCACAAGGCCAGCGCATCCCACCAGGATGCAGCCAGGACCGCATCGCAGAACGCACCCCCAGGCTGCTTGATGCGCAGGGCTTCAGGCTGCCTCATGCGCGCCAGCAGAAGACCGGCCGCGGCGCGGGCGCTTTCCGGCGTCAGGCTTTGCAAGACGGACAGCCCGCGCAGGGCGAAAGCCGTGTAGTACAAATCCACGTTGCCGCGCCGGTTGGCAAAGCCGCCCTCGGCCTGTTGCCGGGAAATCAGCCAGCGCAAGTGTTTGTCGCGGTAGGTGGCCGGCAACTGAGCCAGGCCGGAACGGATGTCATCGCGGAGGAGAAGAAGCACGCCTCAATTAGATCCGCAACCCCGCGCGTTTGTCAAGCCGGTGTTGTAGGACAAGCTTTCCAGCTTGTCCGGGCAAGCTGGAAAGCTTGCCCTACAAGCGCATTCCGCCAATTTGTGAGTTGCTTGGCGGCCCCGGCGCGGCTTAAATGTAAGGGCGTTAGCGATGCTGATTCACGCCCGGCGCTTGCAGCTTTCGCCATGGGGAAGGCAGGGGGATGCACATGACCGTTCCTGTAAGCAAGGAACTGAAGCTCAAGTTTCTAAGGACCATGCTCACCGCGCGCTTGACCGACGAGACGGAACAGGCGCTGAAGCGCCGCGGCCACGGCGCTTTCCAGCTCTCTTGCGCGGGGCATGAGGCGCTGGCCGCGGTGGGCTTTGCCATGCAGCCGCAGGATTGGCTGCACCCCTATTACCGCGACCGGGCACTGGCGATGGCGCGGGGTGTCTCCCCGGAAGACTGCTTTCTCGATTTCTACAGCAAGGCCCCTTCAACCTCGGGCGGCCGGCAGATGCCCGTGCATTACAACTCCCGGCGCCTGCGGATCGTCTCCCATGCCAGCTTCGTCGCCCTGAATATGCTGCCCGCGGTCGGGATGGCCATGTCTTTCAAGGCCCGCAAGATACCCGAAGTCGTGGTGGCCACGATCGGCGACGCCTCCACACGCGAGGGCGAGGCCTTCGAAGCCCTGGCCCAGGCCGGCACAGAGAAGCTGCCCATCGTCTTCGTCGTTGAAGACAACCGCTACGGGATTTCCACCGTGACGACGGGCAAGACTTTCTGGACCATGCCCAACGGCGTGCATGAGGGGGCCGGCCACATCCGCTGGCTTTTTGGCTGCCGCGTTGAAATCGTGGATGGCCTGGACCCCGTGGCCCTCTACAGGACCGCCCTCGCCGCGCTCGAACGCGCCCGCGGCGGCGAAGGGCCGGCTTGCATCGTGGCCCTGGTCGAGCGGCTCAAGAGCCACTCCATTTCCGACGACCAGCGCATCTACCGCAGCGCCGAGGAATTGCAGCAAGTCCAGGCCAAAGACCCCGTCAAGCATTTCACCGAACGCTGCCTTAAGGAAGAGGTCGTTTCGCCGGCTGAGCTGGAGGCGCTGCAGGCGGAGATCAAGGCGGAGGTCGAAGCGGCCGCGGAACGGGCTTATCGCGCGGCGGAACCGGAGCCGGCCAGCGCGGTCGGCAGCGCCTTCGCCAAGCTGCCTGACGGCCTGCCGGCGCGCGAACAGCACCTGCCGGGCTATCTTTCCAAGCGTTCCGGCGGGCTGACTATGGCCCAGTGCATTGCCCTGACGCTGGAACAGGAGATGCGCCAGAACCCGCACATCACTGTCTTCGGCGAGGACATCGAGGATCCCAAAGGCGATGTCTTCGGCGCCACGCGCGGGCTTTCGCGGCAGTTTCCCGGCCGCGTCCGGAACTCGCCGCTCGCCGAAGCCACCATTGTCGGCAGCGCCTCGGGGCGCGCCCTCGTGGGCGACCTGCCGGTGGCTACGATCCAATTCGTGGATTTCATCGGCCCGGGCTTGAACCAGCTTATCAACGAAGTGACCACGCTGCACTGGCGCTCCTTGGGCGCCTGGAACCCCGCTATGGTGCTCATGTCGCCATGCGGCGCGTATCTGCCCGGCCTGGGGCCGTGGCACAGCCAGACCAACGAGGCCATCTTCGCACACCTGCCGGGCCTGCACGTGGTTGTGCCTTCCAGCCCCGGCGACGCGGCCGGCCTGCTGCGCTATGCGCTGCGCTGCAACCGCCCGGTGCTCTATCTCTACCCCAAGGCGCTCCTGCACAGCGCCGAAGACAACGTGGAGGAGCCGAGCCTGGACTGCATCGTGCCCTTTGGCCAGGCGCGCGTCGTGCGCGAAGGCAGCGACGTCACGATGGTGGCCTGGGGCAATTGCGTCGCGCTCTGCCGCGCCGCCGCCGCCCAGGCCGCGCGCGAAGGCATTGAGGCCGAGATCCTGGACCTGCGCTCCATCGTCCCCTGGGACACCAAGACGGTGCTGCAGTCTGTGATCAAGACCGGCCGCCTGCTGGTAGTCCATGAGGACGGCAAGACCTGCGGCTTCGGCGCGGAAGTGATTGCGGAGCTGGTCGGCGCGGCCTTCGAGCAACTGCGTGCCGTGCCCCGGCGCATCACCAGGACTGACGACCATATCCCGTACAACTATGGGCTGGAGCTGGCCGTGCTGCCCAGTGTGGACGCGGTCCTGGCCGCCCTGCGCGAACAGCACCGCCAGGACCTGCGGCCGGGCCGCAGGGCGCCGGACACGGCCGCGGGCATTGGCGTCGCAGCCCGCGGGGCGCTGCTCCCGGCGGCGGAGCCTGCCCGGCCGGCTGCTGCCGCGGCGTCCGCGGACAAGGCGGTCGAGCAGGTGGACATCCTGGTGGTGCGGCAGTCGCCGACCGACGAGGACGCCACGGTGGTGCGCTACCTGGTGGAGCTCGGCGAGAAGGTCCAGGTGGGCACGCCGCTGGTCGAGATGGAAGCCAACAAAGGCTCCTTTGAAGTCGAATCCACGCATGAGGGTGTGGTCTCCAGAGTTCACGCCCGCGCGGGCGACCGGGTGCGCGTGCAAACACCCGTGCTGACACTGGACGTGGCCGCGGCCCCGGCCGCGGCCGCGCCCGCGGCCGTGGAACGGCCCGCTGCGCCGCTCAAAGAACTGCTGCTGGGGGCCGCGCAGATGCAGGTCGGCGCACTGGCGCTGAAGAGCCAGCAC